>ODAJ012130640.1_pt1 | contig 59059 bp, 45 predicted proteins | sample 1539241 | NCBI WGS metagenome assembly ODAJ01 (sample SAMN02144231, study PRJEB22623) | gut metagenome | biome: sheep rumen | host: Ovis aries | place: New Zealand | reverse complement strand
TATTCCTGCCCATAACATGAAGGGAATAAATGCTAATCAGTATAAAATAGAGATTGTTCCTGTTCGTAGAGTTGCTGAAGCTGTTCGCGAACTGTTTGGATAGGTAAAATACTAACTTTCTTTCTTGGCTGTTTCGAGGGAAGTATGTATATTTGCAGCCAAATGAGATAAATTTAACTTGAAAATGAAGAAAATATTGATTTCATGCATGATGTTCCTGATGGTTCAGGTGGTTAGTGCATATCAGGTTTCTGTGTCAATGATCCAGGTTAATGATAGTACTTGGACTTTTAAGGTTGGCTTGGAGGAAAACGATTTGGATTTTACCGCTTTCCAGATGGATGTTGCCCTTGAGGGCGAAGCTGACGTTCCTGAGGCTGGTCTTGTTTGTGATACGCTATTGTCTAATCACCAGTTGATGTTGGGTACTCCCACAGATAAGTACCGTATTATTGGCTTCAGTCCTGCAAGTACAGCTTTCAAAAATCAGAACGGTAACCTGATGTCGTTCACCGTAAAGGGTAACCCCAGCACTATCAGTATCAATAAGATTTTGTTTGCTGAGGCAGACGCAACGACTCATCCTGCTACAGATCTGACAGCTATAACCGTAGAGGATCCTACTGCCATAAAAGGCGTGTCAGCTACTGGCAAGACTGCTGATGCGGCCTTTGATATAGCTGGCCGTAAGGTTACACACCTTAAGGACGGTGCTGTATTCGTGATAGATGGCAAGAAAGTGCTGGTTAAGTGATAGATTAGAATTCCTCTCTAACTCTTCCGAAGTAGGAGAGGCCGTTTAGGGATGCACTAACCTCTAACCTAAGTAGGCGGCGCAAGCTTCTGCACAACGCTCTCCGTCAACTCCGGCACTAACAATACCGCCAGCATAGCCGGCTCCTTCTCCACAGGGGAAGAGGCCGGCTATTCTTGTATGCTGCAGCGTGTTGGCATCGCGGATAATACGTACAGGACTGCTGGTGCGGGTCTCTACGCCTATGACGGTGGCCTCGTTGGTTAAGAAGCCGTGTTTCTGTTTGCCCCAAATCTTGAAGGCTTCTCTTAGGCGCTTGCTCACAAATTTGGGCATCCAAAAGTGAAGCGGACTGGCCAGCAGGCCAGGAGCGTAGGAGGATGGATTAAGGTCGGCCGACAGGCGTCCGTTCACGAAGTCTGCCATCCTTTGTGCAGGTGCTGTTTGTTTCTGGTTTCCCTGTAGCCAGCATTGCTTTTCCAATTCTTCCTGATAATGCATTATAGCAAGGGGATAGTTAAGACTCTCCCTTTTGGGGGAATTGGAGAGGGCCTCAATATCTTCTGGTCTTATCTCAACCACCATTCCGCTGTTGCTCCAGCGTCCTCCTCTGTTACTGGGACTCATGCCGTTAACCACAATCTGTTCTGGGCCACTTGCTGCAGGGACCACAAAGCCGCCAGGACACATACAGAAACTATATACTCCTCGCCCCTCAACCTGTTGCACCATACTGTATTCGGCAGCAGGTAACCATTTGCCTCGTCCCTGCTTGCTGTGATACTGTATTTGGTCTATTAGCATAGATGGGTGTTCCAATCGTACGCCAACAGCTATACCCTTGGCTTCTATCTCGATATTGTTGTTAGCAAACCAACGATAGACATCGCGAGCTGAGTGTCCCGTGGCAAGGATTACGGGACCTTTTATCAGTTGAGAGTTGAGAGTTGAGAGTTGAGAGTTGTTGTCTAATTTTGAATTATCAATGGCTTCTACGCCTACAACTTCGTTGTCCTTGATGATGAGGCCTGTCATTTTTGTTTGGAAATGCACTTCGCCACCATATTTCAGGATGGTGTTGCGCATATTTTCAATCACACGAGGCAGGCGGTCCGTTCCTATGTGTGGATGAGCATCCACCAAGATGTTGGGGCTTGCACCATGCTGTACAAAGATGTTCAGAATTCTGTCGCTGTTGCCACGTTTTTTGCTGCGAGTGTACAGCTTGCCATCGCTATAGGCACCAGCTCCGCCTTCTCCGAAGGAATAGTTGCTCTCGGGGTCGACACGCTGTTCTGGACGTATGCGGGCCAAATCCTTCTTTCTTTCGTGGACATCCTTTCCGCGTTCAATGACAATGGGACGTAGCCCTAATTCTATCAGCCTCAGGGCTGCAAACAGTCCACCAGGTCCTGCTCCTACAACAATCACCTCAGGTCTGTCGCTGACATCGTGATATTCAATAGGTTTGTACTGCAGTTCTTCGGGTTCTTCATTGACGTATATCCTTACAGTCAGGTTTACGTATATAGTCCGTTGGCGGGCATCAATACTACGTTTTAATACCCTTATGGCTTGTGCTTTTATACCCTCTTTTTGCTGAAGGTATGCCATAATACTTTGTTCGTTATATGCCTCTTGGGGCAGTATTCTTAGGCTGAGTTCGCGTGTCATACATTTATAATGTATAGCAAAAGTACAAATAATTCTTTTTTTTCGTCAGCTAATTTGAAAAATATTATTACTTTTGCACTGGTTTTGTATTAGATAAGTTTATCAAATAGGATGAAAGTACTTAAATTTGGTGGAACATCCGTAGGTTCTACAGAAAGTATTCTTAATGTAAAGAAGATTGTTGAAAGTCAGAATGAGCCCGTTATAGTGGTCGTTAGTGCACTGGGCGGAATTACCGACAAACTTATAAAGACCAGCCAGATGGCTGTAGAGGGCGACTCTCTCTACCAGAAGTGTTTCTGGGAGATGGAGGAACGTCACGAGGAGATGATAAATTCCATTATCCCTGCTGGTAAGGAGCGGGAAGAGTTGTTGGCTGAAGTGAAGAGCAGTCTCGAGGAGCTCAGAAGCATTTATCAGGGCGTTTATCTGATTCGTGATCTAAGTCCTAAGACTCAGGCTGCTATTGTCAGCTATGGTGAGCGTATCAGCAGCCGTATTGTGGCAACCCTCATCAAGGGTGCTGCTTGGTTCGACAGTCGCGAGTTTATAAAGACCGAGGTCAAGCAGGGAAAGAAATGTCTGGCTACCGAGGTTACCAACAAACTGGTTCGTGAGACTTGGAAGACTATTCCCCAAATCAGTGTTGTAGGCGGCTTTATCAGTAGGGATGCCGAGAGTGGCGAGATTACCAACTTGGGTCGTGGCGGTAGCGATTATACAGCCAGTATCATAGCCGCAGCCTTGGATGCCAGTGTACTGGAGATATGGACCGATGTGGACGGCTTCATGACAGCTGACCCCCGTGTTATCAGTACAGCCTATGTGATTCCTGAGTTGAGTTACGTCGAGGCTATGGAACTTTGTAACTTCGGAGCTAAGGTGGTTTATCCCCCCACCATCTATCCTGTTTGCATTAAGAATATTCCTATACTTATCAAGAATACTTTCAACCCCGATGCTCCTGGTTCTATCATCAAAGATGTTGTAAAGGACGACAAGCGCAGCATCAAGGGTATCAGTAGTATCAAGGGAACCTCCCTTATTACCGTTTCAGGCCTTTCTATGGTGGGCGTGATTGGAGTCAACCGTCGCATCTTCACCTGTCTGGCAGATAACGGCATCAGCGTCTTTATGGTTAGTCAGGCCAGTTCCGAGAACAATACCAGTATCGGTGTTCAGGATGTAGATGCCGATGAGGCCTGTCGTGTTCTTAATTTGGAATTCCAAAAGGAGATAGAGGACGGTGCTATGTTCCCCATGATAGCAGAGAAGGGCTTGGCAACTGTTGCTGTGGTAGGCGAGAACATGAAGCATACCCCAGGTATTGCCGGTAAGCTGTTCGGAACCCTTGGACGTAGCGGTATCAGTGTTATTGCCTGTGCACAGGGTGCCAGCGAGACCAATATCTCATTTGTTATCGATCAGAACTACCTGCGTAAGGCACTGAATGTTATTCACGACTCCTTCTTCCTGAGTGAGTATCAGGTGCTGAATATCTTCATCTGCGGCGTAGGAACCGTAGGTGGTAGTCTGATAGAGCAGATTCACCAGCAGCAAGAGAAGCTGATGCGTGAGCTGCGTCTGAAATTGAATGTGGTAGGTATTGCCAGCGGACATAATGCTATGTTCCGTCGTGAAGGTTTGGATTTGGAGAATTTCCGCGAGAACCTGAAGAAGGCTGCTCCCAGTAATACCCAGCGTCTGCACGACGAGGTCATAGGTATGAACATCTTCAACAGCGTTTTTGTCGATTGTACCGCCAGTGAAGAGGTTGCAGGCCTTTACAAGGACTTCCTTACGCATAACATCAATGTGGTGGCAGCTAACAAGATTGCAGCCAGCAGTGACTATGCCAACTATAGCGAGCTGAAACATATAGCCCAGAAGCGTGGCGTCAAGTTCCTCTTCGAGGCTAACGTAGGTGCTGGATTGCCTATTATCCGTACCATCAACGACCTCTGCAATTCAGGTGACAAGATTCTACGAATCGAGGCTGTCCTGAGTGGTACGCTTAACTTCATCTTCAACACCATTAGCAAGGATATTCCTTTCAGTAAGACGGTAGAGATGGCAAAGGCAGAAGGTTATAGCGAGCCTGATCCACGTGTGGATCTTAGCGGTAAGGATGTTGTCCGTAAGTTGGTAATCTTGGCTCGTGAGGCTGGTTATGAGATTAATCAGGAGGATGTAGAGACTCGTCTGTTCATTCCCGAGCGTTTCTTCGAGGGTTCAATCGAAGATTTCTGGAAGAACCTTCCCTCGTTGGATGCCGATTTCGAGGCCCGTCGTGCTGTTTTGGAAAAAGAGAACAAGGTATGGCGCTTTGTGGCAAAGTTCGAGAATGGCAAGGCCAGCGTATCGCTCGAAGAGTTCAATCGTGACCACTCGTTCTATGTGCTCGAGGGCTCCAATAACATTGTTCTTCTTACTACAGAGCGTTACAACGAGTATCCTATGCTCATTCAAGGATACGGTGCAGGTGCTAGCGTAACAGCTGCAGGCGTCTTTGCCGACATTATGAGTTTGGCTTAATAGCCTTCCTTCCTATTACCCATTATCCATATTAAATGAAACATCTTATTATATTAGGCGATGGTATGGCCGATTGGGCTGTACCCCAGCTAGGTGGTAAAACTCTTCTGGAGTATGCTGCTACGCCTCACCTCGATCGGTTGGCGCAGCATGGTCGTAATGGCCTTCTGAAGACTATTCCTGACGGTTTCCATCCTGGCAGCGAGGTCGCCAATAGCAGTATATTAGGGTACGACCAGCATATTGTCTATGAAGGAAGAGGCCCTTTGGAGGCTGCCAGCATAGGTGTAGAGTTGGCTGCCGATGATTTGGCAATGCGTTGTAATCTGGTATGTCTGGAGGGCGACCTGCTGAAGAATCATTCCTGTGGACGCTTGGAGACAGAAGAGGCCGATGTGCTTATCCGTTTTCTGCAAGAGAAGTTGGGTAATGACCGCATTCATTTCTATACTGGTGTTCAGTACCGCCACCTTTTGGTGATAAAGGGAGGTAATAAGCAGTTGAATTGTACCCCTCCACATGACATCCCCTTAAAACCTTGGAGAGAAAACCTTCCTCATGCTACTTCCGAAGGAGAGGGGAGCGAAACAGCTTCATTGCTTGTTGATTTGATTCTCAAGAGTCAGGAGTTGCTTAAAGATCATCCTTTGAATATAGAACGCCAGCAGCGTGGCATGGACCCTGCCAACAGTATCTGGCCTTGGGGTGGGGGATATCGTCCTCGTATGGTACCCCTTACTACCACTTACCCTCAAATCAAGAAAGGTTCTGTTATAACGGCCGTTGATTTGATTCGTGGTATTGGAAAGTATGCAGGCTTGCGTGTGTTGGACGTTGAGGGTGCCACAGGACTTTGGGACACCAACTACGAGGGTAAGGCAGAGGCTACTATTCAGGCTTTGCGTGAGGGTGATGATTTTGTCTATGTTCATGTTGAGGCCAGCGATGAGGCTGGACACGATGGAAATCTGGAGCTTAAGCTGCAGACCATAGAGAATCTGGATAACCGACTGGTACGACCTATCCTCGAGGCACTGCCTACTATTGGAGAAGAGGTTTCCATAGCAGTTCTACCAGACCATCCCACGCCCATCAGTCTGCGTACGCATACCGCAGAACCTATTCCTTTCTGTATCTACTATCCAGGTATAGAGCCTGACGGTGTGCAAACATTCAGCGAAACTGCGGCCAAGCAAGGCTCATACGGTAGCCTTGAAGGGGATCAGTTTATCCAGACTTTCATGAAATCTGGCCAAGATTAATTATGAATTATGAATTGTGAATTATGAATTATTACAGCACTAACGGAAAAGCGCCCCTTGCAACATTGCAGAAAGCTGTTGTAAAAGGTTTGGCAGAAGATAAGGGCCTCTATATGCCCCAGCGTATCAATCCCCTTCCACAGTCGTTCTTCGATAATATCCAGAACCTCTCTTTCCAAGAGATAGCCTATCAGGTAGCCGACTGTTTCTTTGGCGAGGATGTAGAGGCCGATGCACTTCGCAAGATTGTCTATGATACCTTAGCCTTTGATGTGCCTCTGGTAAAGGTTACAGATACCATCTATAGCCTAGAGCTTTTCCACGGCCCCACGCTGGCCTTCAAGGATGTAGGTGCCCGCTTTATGGCACGCCTATTGCAGTACTTTTTGCAGAAAGAGGGAAAAAAGACTGTCAACGTGTTGGTTGCCACCAGTGGAGATACCGGTTCTGCTGTTGCCAATGGATTTCTGGGTGTAGAAGGTATTCATGTTTATGTCCTGTACCCCAAGGGCAAGGTAAGCCCTATTCAGGAGTGCCAGTTTACTACTTTGGGTCAGAATATTACAGCCATCGAGGTGGATGGTGTCTTTGATGATTGTCAAGCACTTGTCAAGAATGCCTTTATGGACGAGGAACTGAACGTTCATATGCAGCTTACCTCAGCCAATAGCATTAATGTGGCTCGCTTCCTGCCCCAGAGCTTCTATTACTTCTATGCTTATGCTCAGCTCAAGAAATTGGGCCTTGCTGATAACGTAGTAGCTTGTGTGCCCAGCGGTAACTTCGGCAATATCTGTTCTGCCCTCTTTGGTAAGCGTATGGGATTGCCTATCAGTCGCTTCGTTGCCGCCAATAATGCCAACGATGTGTTCTTTAATTATCTGAAGACGGGAGCGTATAATCCACGTGCAAGTGTGCAGACTATTGCCAACGCAATGGATGTGGGTGACCCCAGCAATTTTGCTCGTATCTACGACCTTTATGGCAAGGACCATGCAGCCATTTGTGCTGATATCTCAGGTGCTACCTATACAGACGAACTGATTGCCCAGACCATGCGTGAGTGCTTGAAAGAGACGGGCTATCAGCTTGATCCTCATGGAGCCTGTGGCTATCGTGCCTTGCAGGAAGGTTTGCATGAAGGCGAGGTAGGTTTCTTCCTTGAGACTGCTCATCCTGCCAAGTTCAAGCAAGTAGTAGATGAGATCTGTGGCACCGACGTAGAGATTCCTGCCCGTTTGCAGGCCTTTATGAAGGGGCAGAAGCAGAGCATTCCTATGAGTAAGGACTTTGCCGAATTTAAGGCTTACCTGATGAGCCGTTAAATAGGGCGAGCCTTCGTAACAACAACGCTCCCGTCTTGAACATGGAAGAATATTTCGTGGTTCGCGAACTCCAGGGCATAAGTCCGCTCAGGGTCCTCTTGGTAGTGAGGCCTAGGGTCGGCAGCCAGTACACCGCGTAAGGCTTCCAGTTTCTCTGTATCAAACAAACAAGCTATATCAGACGGAATCTCTACTTTTAGGGGTTCCGCCTTTCTGTTTTGCTCCTCAGCAAACCCGCCTCGTGCATCGGGGTGTGAATCTGTGAAGGGAAGATAAGGCTTAATATCCAGGATGGGTGTTCCATCCATCAGGTCGGCCCCTTCCACTTCGATAACTGGCCCCTCTGGTGTGTGTAATTCTATCTTACTGATACGTACCGACGAGAGTCCTATGTTGTTAGGGCGGAACGGGCTTCTTGTGGCCCATACCCCCATGCGCTTATTGCCTCCCAAGCGTGGTGGACGAACGGTTGGGCTCCAGCTCTCACCATCCCTATGTGCTTCCGAGAAGTCCCATAGCAACCAGATGTGCGAGAATCCTTCCAGTCCCCTTAATGCTTCTGCGTTACGGAACTCGGGTTCGAAAACGATGCGTCCTTTCAGTCCTTTTACCAGTCCGCTCTGACGCGGAACGCCAAATTTGGTCTTGAAATCTGTATGTATCTTAGCTACAATCTTCATCTTTTCAGAAATCTAATCATATATAAAACGCCTGCTGTGGTCAGTCCGAAGGGGAATGCCATCCAGATGCCCCACAGGCCACCATGCAAGGTAAAGCCAAACAGATAACCCAGCGGCAGGGATACGATGAAATAGGCAATGAAAGCAATCCATATAAGTGGTTTCACATCCTCCATTCCTCTTAGGGCATTGCAGTAGGTACATTGCAGGGCATCGCCGAACTGATAAATGCATAGGGGTATCACAACGGCAGCCACAAGGGCAGTCACCTCAGCGCTGTTGGCAAACCATCCGCCAATCTGATTTCTGAGCAGCAATATGGGAACAGCTGTCAGCAAACCCAGCAGCAGGTTCAGATGCAGGCCTGCAAAAGCCACGTGGCGTGTTTCCCTTAGTCTGCCAGCCCCTCTGTAATAGCTTACTTGAACGGCTACAGCAGCACTCATGCCATAGTACAGCATATAGCATAGCTGGGCTATAGTGAGCATTATCTGATGTGCAGCCAGATTGGTTGTACCCAACCATCCTACATAGAAGGCACTAAGGCTGAAACTGGCTGTCTCCATGCCCATCTGCATCATGACGGGAAATCCCAGTCGGAACATCTGTTTGAGGTCCGTTTTACACACACGAGCCTTCCAGAAATCCTGACTGTATGTCTTATATCTGCTTGTCAGATGGAAAATTGCAGCAAAGGCAGCCCACATGGCTATACGGCTCATTAGCGTAGCTACTCCGGCACCTGTCAGTCCCATTTCGGGCAGACCTGCTACGCCGTAAATCAGTAGCCAGTTACCCAGTACGTTCAGCATATTGCTGCCCAGCAGAATCCACATGGGCATGCGGGTATCCTGAATGCCGTCAGAGAATTGCTTGAAGGCGTTAAACGCCATCATGGGGATAAAACTCAGGATGTTCAGCATTAGATATGGGCGCATCAGCGGCAGCAGATGACCAGGCAGCCCCAGATGGTGCAGGTTCAGATACAGTATGCCCAGTGCTGCCATCATGGCAACAGCCAGTATGTTATTGGTCACCAGGCTGTTTTTCAGTTTCTGTGCGATATGGCCCGTTTCACCTTTTCCCAATAATGCCCCTACAACAGGGGTAAGGCCGTAGGAAAAGCCCAGAGCCGAGATGGCTGCCAGTCCTATGATACCATTTACAAAGCCAGCAGCCGCCAATTCCTCTGTGCTGTGGCGGCCAATCATCAATGTATCCATAAAACCCATTATGATAGTACCAAGTTGGCCTATCATAATGGGTATTCCCAGCCTAAGCAGGGTAGGGTAATGTATGAAGTATTTCTTCAGCATTCTTTGTCATTTATTGTGCCACGTTGTGGAACGTCAGATGGTCGCCCTCGACATCCACCTCTATGGGGATTCCGGCTTGCAGCGTTCCGCCCAGCATAGCCTTACTCAGGTCGTTCAGTAGCAGACGCTGTATGGCACGTTTTACAGGACGGGCTCCGAAGTCAGGATCATATCCCTCCTTAGCCAGCAGCTCTATGGCTGGTTCCGTAACCTTCAGGCGTACGTTGTTCTGCTCCAGCATCTTGGCGATGCCGTTTATCTGCAGACGAACCACTTGCTTAATCTCGCCCTGCGTGAGCGGATGGAAGACTATCGTCTCGTCTATACGGTTCAGGAACTCAGGCCTGATGGTTTGTCTAAGCAGCTGCAGTACCTGTTGCTTTGTCTCCTCGAGTTTCTCTGTGGGAGCGTTGGCAAAGAGTTGGCTGCCCAGGTTGCTAGTCATGATGATGATGGTGTTCTTGAAGTTCACCGTCCTGCCCTTGGAGTCTGTCAGACGTCCGTCGTCCAGCACTTGCAGCAGGGTGTTGAATACATCGGGGTGAGCCTTCTCGATCTCATCAAAGAGCACTACCTGATAGGGCTTTCTCCTGACGGCTTCTGTTAGCTGACCACCCTCGTCGTAGCCTACATATCCTGGAGGGGCACCAATCAGACGCGTCACGCTGAACTTTTCCTGATACTCGCTCATATCAATACGCGTCATCATGCTCTCATCGTTGAACAGGTAGTCGGCCAATGCCTTAGCCAGCTCCGTCTTACCAACGCCCGTTGTTCCCAGGAAGATGAAGGAACCGATTGGACGCTTGGGGTCTTGCATACCTGCTCTGCTACGTCTTACGGCATCGCTCACGGCCTGTATGGCCTCGTCCTGACCGATTACACGCTGGTGCAGTTCTTCCTCCAGATGCAGCAGTTTTTCGCGTTCGCTCTGCATCATCTTTCTAACGGGTATGCCCGTCCAGCGGCTTACTACATCGGCTATATCGTCGGCAGTCACCTCCTCCTTCAGCATAGCCTCTGTTCCTTGAGCCTCCTTCAGCTTCTGCTGTGTAGCCTCAATATCCTTTTCCAGCTGTTGCAGCTTGCCGTAACGTATCTCAGCCACCTTGGCATAGTTGCCTTCGCGTTCGGCCCTCTCAGCCTCGAATTTCAGGCCTTCTATCTGCTGCTTGTTCTGCTGGATGTGGTTCAGCAAGTCCTTCTCGCCCTGCCACTTCTGCTTGAAGTGATTCTCCTGCTCTTGCAGCTCACTTATTTCTTTGTTCAGGGCCTCCAGCTTGGGCTGATCGCCTTCGCGCTTGATGGCCTCACGTTCAATCTCCAGTTGCTTCAGACGACGGCTTATTTCGTCCAGCTCTTCAGGAACAGAGTCGCGTTCCATTCGCAGCTTGGCGGCAGCCTCGTCCATCAGGTCGATGGCCTTGTCGGGAAGGAAACGTTCCGTAATATAACGTGTAGAAAGCTCTACGGCGGCAATGATGGCGTCGTCTTGAATACGTACGTGGTGATGGTTCTCGTAGCGCTCTTTCAAACCACGCAAGATGCTGATGCTGGCCAGACGGTCGGGTTCATCCACCATAACGGTTTGGAACCTACGCTCCAATGCCTTGTCCACCTCGAAGTACTTCTGGTATTCGTCCAATGTGGTAGCACCTATGCTACGCAGTTCTCCTCGGGCCAGGGCAGGCTTCAGGATGTTGGCGGCATCCATGGCGCCCTCGCTCTTTCCGGCGCCCACCAGCGTGTGTATCTCATCTATAAATAGGATGATGTTACCCTCGCTCTTAACCACCTCGTTTACAACGCCTTTCAGACGTTCCTCAAACTCGCCTTTGTATTTGGCTCCGGCTACCAGGGCGCCCATATCCAGGCTGTATAGCTGCTTCTCCTTTAGGTTCTCAGGGACATCTCCCCTAAGTATTCTGTGGGCCAGCCCCTCCACAATGGCGGTCTTACCTGTGCCCGGTTCACCTATCAGGATAGGGTTGTTTTTGGTCCTACGGGAGAGTATCTGCAGCACACGCCTAATTTCCTCGTCCCTGCCAATAACAGGGTCAAGTTTACCTGCACGTGCCTCGTCAACCAGGTTGCGGGCAAATTGTTGCAGGAAAGTGTTTTGGTTGTTCTGTGTCATCATATCATTCTCCTTTCTTATTAATTTCACTAAACATACAACAAGTTTCGTGCAACATACTAATAATCAGTCAAATTGACCTTTTCTGCGTCATTCTGGCACTGGGCTTTAAACAAATGTCCCCCGAACGATTGCGTTCAGGGGACATTCCTCATTTAAGTGGCTTACCACTTTCTGTCGTCATCCCATATGTTGCTGAATTTATATTCTCTTACATCAGCACATCCTTCCTCTTGTGAATCACCTTCTGGTATGTAATTAGATTCGCAGAGCATAGACGTGAGGTTTATCTTAACAGTAACCAGTTCGGGTGCTATATATGTCTTTTTCATTGTTTTATTCATTTATATGTGGTTATACATTACATAAAACTATTTAACCATAACTTTCTGAACGCCTCCGTCTGTCGTCTTAACGATGTTCAGGCCCTTACGCAGTGATGTCAGTTTCACGCCGTTGGCATCAAAGATGGATTGAACATTGAACGTTGATCGTTGAACATTGTCTATGCCCGTTTCTTCTTCTTCCAGGAAAGACAGATTGAACATCTTAACCTCGTTGCCAGAAGTTGTTGTGAAGTAAGCGCGGAAGGGATTGACAGTAAGCTTGTTGGTGGCCTGACGGAACTTCCCGCCGCTGATGTAGTAATCCTTTGCCAACTCTTCGGCATCTGTTATTACCAGTTCTTCGAATGTGCCAATCAGTTTTAGTGTGGCGTCAGCTGCAGCAGGAACGCTACCCTTTACGGTAACACTGCTGGCTGTAGCGTTCAGTGTACTTCCTTCGCTCAGGTTCTCGAATACAGCAGGAACACCTGCTTCTATGTCATCCTGTTTTGTCAGATAGAGTGTAGAGCCTTCCTTTCTGTCGAGGGTATAATACTGAACATTCTCATTGCTGCTTACAGCATAGGGTAGGCATATAGTACCGAACTTGTTGGTGATGCTTCTGCTGTAACTTGCTGTCGTGGCTGTAATATCCTTATAATAACCGAAAGCCTGACCGTCAGTCAGAACAAGACTCTGGCATACACCATCGTTTACAATATTTGCACCTTTGATGCCGGAATCTGATGCAACCTTAACAAGAAGGTTGGAATTGGCGGGCATATTGGGAATTAAATATTCTGAAACAAAATAATATGAACTTAGGTCTAAGTATGAATTGTCATTACTCAAGGCATTGTTCATTTTGCTTTCAACTTCAGCTTCTGTAAGAATTCCATTAACATCCTTTCCTACGGTAGCATGGTGGAAACACCAGCAGGTACGCTCATTTTCGCCTGAAGAAAGCAATACCCAGCCGCCAGAAACAGAATACGGATAACTTGCATGTTCTCCATCGTAAAGGCTCTGAATCTTGAATTTTCCAGGACTAACATAAGTAATTACTTGCTCAAACTCTGGCTCTTCGGTTAGTGTGATATACTCATTGTCTGCATTTCCGTTGACAGGTTTACCTGCATACAGATTGTTCTTTACACATTTTATATACCAGTTACTTCCCTTTTTCGTGAGCCTAAAATAGAATTTGGCTTTTGAATCATTGAAGTCCTGAATACCTAAACCTCCTTCAGTTGCGTATGCAGCATCTGCATATAACATTTGTTTCTTTTCTGCATTTTCTATGTAATAATATCCTTCTGTTAATGGATTTGCCGTCAAATTCTCTTTTGCTGCTATTATTGCATTTACGGCATTGTTAATCTGAGTAGGAGTCGCTGATTCTGTAAGTGCTTCTGCTGCTTCAACGGCATTGCGCAATGATTGAGCACTTGAAGACAGGTAATAACCTGGATCAGTTCCTACTTCGTTTATGAGAATGTTATTGGAAGAGGAAATTATACTTTGCAAATCTGCATAGGTGTAATCCTTTTGAAGGTCTCCTACGATGTTATAGCATGCCCACTTAGGGTCTGCCTTATACGTGTCAATAAGTTCTGGATAGATATGTATGGTGGAAGCGTGCCCCTGATCAAATGTTATATTGTCATGTAATGTGGGTTTTACATCGCATACCATATATACGTCATATGCGCCTGATGAACGCCAAAAGGCCCAAGCTCCCCAATCGTTATCGGCACAATGCTGACCCAGGGTAATTGTTGTCAAATTGTCACAATATGCCACAGCTTGGTACCCTAGCGTTGTAACTGAGTTTGGGATTCCAATTTCTGTGATATTTGTTTTGTAAAAAGCCTCTTCTCCAATTGACGACAGGCCTTCTGGTAGTGAGATGGATGTTAGGCTGTTAACCTTGCGGAAGGCTTTCTTTCCAATAGCGGTAACATTGTAAGTAACATCATCTACTGTGATGGTTGCGGGAATCTCGACAGATGTTAGAGCGTATAGACTTGTGCCAGGCTCAGAACTGCCTGGATAAGTAACTTCCGCAGTTTTTGCATCAGTATCGATGTTATACCAGATGTCACCAACGTTTACTTTACTGACATCTCCCCATGCTGCTATACTTAACAGCACACAACAATAGAATGAAAAAATTTTTTTCATAAAAAAACAATTTAAGGTTCGTAAAAAAGGTTTTTTGCGTGTTTTGCCCTGCAAAGTTGCAATTTTTTCTGCACATAGAGAAATAAAACACGTTTTTTTGAAAGGAATTTGAACATCAAGTGGTTGTCAAGAAAGACTAATGGCATCCCACAAAATCGCCGTACCATTACAGAGTCAAGGGGGGGGTAAAAAATTGCTCCCACACGTGGCAGTAAAAATTCCCACGTGAGGCAGTAATAAATCAAAAGTACGATGGTATTCGATGATGAGAAAAGAAAAATGGTAGTTTTTTTTGCTTTTCATATAAAAAATGATATCTTTGCACGTCAAAAAACTAAGATTATGAAAATAAATACAAAAACAGTTATGACAGTTTGCCTGCTGATGGTATCAACAATAGCATTGGCAGTGCCGGCACAACGGGTAAGGAAAACAATCACTCTGGCGGACGGGACAAAGAAGGAAGTTACGCTGGTGGGTGACGAAAATATGCACTTTTACGTAGATGCAGACGAGAACGTCTATGTAATGGCTACTGACGGTATGTTCCAAAGAAAAGAGCGCCGTACTGTGGAAAACCAGTGGAAGGAGCGACTGGCACGCCGAAACAAGCACCGCGTGGAACGAGCAAAGGCACGCGGCATGAACTTAACACCCAGTGTGTTGTCTCAGAATGGCAGCAAGCATCGTGCTCAGTGGGGGGCAGAACAGAATCCCATCAGCGGTGACAAGAAGGGACTGGTGATTCTGATTAACTTTTCTGACAAGGAAATGAATCAGGCACACGGGAATGAATTTTATGACGGTTTCTTTAACGAGGAAGGCTTCGACAAAGGAGGAAACAGCGGTAGTGTGCATGATTACTTCTACGAGTGCAGCTATGGCCAGTTCAACCTGACATTTGATGTCTATGGTCCTATTACCGTAAGTAAGCCACTTTCATACTACGGCGAGAATGATATATACGGTTATGATAAGTACGCTGGTGAACTGACAGCAGAAGCTTGTCGGCTGGTAGATGGACTGGGCGCTGATTTCTGTAAATATGACTGGGATAATGATGGTGAAGTAGATCAGGTTTACCTTGTATATGCCGGATATGGCGAACATGCTGATGCAGGTGATAGTACCATCTGGCCTCACGAGAGTAGATTGACGGATTGTGCATTGAGTGGAGACGGAACTGGGCCAATCGTGTTGGATGGTGTAACAATAGATACCTATGCCATGAGTCCCGAACTGTACGGAAATGATGGCAACGAACCTGCCGGTATAGGTACTGCCTGCCATGAGTTTAGCCATTGTATGTGCCTGCCTGACTTTTATGATGTAAACAGAATTCACTATGGTATGGACTCCTGGGATTTGATGGATTATGGTTCTTACAGTGGACCCAATAGTGGCGGTTGTCCTGCTCCCTATACCTGCTACGAGCGCATGTACTGCGGATGGCTTACTCCTACAGTATTGAGTGAGCCTTGCAAGGTAGGAGAAATGAAGTCCCTCAATGAGGCTCCGGAGGCTTACATTATATATAATGAGAAGAATAAAAACGAGTATTACATGCTGGCCAACTATCAGAACGATGGCTTTGGCGCATACAATCCGGCTCACGGCTTATTGGTGCTGCATGTTTACTTTAGTTCAGACGCTTGGACGAATAATACAGTTAACGCCTCCTCTATTCAGCGTATGACTATCATCCCTGCAGATGGCAGGTTGACTTCTGCTACAAATGACGGTGATACATGGCCAGGGAAAAGTGGGAAAACGGCTCTCACAGATACATCCTCTCCTGCGGCTTCCCTGTATGTCGCTAATATCGACGGACGTAAGCTGATGGGAAAACCCATCGAGAATATTACTGAGAGTGACGATGGCTTGATAAGCTTTATCTTCAATGGAGGAATCTCCGTCGACACTCCCACAGATGTGGCTGCTACCAGTGTGACTAAGGATGGCTTTACTGCCAGTTGGACTGCAGTAGAGGATGCTACAGGCTATAAGGTTGAGCTGACCTCGACAGATCTTGAAGAGCAGGAATACGGATTGGAGAAGTTGACACTGCTGAGCGAGGATTTCAGCGGCTTTAATAACGGAAAGACTAAGGATGGCTCGACGGATTTGGGTGAGGATATGGACGTTTATACTAAAGTGTCTGGTTGGACGGGCCTAAGGTTGTACACCACGCCTGGCGATGAGGTAAAGTTGGGTGCTGCCAAAAAAGAAGGAAACATCCATACCCCCTTAATGAAAACGAAGAGCCACGTGGTGACGCTGTCCTTTACCATACGAAAATACGGCAGTGATAGTATGCCTGTTAATATTCTTATTGGCGAGGAAACGGATGTTGATGGTCAAAATCTGGGCAATGCGATACAGCTGACAAGCGAGCCTGTCCGCCATGTTGTTACCACCACGGTAGAAGCCGAAAGCTTCTGGTGGGGACTGAAGTGCGACGCTCGCTGCTATATCTCTGAGATGTGTGCATACGACGCAGCTGTGACAGAGAATCAGATAGATGCTGGTGTTGTGTCAATGATAGATTCCGAGGTTAGCATTGTAAAAACAGAGGATAACTCTTACCAGTTTACTGGTCTCTCCCCTCTGCGTAAATATTCCTACCGCGTTTGCGCTTTGCACGGCGTTACCCCTAGTCCATGGAGTAACAGCGTAGAGGTAACGCTGGGTAATGGGACTTCAATAGAGGGAGTCAACGAAAACACCCCCAGCCCCTCCCGGGATGGAGGGGAGGTTTATGACCTTGCAGGGCGTAAACTTAATTCAAAATTGCCGAAGGGTATTTACATCGTGAATGGAAAGAAAGTTGTAAGATAAACAAAAAGAAGGAGCCAAGCGGCTCCTTCTTTTTTGTTTGTTGTTGGTTTATCAGATAAGTCTTGTTCTTTCCTTTGTAGGTGAACCGGACGGTAGCACGGTTATCGGCAATGGCGCCTATGTGTATCTGTACATCCTTGCTGCTTGCACTGGCGGTATTCTTGGAACCTGACTGCAAGGGGGCATAGCGCAGGGTGCTGTTGGTAATCTCCTCGATATACACAGAGGGGTCAAAGTCTATGAGGGAGCCATCCACACGAGGCTCGCCATCAAGTACATGCTCCCACAGGGGGAGGTAAGGGTTCTGGGCAGAAAGAACGAGAAAGTAGAATAATGTGTAAATAAAAAGTCTTATTCTTATGTATGAATAAAGGTTTTATAGAGTTATTGTTGAACGCCTTTCATGCTGAGCGAGATGCGGTCGCGCTGCAGGTCAACTTCCATCACACGTACCATCACATGCTGGTGCAGGCTGACAACGGTGGTGGGGTCTTTCACGAACTTATCGGCTAACTGGCTGACATGAACCAGCCCCTTGGTGTGAACGCCCACATCTACGAAAGCACCGAAGTTGGTGATGTTGCTGACAATGCCAGGCAGAATCATGCCAGGGCGAAGGTCGGACAGCTCGTGCACGGTGGGATCGAAGGCAAACTGGGTAAGCGGCTTGCGAGGGTCGCGACCAGGTTTCTCCAGCTCTGCCATAATATCCTGTAGGGTGGGGAGTCCCACAGTATCAGAGACGTAGCGGTTGATGTCTATCTGGCTTCGCTTGGCGCTGTCAGAGAGCAGGTTCTCTACCGTACAGCCACAATCCTTGGCCATCTGTTGCACAAGGGCGTAACGTTCTGGGTGAACGGCGCTATTGTCCAAAGGCTCTGTGCCGCCCTGCACACGCAGGAAGCCTGCACACTGCTCGAAGGCCTTGGCGCCCATACGAGGCACCTTCAGCAATTCGCGACGGGTACGGAAGGCTCCATTTTCTTTTCTGTAGTCTATGATGTTCTGTGCCAAGACAGGACCTAAGCCGCTGACGTAGGTCAACAGGAACTTACTGGCCGTATTCAGGTTTACGCCTACGCGGTTCACGCAGTTCTCCACGGTCTGGTCGAGGCTTTTCTTGAGGGCAGCTTGGTTGACATCCTTCTGGTACTGGCCTACACCTATGCTGCTGGGGTCTATCTTCACCAGCTCAGCCAAGGGGTCCATTAGGCGGCGTCCTATGCTGACGGCTCCACGAACGGTAACATCCTCGTTGGGAAACTCCTCGCGGGCTACCTCGCTGGCGCTGTAGATGCTGGCACCGTCCTCGCTGACGCTATAGACCTCCGTACCTTCTGGCAGTTCCAGATGGTTGATGAAGTCCTCCGTCTCGCGCCCTGCCGTGCCGTTTCCTATGGAGATAGCCTGAATCTTGTATTTCTCTATCAACTTACCCACTGTGAGCATAGCCTGTACTCGTTCATTACGGGGAGGGTGGGGGAAGATAACATCGTGGTGCAGCAGGTTGCCTTGGTCATCTAGGCAGACAACCTTGCAGCCTGTACGGAAACCTGGGTCTATACCCATCACACGTTTCTGACCAAGCGGGCTGGCCATCAACAACTGCTCCAGGTTGCGAACAAAGATGCGTATTGCCTCCTCGTCGGCTTTCTGGCGCGATGAGGCTGCAAACTCGTTGCTGATGCTGGGTTCCAAGAGGCGTTTGTATCCGTTCTCAATGGCTGCCTGAACAGCCTGGCTGCATTCGTTGTTGCCTCGCACAAACTGACGGCTCAGACGTTCTATGGCCCTTTCATCATCTACGCTGATGCTGATACGCAGGATGCCTTCTGCCTCGCCTCTGCGCATAGCCAGCAAGCGATGGCTGGTACAGCGGTCCAGTCGCTCCTGCCAGTCGAAGTAATCGCGGAAGTTCTGTCCCTCGGCATCCTTGCCCTTTACCACTTTGCTGCTGATAACGGCATGCAAGCTGAAGGTGGTACGCAGGGTGTTACGGGCACGTTCGTTCTCGCTCACCCATTCGGCAATGATGTCTTGGGCACCTTGCAATGGATCCATGGGACAATCCTTATAATGTGCCAGCAGCGAAGAGAGGGATTCCGGGCCTTGTCGCATCAGGCGTTTGGCCAGAGGCTCCAGTCCTGCCTCGCGTGCTACCTGTGCGCGCGTACGTCTTTTTTGTTTATATGGCAGGTAGATGTCCTCCAACTCTGTGCTGTCCCAGCAATTCTGTATGCGCTCAGCCAATTCGGGCGTAAGTTTTCCCTGTGTCTCTATGGTGCTGAGGATGTACTCGCGGCGTTTCTGCAGCTCTGTAAGCTTGTCCAACTCATTGCTTACCTGTGCCACCTGAATATCGGTCATGCCACCAGTAGCTTCCTTGCGGTAACGACTGATAAACGGGATGGTAGCACCCTCCTGCAGCAATGCTACGGTATTGGCAACGTGTTGCTCTTTAAGTCCCAGTCTTTGGGCGATTATTGATTCAAAAGTCATAATTAGCGGTTGGCAGCCTCTCCCCGGCCCTCTCCCAAGGAGAGGGGGTTAGTTGATTTATATTTTTCACTTTTCACTCTTTCACTTTTCTCTTTTAATTATTCTCTTTTATCTCTCATTCAAATCTCTTGCCCCTTGCCCCTTGCTCCCAAGAAACTTGAGGAAGGGGAACTTCCGAAAGTTGAATTCTTCACTCTTCACTCATTCTTTCCAACGCTATGGCAATCTCCTGCGCTACGCGGGTGACGTAGGGGATGATGATGTTGCAGTTGGGGCGATCTTCTATCAAGCGCCAGAATTCCTCGAACTCGTAGCTGAGACGGTGGCGCGAGGGGTCGGCCCGGAAGGTCTGAGGCTCCTGGCCGCGCAGGTGCAGGGTGAACTCCTGCAGGACGCTGACAGAGCCTTTTACCTCAATGTATCCCTTCTCGCCCTGTATGCAGGCGAAGCTCAGTCCGTCTGAATCCTTGGCCGCTCCCATGCTGACTACCGAAGTGGGGTACTGCATTAGCAGGGTTCCGCTAATGTCTATGCCGTTCCAACCTAAGTTGCGGGCATACCGGATGGTGCGTGGGGGACCGAACAGACCGATGGTGAAGCAGAGGTTGTAGATGTTCAGGTCGCGCAGGCAGCCGCCAGCCTGTTCAGGATTGAAGACAGGTGTAATCTCCCCCTTCATGTATCGGTCGTACCGACTGCTGTACTGAGCGTAGCAGCCGTTAACCATGCGGATGGTTCCCAGTTGGGGCAGGAGGTCGGTGAGCTGGCGGAAGAGCGGCATATACAGCAGGCTGAAGGCCGGCAGGCAAAAGACGCAGCGCTGGATGGCCGCATCAAAGAGCAGGTCCGTCTGGGCACGGTCCACGGCGATGGGCTTCTCCACAATCACATTATGCCCGGCCTCGATGGCCTGCATGGCATACTGGTAATGAACGTGGTTGGCATTGGCGATATACACAAAATCGGCCTCCGCCTCCTGCAGCATCCGTGCATAGTCAGTGTACACGAATCCTGTGGGTGCGTAGGCCTGGCACAGGTCTATGGCATGTTCCACACTTCCCTCGCGCGAGAAGATGCCTGTTACCTCTATCTTCCCCGCAAATTCGTGCTGAAGCATTTTCAGCACCTCCTCAACGATTTTGCCTGTCCCGGCTATACTGATTCTTATCATCTGATTCCGTAGTTTATTCCATGGCAAATTACGGAATTTATGAGAAGAAAAGCAACCGAAACAGGCAAAAATATAATCTCAGGCAAAAAAAAGTTGTCAGAAGCTGAGGTTTACGCCGCCCATGAAGGTAGCCTTGGGCATGTAGAATCCGGCATACGTCTGGTAGCGCTCGGCCAGCAGGTTGTCCCCCTTGGCAAAGACGGACATCCAGGGCAGTACCTTATAGCTGACGGTGGCATTCAGCAGGGTGAAGTTCTCCTTCTGCGCATCGGCGCCTGTGCTGATATACAGACCGCTGATGTTCTGCAGACCTGCCGATACAGTCCACTTCTGACTGTGGTAGTTGGCACCGATGTAGAGCTTGCCCTCGGGAGCGCCGGTGACGGGCTTGTCCATACGCAGGAAGGAGTAGTTGCCGTTTACGCTCCAGTTGTCACTGATGGCATAGTCGGCTGACAGCTCAATACCCCAGTTCTCGAACTCGCCGGTATTCACATTGCGGGGGCGTCCGTTCTCCCTTATGGTATTGATCAGGTTCTTACCCTTGATATAGAAGATGTTGGCGCCTACGTGCGCGCGCTTCCCGATGCGTTGGGTGTAGGCAATCTCGTAGTTCATCATGCTCTCGGGCAGCAGATCGGTTGTTGCGGGCGGGAACATATACATCTCGCGGATGATGGGGTTGCGGAAGCCCTTGCTCACCAAAGCCTTGATATCGGCATCGCGGTTCAGGTGGAAGGAGAGGCCGCCCTGAGGAACTAGTTCCGTGCCTACGACAGAGTGCCAGTCAACGCGCAGTCCTGCATCCAAGGTCAGCCACTTGCAGATATCCTGACGGAAATCTACGTAGGTTCCTACCTCGTCGGCATGCTGCTTCTCGACCAGATTGCCATCGGCATCCTTTACCAGATAGGTTTTGTCGCCAGATATCTTGTCTTCGTTCCAGGCACTGCCGCCGAAGTGCTGCCAATCAACTCCCACTGTTACGGTGTTTCCACTAAAGAAGTGTGCACTCTGATACCATGTGATGCCTGCTATGTAGTCATCGTGTTTGTAGAGGGCAGTCTTAGGAGTTCCGCCTACGTTATATCCATCGTCGATGTTATGGTGACCCCAGTCGCAGAAGGCACGCAACGTACCACTGGTTTTACTGAAGCTGTTGCTCAGGCTGATGCTGGCCAGTCCGCGTGTAATCTTAGAATCGTTATCCAGCAGGGGAGCATAGGAGGGTCCGGGGTTGCTGGCATTGAAGTGTGTGACGTTAGCGTCGGCATAAGCCTTCCAGTGCTCCGAGAAGTCGTATCCTAACCTGGCAAAGCCGCCAAACTGCTCAAACTGGCTGTTGTCGCGATGCCCGCTTGTGCGCTGGTACTGTGCGCCGACTACGCTGCTGAACTTACCCATGCGGAAGCGGTTGACACCATCGGCCTGAACGGTTCCGTAGCTGCCGCCCTGCAGACGGATATTGGTCTTGCAGCCGTCCTGGTTCATTTGGCGTGTAACGATGTTCAGCACTCCGCCCATGGCATTGCTGCCGTAGAGCAGGCTGGCAGGACCGCGCAGCACCTCAACCTTCTCGGCCATCATGGTCTGGTAGGCATCAGGGATGGGATGTCCCATCAAGCCGGCATACTGAGGCTGTCCGTCAATGAGCACCAGCAGCTGTGCGCCGCTTCCTACGCCACGAACCTTCAGGCTTCCTGCAGCTCCTGTACTAACACCATAGCCCAGCATCCCTCTGCTGGTAGAGAACAGACCGGGTGTCTGCTCCATCACGGTAGGAAGGACAGAGGAGCGGTAGTGCTCGTTGAGCTTCTCATTGCTGATACTGGTAACGGTAAGGGGCAGGTAGCGTGCATCGGTGGCATTGCGTGTGCCGGTGACCACCACCTCGTCCATCTGGGTGGTATCCCTTAGGCTTTCATTCTCAGCCTGCAGGGTAAGGCAGGATATTCCTGCGCCTAAGAGTAGTAAAGTACGAATATTCATATTCAGGTTGGTTTGTAAATCCAGTTAATAAATCAGTGCGCAAAGGTATTAATAATGTACGCACGAAGCCAAACCAATATTTCGCAGTGTGTTACCAATATTTCCCCTTTGGGGGGCATGAGGCCTATTTTATATTCTTAGGCGTAAAGCCCAAATGTTCCGATACATAACGTGAAAAATGAGAAAGGCTGTCGAAATTCATCTTGTCGGAAATTTCTTTAGCCGTGAGTTTGCGGTGCATCAGCAGATGCCTGATTTCCATTACCGTAAACTGCTGAATCCAGTAGCTGGGGGTGCGTCCGCTTACCTGGGTGGATATCTTATGCAGATGCTTGGGCGTGACGCAAAGCGCCTCGGCATAAAAGGCTACCGTACGGTGCTGACGGTAGCTGCCGCCCTCCAGCATCTGAATGAAGCGTGACATGATGTCGGCTGCCCGCTGGGTGGCCTGCTCGTGTTCGAAGAGGGCTGCGTGGGCATTCATGGCATCCAGGTAAAGGGTGCGCATACCCTGCATGACCGCCTCCTGCCTGTAAGCCTGGGGCGTATGTTCTGTGCGGAAAGCCACATCCAGGAAATCATGTTCCAGAATAGCAAGCATATCACCCTCCAACCGGAAGATGGGGTGCATGAACAGGTGCAGCCATCCGCAGGTACCGTAGCTGCTGTGCGGCATACAGCCGGCCTGCTGGTCGGCAGGGAGCAGCAACTGGTACAACCGGCAATCTGCAGAGGGGCGGACATTGCCTACGTGACTGGCCATGACTATCATGCAGCAGCCTGCCGTAAGCGTATGCTCGCGGCCCGAGAAATGTAGCTGGCAACTGCCGGCGGTACAGAGGAGATGTAATATCTGTTGTTGCATGACTGAACGCCCTCTTGAATTCTGAGAGCAAATTTACGGTTTTTAATTCATAATTTTTGTTCTGCTCCCGATTATTTGTAACTTTGCCCTGCAAAATAGCCTAAAGATGAACCAACTATTATCCAAAAACAGTATTTTCCTAGTTTTTCTGCTTTGTTGCAGACTATGTTTTGCCGATGAGCAATGGGAACCCCAGGCCGACAGCGCCGCCATTGTGGTGAGCGGCAGGGCCCGGTTTACGGTGCTTACGCCCCGCCTGATACGTATTCAGTACAGCAGTACCTCCAAGTTTGAGGACAGAGCCACCTTTGCCGTTGTGAACAGGCGGCTGCCTGTTCCCCGTTTCACACAACGAACGGAGGACGGTTACCTGATTATAGAGACGGACAGCCTTACGCTCCGGTATAAGGTAGGTTCCGCCATCACTGCTACACAGAAGAACAGCAAGATCCTGGGCATTACCTTCAGGATGAACGGACGTACCATCCTGTGGTATCCAGGCAAGGATGATGCCATGAACCTGCTGGGAACACAGAGGACGCTGGACGGTGATATTGGCGATACGCATCGTGTGTCGTTGGAGAAAGGCTTGCTCTCGCGCGATGGATGGGCTGTGCTCGACGAATCGCCCCAGACGAAGCGAGGAGACGGCAGCCGCTCTTTCCCCTTCGGTGCTTCTGTGGATGATATTCCTTGGGTAGATACACCCCTCGACAGCAGGGCATTCGATTGGTATTTCTTTGGCTACGGCCATCAGTACAAGGATGCTTTGGGCGATTATGTGAGGATTGCCGGTCGCCAGCCTTTGCCTCCACTTTATATGTTTGGCTATTGGTACAGCAAGTATCAGGCTTATTCACAAAGCGAGTTCCAGCAGATAGTGAAGGATATGGAGAGCAAGAACGTACCCCATGATGTGCTGATGCTGGATTGCGACTGGCATCAGAATTCATGGACGGGTTGGACGTGGAACAAGTCGCTCATTCCCACGCCTAAGAACTTGCTTAGTTGGATGCATACCCATAACACGCGCACGGCCCTGAATCTGCATCCTGCCGACGGAATAGGGAGCAGCGATGATAATTTCAGCAAGATTCGTGATGATATGGGGCTTCCTGCCGATGCCACAACTGTTCCCTGGCAATTGGAGGACAGCACCTTTTATCGTACTTTCTTCAAGAATATCATTCGGGTACGCGAGAAGGAAGGGGTGGACTTCTGGTGGCTGGATTGGCAGCAGGATAAGACTAGCAGCTACATTGCGGGCCTGGGCCATACCTTCTGGTTGAACCATGTTTTTTATAATGACATGCGCCTGAACCGTCCCGACCGCCGTCCTGTGGTCTTTCACCGCTGGGGCGGAATGGGCAGTCACCGCTATCCGCTGGGATTCTCTGGCGATACGTTTGCTACATTCGGAACCTTGCAGTTCGAATCGTATTACACAGCCACCTCGGCCAACGTGTGCTTTGGCTATTGGGGACACGACGGAGGCGGTTACCTGCAGCCCAACGATATAAAGACCGACCCCGAATTGGTGCTTCGCTGGATGCAGTTCTGTGCCTTTCAGCCTATCTTCAGGACGCACGGCTCCAGTCAGAGTAGCTGTGAGCGCCGTATCTGGAAGTTCTCGAACTTCAACCTCCAGAATCAGGTCTTCCAGTTCCGCTACTCCTTAGTACCTTATATTTATACAGCCGCTCGCGAGGCATACGATACAGGTGTTTCTATCTGTCGTCCTCTCTACTATGAGTGGCCCGAGGAGAACCGCTCCTATACCACAGAAGATGAGTATCTCTTTGGTTCGCAGATGCTGGTGGCTCCCATCTCCACGCCCGTCAGCAGCGATGATACCAGCGAGCGCGATGTCTGGTTGCCAGAGGGTGAGTGGTTTGATGTATGTCGTGGCTTTATGCGCGAAGGCGATACACGTTTTACAGACCAATATGCGCTCAACGAGATTCCCTATTTCATCCGCCAGGGCAGTATTATTCCCACCTACGAGCCAACCGTTCAGCATCTGAAGAAGCCTATCGACAAACTGGTGCTGTGGGTGATTCCTGGCGAGGGTGAAGGACGTTTCTACGAGGATCATGGCGATAACGAGGAGTACCGCAATGGTGCCTTTGCCGTTACCCGTTTCCGCCAGCAACGTGGTGGCGATGTTGTAACGCTGACAATAGCTCCCAGGGAGGGAAGTTACGAGGGTATGCCTGAGAGCCGCGATGTGGAGGTGCAGTTCTGGGCGCAGGAACAGCCTTATCAGGTTACAATAGATGGTCAGGAGGTTACAGAATGGACGTACGACGAGGTGTTGCGCCGTCTTACCCTTCAACTTCCTGCTCGTGCCTGCAACACCGAGAGCACCATCTGCCTTTATGCCAATGCAACGGATATTGCAGCGCAGAAGGGTGGGGAAGGTCCTGTCCTTCGCTATCATACGGCACAGGCTTTGCTGGAGCTGAGAGACACGCGCTCTGCCCAGCGGATATGTATTAGTATTGTGGATTTGGGTGGTCGTGAACAGCTGCGACAGGTTTACGCTAACACCTCCGAGGTACAGCTCACTCTTTCTACCCTGCCTGCAGGGGAATATATCTGCAGGGCTAATGTTGATGGTAAAGTTATCACCCGAAAAATCATTAAGTTATGAAATATATACTCAACCTCCTGTTTATATTCCTTTCCCTCTCTGCAGGGGCACAGGATATGTCTCGTCTCTTTGCTGTAGGCAGTGCCGTTCCTGGGGGAATTCAGGAACTTACGGCCTTCCCTAATAAACAGTTCAAATATACGGGAACGCTCTATCAAGGAACCCTGGCGATACGTAACCAGGGGTCGATTAAGCGTTATCTGAAACCTACCTATGAGGATTCCTATGTGGTCAACAATACGTTGCCCTACACGCTTAGCAGTGACAGTGCAGCCTCCCAGTGGGTGGTGCCCGTTACCGAGGATATCTATCGCATCACCGTGGACCTTAATGCCAAGACCCTTCATGGCGAGCTCTTCACAGCCTGGAACGAGTTGTTCATTGTAGGCGGCGCTACGGAATGCGGATGGGTAACCTATACCTTCCTGCCCTTCACACGCGACCCTGAGGAGGTCTGTGCATGGGATTGGACGGGCGAGCTGAAGGAAAGACCCGAGTTCGGAGAGCCTCGTAGGTTCAAGTTCAGCGGGCAGAATGCCTGGGAACCTAAGATGCTTCACCCCTTTACCTCGGACGAGGATGTGCTTGGCAGTACTCAGCTATGTACAGGTGGTACGGAGGATCGCAAGTGGAGTATCACGAAGGAGGGCTATTACCACATTCGTGTGGATGTGTTCCGCGAGACGGTAAGGGCCGAGTATCTGGGTGCTTCGATGCCTGGAGAAGGAGGGGCAACCAGCATTGGCCCCTCTCCCCAGCCCTCCCCCAAATGGGAGGGAGAGGTTTACGACCTTTCGGGTCGTAAACTTAATTCAAAATTCAAAATTCAAAATTCAAAATTGCCGAAAGGAATCTATGTCGTGGGAGGAAAAAAGGTAATTAGATGAGAGATGATAGATAATAGATGATAGATGTTCGGAATTACGGAATTACGAAATCACGGAATCTCTCATCTATAATCTCTCATCTATAATCTATAATCTGTCTTCTTATCTCAGCTTGTGTTTCTCGAAGTGGCCTCTGGCGTAGGTGAAGTAGAAGAAGGTGCCCAGGAGGTTGCTAATCCAGGCAGCCCAGAAGGCGATATCGTAGGAGGTGTGCTCCACGATGATTCCACCCAGTATGATGCCCAGTCCTACACCTAAGTCCCAGGCGGTCAGCAGGGTGCTGTTGGCTGTTCCTCGCTGGCTGTTGGGAGCCAGATTCAGGAACATTGTCTGGAAGGCAGGGAACATGTGTCCGTTGCCCAAACCTATTATCAGCGCCGCTCCGTAGTATCCTATGGGATTGTGAACGGCAGCGAAGAGTAGGTAACCGAAGAGCGATACCAGCACGCCGTGTGTGGCATTCTTTGTCACAAGGCCTTTGCGCAGCGAGCGGGCGCCTACCAGACGACTTGACATTAGACCTAGGCTCAGCAGGGCAAAGAAGATGCCCGTTCCTGTGGTGATGCCCAGCTGCTCCTTGCCATAGATAGCCAGATAGGTACTGATAACACCATAAGAGAAGCTGAATCCGGTCATACAAAGAGCCTGGCTCCAACCTTTTAATAAAAGGAAGCGGTCCAGCTGAATCTTGGGTTTTTGTATGGGAGCAGTCTCGCGTGGCTTTAGCTTTAGCGTACTATTGATAAGCAAGCCTATTCCAGCCGTCATCAGCGATACGCAGAAGATGAATGTATAGTTGTTGGTCCACTGATAGATAAGCAGTCCAACGGTGGGCGATATGGCAGTGGCCATGTTGTTGCTCAGTCCGTAGTAGCCTATTCCCTCCGCTCTGCGAGTGGGGTGCAGTACATCTATGGCAACGGTGCTGTTGGCAACCGTCGTAGCTCCTACGGGAGCACCGTGCAAGGTTCGGATGATGCAGAAGGAGAGTAGCGAGCCTGCCACGATGTAGCCGCCAAAGAGGATGAAGAACAGGAAGTAGCAAATCAGCAGGACTGCCTTGCGAGGGAAGCTGTCCACAAAGAATCCGCTGAAGGGCCTTATCAACAATGCCGTAAGGGCATATCCGCTCAGCACCATTCCTATCTGGTCTTTGTTGGCTCCGAATTCCTCGCTCAGGTACAGGGGCAGCAGGGGCGTCAGAATCATGAAGGAGAAATATATCATGAAATTGGCGCTCCACGCTTTTAGATAGTTGCTATTCCAGAGTTTTTCCATTTTTTTTGTTGGCCGTTACCTGATTTCAGGTTGCAAAGGTACGCACTTTTCCCCAAAAAACAGGGTAAAATCAGAAAAGAAACCATCCCTTCGGTAGGACAAATAAAAAATTTACGTATTTTTGTGCATAAATTAACTTAATAACAAACTAAAAACGAGAACAACATTATGAAAAGAACAACCTTATCCCTGTTGGCTTTTGCCTTTGGCTTTTCTGCCTTGTTTGCCCAGCAGGCTATCTTCGAGCGTCAGAACATTGTATCCCCCCAGAAGAACGACGACGGTACCGTAACCCTCCGCCTGCATGCCCCCAGTGCACAGAAGGTCGAGGTGATGGGCGACTGCATAGACGGCTATCGCAAGGAGATGGCTAAGGGCGAGAATGGCGTATGGACTTTCACCACGCAACCTCTTGCCCCAGAGTTGTACAGCTATCGTTTCTATGCCGACGGGGTAGAGTTGCAAGACCCTGCCAACTGGCACCGCAGTCGCGATGTACGCAGTTTCATGAGTACCTTTATTATAAGTAAGGAAGAGGGTGACTGTGGTTATCTGTACGGAAACCACGATGTGCCCCATGGCAATATCCAGCAGATCTGGTATGATAGCAAGACACTGGGCATGTCTCGCCGTATGAGCATCTATACCCCCGCAGGATACGAGAAGGGTGGCAGCTATCCCGTCCTGTATCTGTTGCACGGAATGGGTGGCGACGAGGATGCATGGCTTACATTGGGTCGTGCCTCACAGGTATTGGATAATCTGATTGCCCTGGGCAAGGCTGTTCCCATGATTGTGGTAATGACCAACGGACATGCCGACAATGATGCCAGTCCCGAGTTTACTGCCCTAGCACAGCGTGGCCGTCAGAAGGCCAGCTTCGAGGAAAGTTTCCCTGAGATAAAGAGCTACATCGAGAAGAATTTCCGTGTAAAGAAGGGTGCCGACAATACCGCTATGTGCGGACTTAGCATGGGCGGATTCCATACTTTTCACATCAGTCTGATGAATCCTGGCATGTTCGGCTACCTGGGTCTTTTCTCGGCAGCTGTCAGGATGGACCGCGGTTCCGACAAGCCCATCGACCAGCAGATAGCCGAGAGTGCCGAGGTAAGCGGTCAGATTGCTGCTGTCTTCAAGGCCAAGCCCCATCTCTACTGGATAGGTATTGGCAAGACAGATTTCCTATATGAACAAAATAAGGGCCTGCGAGCTTACCTGGATAAGATGCAGTACCCTTATGAGTATTTCGAGAACGAAGACGGACACATCTGGCGCAACTGGCGTATCTACCTGAGTATCTTCACGCAGAAGCTTTTCAAGTAGCGGCCTTTCCTGCCAGATACATACCCAGAATCAGGGTGGCGGTTCCGCAGATGGCCATCAGCGTAATGCGCTCGTCCAGTATCAGGTAGGAGAAGAACATCGTCCAGAAAGACTGCAGATAGATGATGTTGGTGGCACGTACGGTGCCCAGTCTTTTCAGCGTCCAGTTCCATGCAACGAAGCAGAGCATGGAGGCAATAACACTTAAATAGAGCAAGTTCACCCATACGGCGGGCTTGCTCAAAACATTTATATCCACCATCAGCGGACTCTTTATCCACAGATAGGGTAGGATGGTGAGTATGCCGTAGATGAAAATCTTACGTGTGATGAACAGGGAGTTGTAGTGTCTCGACAGCTTCTTTATAATCAGCGAATAGCAGGCCCACGTCAGCGAGGCACACAATGCCAGAATATCGCCCTTGGGGTTCAGGTGCAGCATCAGCTGTCCGTTCAGGATTACCAGTGCCATACCTCCGAAGGCCAGCAGCGAACCTATCATCTGTCTGGTGCACATGCGCTCGTCCTTGTAGAATATCGCCATCAGCACGGCTGTTATCAGAGGGGTAGAGCCTACCAGAATGGCTACGTTAGAGGCTGTACTGTACATCAGAGCCATATTTTCTGTCAGGAAGTAGAGCGAACCGCCCATGATACCCAGTACCAGCAGCAGAAGTTCGTCTTGCCAGTTGTCGGCCCACAGCCTTTTGTACGAGAAGAACCAGATACAGATATATGCCAAGGTAAAGCGGTAGAAGAAGATGTCGGATGGCATCAGCCCGCTTTCCAGCAGAATTTTTGTTGAAACAAACGTTTCACCCCAAATAGCACAGACACCAAGCGCTGTAACGATGGCAAGGTTCTGTTTAATGCTTTCAATCCAATTGTTAACCATGTGTTTTTTGTAAAAATCGGCCGCAAAGTTACGATTAAACGAGAGATAAACGAAATAAAATTGAATTTTTATTTCTTTATCCGAGTGATAGTAAGTTCGAGAGATGGTCTCAAAGTTACGATTAAACGAGAGATAAACGAAATAAAATCGATTTTTTATTTCTTTATCCGAGTGATAGTAAATTCGAGAACTTTTGGATTAATTCATAATTGCCACTTCGTTGACTTTCCCCTTCGGGCCGTCGAGCTAAACCTTCTCGCTTCCAGCTCGCGACCCCTTCGGCGTTCTTCACTCTTCATTCTTCATTAAAGAGGGGGCCCGAAGGCCCGCTCTTTATCAGTTTTGTCCGCCACCGCCTCCGGTGTTACCGCCGTTGTCGCTACCGCCTTGGTTCTGACTCCCCTCGCCTTCGGGAGAGGGGTCGGGGGTGAGGCTGCTGTTCTCGTTATCCTCAACAATTCCGTCGTCCGAACTGGTGACACGCTTCACCTCGTTGCCGTTGCGGTCGTAGCAGGTAATCTGCACCGTAGTGTCCGCCAGCTCGTCCTTCAGCTCCGTGTTGGGCGTGAAGATAATACGGCGGCTGGTAATGAGGCCTGCCTTTACCTCGTTCACGGTGGCAACACTCTTGGCACGCAGGCCGAAGCGCATGGTTCCCAGTCCTGGCAGTGCCACGCTGTGGCCCTCAGTGGCCCATGCCTTGATTACCTCGCCGGCTGCATCCCAGCATGCCTGCATGATACCTCGGCTTACGCCGCTGCGCAGAGCAGCCTCCTTAATCACCTTGTCCTGTGCCAACTGAGCATACATCTCAGGCTGCATCACATAGCGGTGGGTGCCTTCGTACTTGCCAATCTTCTGTAGTTTCTCAATTGCTTTAACTTTCAACATAGCAAAAATGTTTTAAATGGTTTGTAAATAAATTTCCTTTGTCGCAGAAAGTTCTCCGGTTGGGCTCTCGTGAGGGAAATCTTCTTAGTGCACGTGGGGATTTTTGCGGCCTCGTGTGGGAGCATTTTTCTATCTCTTTCTTTTGACACTGCAAAGGTACGGCAATATTTTGGAATGTCAAAAAATATGATACCATAAAACGACGTTTTGAAAAGTGTAAAACGATAAAAAAAATTATACACCATGAATGTGGTTACAATTACAGTATTACAGTTTCTTGAAAAAGTCGTGATTCACTTTTACTACTATATAATATAATATATATATTATATTATATAGTAGTAACTATTATTAGCTCCTTTGGAGAAAAACTGTAATTGTAATACTGTAATCACTCAGACGGTTTTCTTGAAAGGTGCTGGCATCGCCCAAGGAGTGTCCCACGGACTGGCTGCTGATAGGCTACGCCATGGCGGTAGTGGAGAACGGCAAAGCCCTCCCCGCCGTGCCGATGCTGAAAGGTTTTTCACTGGCAATGAGTTAGTTATGGCTCAGGGTACGGTTCTCTGATTCGCGGAAGAAGGCTGAAGTCTGATGGCTGAAGTCTGAAGTAGGATGTAAGAGGGCTGATGTCTGATGTAAGATGTAAGATATTGCTGATACTTCGTTGAACGTTTACCATTAAAAAAGCCCTTGAGCAAATGTGCTCAGGGGCTTTCTTGTTATGGTTAGAAGTTTTCCTTACTTCATCATCACCTTCTTCCTATCTACGACATAAAGTCCCTTTTTAAGTGAAGAATGAAGAGTGAAGAGTGAAGAATCTTCTTTTGAATTTTGAATTTTGAAATTTGAATTAAGGCAGCGTCCTGCAAGGTCGTAAACCGCTCCCTCCCATTTGGGGGAGGGCTGGGGAGAGGGGCCTATTCCCGTTCCTTCCTCTACTGTGATGGTCTTCGTGTCGAAGATGAAATGATTACTGTAATCTAAGCTTCGCATATTGTTTGCCATGAGCAGGTCTATGGAGTATTCTCCAGGTTCCAAAGGCTCTGGCAGAGATATGTAGTCGGTACAACTGTTGCCTGTCTCGAGATAGATTCTCTTACATAGGTCTTCCGAGAAATCCACCAACTCCTCTTCATCCTCGTCGTTTACCTTGTAGATATCGGCATATATGACAGAGTCGTAAGTCTTGCCGGTTTGGTTAACAACCTTGAAGTCCAGTTTGTAAATAGGATTCCCCTGCAGGTCTTTATCCTGATTGTATGCTAATTCTTCGCACCTGAACTGAAGCTCCTCGATGTCGAAGAACTTTGTGCCTATATGGCCTGATGAATTGCTAAGCTCGGAACTATCGTAACCCTCAAAATCATAGGCCTGATCGGGTATGACTAGCTCCATAACATAACGTCCGGATGTATCGACCGAGAACGGGAATGAGATGGTTGCCGTACTGTGGGCTTCGACCATTATGCTGACAATAACACTATTCTCAAACTCTTCCAACGTGGAGCCGTTCATCTTATATATCAGAGCTCTTAGGGCACCCGTGAAATCTTCGTCGCTGTTGTTTGTTATGGTAGCTGTGGTAATCTGCTTTAATCCCGTTTGTTTTATGCCGTCGATGCTAATGTCTGCGGCAGAGGCGGAAAGCTTGCCTAAAGGATGGAAGATGCGCTCTTCTACTTTCCCTTCGGCATTAACGACGACCTCTATGTATTTGCTTGGACCGAAGAGGGGCTTCCAGGGAGCGTTGGTGCCTGCCTCCTTATTATAGAGGACCATTTTGTGGCTGCCCGGAGCAAGTCCCTCGACCTCTGGGTATGTAAGATTCTGCCATGACGTCCAGTGAGCCATATCGTAGCCGGGGAATTCATAATCGTAGCCAAAGGCGTAATTATGGAAGTCCAGGGTGCCGTCGGGCATCTCCTCTGCCAGGTAGATGCTGTATGTTCCAGGACGCCATGATGTGTTACAGGCCTCGAAAGCATCCGAGAGATCATCTAAGCTATAATGCCAACCTGTGGTTAATAGGTAGCGGCCGTAATCGGTTGCGGGGCCCTTTGCGGGCTGCAGGCCTATAAGTGCTTCTTGCTCCCAGTTATAACCCTCAGCGGTTGTGCTGGTGACGCCTGGTACTATGTCGGCGGGATTCAGGATCGCAATCTTGAAGTATCCATTATACCAGCCTCCCCAGCCCCAGTTGACATGGTAGTAGCCGCTGCCGTTCATGGCCTGATAACCATCCACGACAAAGGCATGTCCACCATCATAGGCAAGACCGCAATAAACGAGGGGACGCCCCTCCTTCAGTTCGTTATAGATTAGTTCGTCCCATCCGCTCACTGTATAGTCTTCGGCATGAGCCGCATATACCCCTTGGTCATAGCCAAACAATTGGGTAAGCATGTCCACGTCGTAATACATGGCACCAGAAAAATCGGGGGTATAAGTCATCTGCACCGTCTGTCCGCAATAGCGCATCAGTCTGGCAACAGCCATCTGCTGGGCATCCGTGGTTTCCTTTGTATAGTCGTCCACCATGTTTTCCCATTCAAATGTTGTAACAGGTAATTCGTCATAAATCTTTTCGTCATCCGATACGTAGGCGGGAACAGGTGCTGCTATCGGTCCCTGGGGCCATTTGTGGTAATACATTACCTGCGCCAGGGCAGTTGCCATACAGCCTGTAATGCACAATTGTCCATCTTTCTCGGGGCAATATCTGTTATAGGGATTCTGTGGGTCGTAGGGGCTGGTGCCTTGATCCCAGAGAGCTGTTACCAGTGTATCTATGTCGTTGTGCAATGGTGCTGCCTTTGCCTTGGCATTCTGCTGACTGAGTCTGGTAATCTGGCTCTCCATTTCGTTCAGCCACCATTGCATGTTGTCGTTTACCTTCTTGGCATCAAAGCTGCCGTTTGTTGCATAGCCTAATACCAGATTGTCGCCTACGCAGTCGTCTCCGCTGACTACGACAAATCCCTTTCCCGCTTCGGCATTGAATACGTAGTAGGGACTGGCCTCGCTACTTGCGGTGCCCTTACCCAGGGCGCGATGTGGGGCACGCATGACCTCGTTCTGTAGTTGGACACCATGTTTCTGCAGGAAACTTGCAGCAGCCTGACGGGCAGCGGCAGGAGTGATAGGTTCTGCCATGATGCTAAGCACTGTCAACAGCAATGAAAGAAGGGTGATAAATCTTCTCATATTATCTTTAATTATATATGCCAATCTTTTTACGCGGCAAATTTACATGTTTTTTTCGTATTTCCATCAGGCGGATAGGGAAAATACACAAAACTATAGGTAGAACTTGCGGTTCAGCTTACCGTTGTAGGTTCTTTCTATGTGATCTGTGATGCTGAAGAGCTGGGGTACCTTGTAGTGCTCCAGCTTTTGCGTCAGATGGGCTGCCAGCTCTTTCTTGTCGATTGTTTTGTCGTCCTTTGGTACTACAAACAGCCTTAGCACCGTGCCCAGAACGGGGTGGGGGCTGGGTGTGCAGATGCAGTCGGCAACGGCAGGGAAGGACAGGGCGGCATCCTCTACCTCGATGGGATTGACCTTGTAGCCGCCTATATTGATGATGTCGCCCATGCGACCCGTCAGATGCAGGCGCCCCTGCTCGTCAATCCTGCCGCAGTCGGAGGTGAAAAGTGTGCCATCGTGCAGCACATTGCGCGTCAGACCTTCGTCGCCAACATAGCCCTCCATCAGGGTGGCTCCCTGGCAGGCTACGTTACCCTCGGGGGTGATAAAGACGGAGGAGTGAAGCATGGGGCGGCCCAGGCAGCCTGCCACGCAGTAATCCGAGTTGTAGTTGTGCGTGCAGATGATTCCCGTCTCGGTGGAGGCGTATGTGTTGTAAAGCCTGGTGTGTGGTAGAAGTTGGCATAGGGATTCCATGTCAGCCTGCGCCATGGGAGCGGCTCCTGTCTCTATGAAATCTATCTTGTCGGCGATGCCGGAGAACTCCTTTCGGGCAAACTGCAGCAGCATGCGTATGCTGGTGGGAACCAGGAATGTGGCAACCTTGGGATAGGGGAGGCGGAAGGCGTTCAGGAACAGGTTCATATCCTTCATGCCCGGGGTGATGCAGAGTGTGGCACCTACCATGATGGTGGGCCATATCTTGCTGAGGCTGCCTATGTGGTTGAGCGGTCCGCTGATGATGAACAGCAAATCCTCCGTGAACTGCATGGCGGAAATCAGGTTCTCGGCATCTGCCACGATGGCCTTGTGGCTAATCATAATGCCCTTCTGCTGACCTGTAGTGCCTGTGGTGTAGAGGATATCTGCCACGTCCACGGGGATGGTGCACGCGTTAATCTGATGCTGTATGGAGCCGAGGCGGTTGGGGGTACAGTCTTCCTCTACGGGTACAGCAGCTTTCCCTGCCAGATGTGTGGCAAAGTACTGAATCAGGAAGTCAATGCTCTGGGTATTGCGGACAAGCACAGCACTGCCTTCCGCCTGCTGATACTCCCTGCTGCGTTCCTTCACCTGCTGCCACAACTGCCCATAGGTGAGCGTTTCCCCGTCACAGATAACTGCCGGCTTGGCAGGATTTTCTTCTGCCCAAAGATTCAGATAATCTTCTATACAATGCATCTCTAAAACAGATTCTTCACTCTTCATTCTTCACTCTTCACTTTCAGCTTCTCCTCCACCATAGCAGCTATGCTGTCAAGGTTCCTGAGGTTCTTGGGTGTGGCGTCTTTCGCCTCTAAATCTATGCCGTACTCTGCCGATAGTGTCATTAGGATGGTTGTGACTCCCAGCGAGTCGAGGTCGCTAAACAGGAAGTCGGATTCCAAGTCCACCAATGGCAGCATGTCTTCCAATAATTCTTTTATTCTTTCTTTCATTTTTATTTCATTGAACATTGAGCGGTTAGGGGTTAGGGGTTAGCGTAAATTTTGAATTTTGAATTTTAATTCTTCACTCTTCATTCTTCACTCTTCACTTTCAAAAACAACGGCGGTATGACGTAGGCCATAAGGACTACGGAGAACATGCCCACTATGGTGACCTCTGCCAGCGAGCGGAGGGCAGGGTGGCGGGCAAATATCAGGGTGCCGATGCCTATGAACATGATCAGGGCCGAGAGGGCAATGGAGCGTTTGTGCGCAGCCAGCATCTTGCGGCCGTGCGTGCGTTCGTAGAGGCAGCCCTCGGTCATAAAGATGGTGTAGTCGTCGCCCTGGCCGAAGATGAACGTTGCCAGTATTACATTAACTATATTAAATTGTATGTCCAGAAGCCCCATGATGCCCAGAATCCATATCCAGCTGACGGCCATCGGCATGAAGGACAGCAGCGCCAGCCTGATATTGCCGAACGAGAACCACAGGAACAGAAAGACGATAAGGGCACAGGCCCATCCCACGTAGTTGAAGTTGTCCGTGAGATTGTTGGCCAAGGTGCTGTTCAGCCCTCCGATATCAAAGCAGAACGAGGTGGACGGCAGCACGGCGCTGATGGCCTGGCTGACAGAGTCTGTGGACGTTGCAGGGACTGTTACGATGTCGATAATGCGATAGCAGCCTGACAAGGAGTCGGTGCTGAGATGCGAGGCATACACATGTTGCAGCGGCTTAAAGAACGGGAAGTCCTGCGCCTGGTACTGCCTGCTTGTTATCTTGTGGAAGTTGTCGAAGGCATCGGCACTGAACCCTGCTGCGGTTGCTTCCTGCGTCAGTTGCTGACCGAGCAAGTGCGAGTGTTCACTTACGAACCTCTCCCATCTGTGAATCCTATTGTTTTGTTCAGCCCTGGAACAAAGGAACCTTTCCGACGAGGATAGGGAAGTGCCGCTGAACCTCTCGGCAACGTCCCTGAGCTTGTCCTGAATCTGCAGGGAGTTGTCCATCGCCTCTTCGATGGAGCTGCCCTTGCTGACTACATAAATGCTCCTATGGCCCTTGCTGCTGCCCTCCGTCAGCTGCCTGAGATACTCCATATCGGAGCGTTGACTGGCAGTCATGTAGTTGATATGGCTCATATCCACGTCAAAGCCCGTTCGCAGGCTGAACCATCCGAAGACAAGCGTCAGAATACCCATGAGCACAACGAGCCACTTCTTCTCCTCCAACCTGATATTGCCTATCCAATCCAGCAGGGGAGTGCGGGGGCTCTGTTGGGAAGCCTTGATATGGATGATATGTGGCAGCCATAGTATCACAAACAGGATGGTGCCTATCAGCAGGAGGGCGCTAAAGATGCCCAAGTCCCTCAGCGCAGCGGCCTGCAAGGGAATGAGAGCACAGAAGGCTCCTACGGTGGTGATGTTGCCAATGATAAGGGGTGAGATAATCTCGGAGAGTGCCTGCCGCGTGTCGCGGGTATGCGAGGCATGGGCTATCAGATGCAGCGGGTAGTTGACGGCTATGCCCACGATAATGCTGGATATGCCCACCACTATCAGGGATATGTTCTGATGAAATAGGGACAGCAGGCCCAGTGCAAAGAGCCAGCCCCATGATATGGACAGCACAACCAGCAGGATGTTGCGCAGGCTGCGGAAGGCATAGTACAGCAAGGCCAGAATCAGTATCACCGCCAGGCTGACGGACAGTATGCTGTCCTGCCTGATCTGCGTGCTGTTGCCCACGGCTATGGAGGGACCGCCTATGTAGCGGACGGATACGGCCGGGGAATGTGCCTGCACGCTATCGGCTACGGCATCGAGCATCTGCATGAGGCGGGCATTGTTGTGTGTCTCGCTGTTGCCGTAGGGCGAGGTCAGCGCCATCAGGCTCCGCTTCATGTCGTGGGTGAAGATATAGCCGTCGTACAGCTGGAAGCCGTCCGCTCCCCAGCTGCCCATCAGCTCGGAAACAACAGGTGTGAATAAGTTCAGCGGGTCGCGCTGCAGGTTGGCACTCAGGAGCCCCGAGGTGGGGTACATCAGCATGGTCAGGTCCTCCTGCAACTGCTTCCCGGTATAGCCGGGAACGGCCAGCAGGCTATCCATCCGCGTGTAATCGTTCTCTGTCAGGAAGAGCGGAATATGCTGATAGACAAAGTCCGTAACGGCCGAGATGCCGTCGTAATCCACCTGTGCCGTAACCTCGCGTATGATGCCTGACGTATCCGCTGCGGAAAGGTACTCGCCAAAGTCGTTCATGGCGCAGACAAGGGCATCCTCGTCTGTCTGCGTGGTATCCTCCATCTGGAAGATAGCCAGCAACTTGCTGGCACCTGATACGTCCTGATAGACCTGCAGCGACTCCTGGTACTGTTCGCCAAGGGGCAGGAAGGCCGAAATGTCCTCGTTGAAGCGTACCCTGGACACCAAGAGTATCAGCAATGCGGTAGAGACGCACAGGGTGGTCACACACATCGGCGTGTGACGGCGCATATAGTCGTATATCCTGAAGATGATGTCAGCCATTCTTGTACAATGTTTTTATCCAATCCATGAACGCATCCTTCCACTGCCTGCATTCGGGTGTCCCCTTGGTCTGGGAGGCCCCGAATCCGTGCCCCCCTGTCTGGTACTGAAGATAGCGGTGCGGAATGGCTCGCTCCGTCAGGGCAGCATCCAGCAGCTCGGCATTCCTGTATTGCACAATGGGGTCGTCCTGACAGTTCACCAAGAAGACGGGCGGACAGTCGGCAGGGACGTTCCGCTCCAGCGAGAGTAGTTCGCGCAGCTGCTGGTTGTTCTTGCGACTATCGCCCAGCAAAGCCCTTCTGGAGCGTTTGTGCACACAATCCTCCACCATCGTTACAACGGGATAAATGGGGGCCACAAACGACGGACGTTCCTGGGCGGGGAACAGTTCGGCACCCGACATCACCAAGTGTCCGCCTGCCGAGAATCCCATTGCTCCCACTTTCGCGGGGTCTATGCCCAGTTCAGCCGCACGGCTCCGTACCACGGACAGGGCTTGTTGGAGGTCGGCTTGCGCATCGGGGTATCTGACGCCCCTGAACAGGTATCTGTATCTGAGCACAAAGGCTGGCGTCTGTGCCGTTCTGTATTTCAGCAGGAAGGCCGATATGCCGTTTGCCTGCAACCATTCTGCCACACAGCGTCCCTCGGCATCCATATCGTGCCAGAAATAGCTTCCGCCAGGGCATACAATGACGGCAATGTCCGTCCTGCCCTTGGCAGGGTAGGGTGTCAGCCATACCTTCTTGTGGCAGGAAGTGCCCTCCCAGATATTTATCCGGGCAAAGCTGGCTGTTGCGATTGTCGCAAACAGTATGGTAAGTAAGAGCCTATGATTCATAGTTGTTACTCAGAGCAGACAATTTGTTTATATAGAATTTTCTGAACCACTTAGCGAGGTCCATTACAGTATCCCCTAACTGATTGAGCTGCTGCGGAGTAACTCTCTCTCCTACATGCAGTACAATAGGACTTCTGCGCATATATTTGCTGTTCTTGGGCAGCGCCTTGCAGGCACCATACAGCAGCAGGGGCAGGATGTCTATCCCTAAGTCGGTGGCCAACTGGAAAGCCCCCTTGTGGAACCTTCCTATCCGGCAATCCTCAGAGCGTGTGCCCTCGGGGAAGATGGCTATGGAGTAGCCTCTGTCTGTCAGGTCCTTGATTCGGGTTTTCAGTTGTTCGTATCCCATAGAGACGGGGTAGTATTCGGCATGACGCAGGATATAGCCAAAGAAAGGGCTGTTATAGACCCAGTCGTTGGTCAGGAATACCATCTTGCGCGTCAGCCCCAGCAACACCATCAGGTCTAGATGGCTCTGGTGGTTGCAGATGATGATGGCAGGCTTGCGGAAGGTCTCGGCAGGGGTGTTGACGATGCTCACCCTTCCGCTGGCCACGTACAGCAGCTTGGAAACCACCTTTCCCGTGACGTACAGCAGCGTATGCAATGGCATACTGCTTAGGTGGAACAGCTTGGCTATGGGCACATAGATCAGGGAGAGGGGTATGATGATACACAGTCCCACCAGATAAACCGTCAGGGCAAAGGCTGTACGGAATGCGGTATCAATGAACCTGAGCAGGTACAGGGGATAGCCCCATACAAAGGCCAGCAGGCACAGGAAGGTGTTCAGAATGAATATGCGCGTGAAGTCGGCCCCTGGACGGAAGTGCGATACACGCTCCTGACGGGGCGGATAATAGACATTCACGGGCACGGAGACAATCTTTACGCCATTCCAGGCGGAAGATACTAGCAGCTCCAGCTCTGCCTCGTATCGGGAAGTCAGCAGGGAGAGCCCGTGCAGCTTGTGCAGGGGATAAAGTCTGAAGCCCGTCTGTGTGTCGGGGACGTAATGCAGGGTCTGCACACAGAACCAGAAGTTGCCAAAGGCATTGGCGAACTTGCTGCCACCCGACCTTTCTACGCCGTCCAGCTTGCGTTGACCCAAGATGATGGCTTCGGGGTGGCGCTGGTTGGCATCGAGGAACAAGGGGATGTCCTCGGGGAAATGCTGACCGTCGGCATCCAGGGTGATGGCATAGGAGAAGCCCATCTCTATGGCCTTGCGAAGTCCGCGTTTCAGGGCGGTACCCTTGCCTGCGTTCCTTGGATAATCCACCAAGGTGATGCCCTCTGTCTGCAGGAGCAACTCGCGCGTGCCGTCGGTACTGCCGTCGTTCACCACAATAACATCCTGGCATTGCAGCAGGGTACGGCGGACCACATCAGCAATGGTTCCTGCATTGTTGTATGTAGGTATTATGGCGCAGATGCCCCTTTCGTGCAGCAATCTGGCTGTGTTGGCCGTATGCTTCTGTTCAGACGTCATTACAGGTGAATGAGATTTTGGCGTATATCGTCTCCTCGCCATCGTCCGCCACGGCCTTGGCGCTGACCTTACCCTCCGCCTCCTTGATGGCAGAGAGGCGCACCAGCACAATGTGGTCCGTTGGTTGGAGGATAGCCAGGAACTTGGCGTTCCTGATGGAGGTAAGCTGCAGGGGCCTGTGCAAATGCTCCGACAGCAGCTCCTCTGCTATCTGTACTATGCACACGCCAGGCGTAATGGGCATGCCGGGGAAGTGTGCCTGATAGATGATGCAATTCTTGTTGAGCTGTATGCCGTATGTGACACTCTCCGAGGTCTGTTGCACATCTTTTATATTATAAAGATTATTTCTTAGCTTCATTGTTAAGGGTAAACACTGATGGGTTGATAACAATGTTTTTCTTTATCGAGGAGAGCTGGATGGTGGTGCTGTCTCCGTTCTTCTCGAACATCTCTATTTGGGTAACAACCGCCTGCTTGCGATCATAGTAAAGAACAATCCGAGCAAACATCTGCTTTAATTCTTTTTTCTGGGGAACGAGTGTCAGAATATGTTGATTTCCAGTCGTTTCTGCGGTTGCGTGAAAGTCTTTCTTCTGTGATAATACCTTACCTAGATTGCTGGGTATCATGATGCGAATCATTTCCCGGATTCTCTTGTGCCGGTTGGCATTGAGGGTGTTGCTGCGCTTGCTATTCTTGAACAAAACCTTGTCGTCGTTGAGAATAAAAAGCGAGGCGTAGGGGGTAGTGTATTCCCATCGCAGGCGGTTGGGTTGTGTGCACCACATCCTGCCCTTTGACACCATGGCATCATTCAGCATCTTCAGGCGCTTGGTCTGCGTGAAGTCGGCCTGCACCGTCTCGACAGCCTGAGACGCCTTGCTAATCTCGTCTATGGCGCTTGTCTGTGCCAGAGCGGATGTAATGCTGCAGAGGCTAAATAGTATCGTTAGGATGATATAATTCATAATTCACAATTCATAATTGCCACTTCGTTCTCGCTTTCGCTCGCGACCCCTTCGGCGTTCTCAATTCTCAATTCTCAATTCACAACTGTCACTCCCCCAAAGGGGGAGCTGGAGGGGGCTTTTTATCTTGTTATAAAGTAGCACCCCGCCATTATCAGCAGGACGCCTATCCATTTGCCTATGTCAACATGCTCGTGAAAGAACACTATGGCGGCAACCATGCCAAACACGTAGCTCAGGCTGACCAACGGGTATGCCGTGCTGATGGGATAGTGCTTGATGATGTACATCCACAGCAGGCTGGCAGCACCGAAGCAGAGTCCGCAGAGGGCAAACTGCCAGTTCACCAGCGCAGAGCGCCAGAAGGAAAGGTTCCAGCCGAAGGGTTCCATCCTGAGCAGGCCGAACTTGAGCATTACCTGCCCCATGGCCAGCAGGAAACTTTGTATGAGGGCCAATGACAACAGACTTATATTCATAAGGCGGATTTTATAATGATGCTTTTAGAGTATATCTCGTAGGGCTCCGTGATGCCTTGCTGGTCGAGCACGGCCTTGAACGTAGATGGTACGTGGTTGTGAAGTCCCACCAGTACGCTGCTGGCCTTTCCCTCGCGGATAAGCCTCTGGGCATCGCGCAGCGCCCATTGGAGGGATTCCGCGCCTTGCGAGTAGGTGATGTTGTATCCGTGGCAGCCCAGATGGATTGCCAGTGCTCCTGCCAGCGTGTTATGCGTGCTTTGCATGAAAAGGGTGGGGCTTATGCTCTCCTCTCCCTGTTCATGGATGGTGTTCAGAATCTTCTCGCCGTTCTCCAGCATTCCGTATTGTGTGGCCACGATAATGGCATCCGGCTTGGTGATGCCAGCCTTCTGTATGGCACGCAGGGATGTCAGGAAGGCAGCCTTCATAACCTTGCACATTCTTCTGGACTCCATGGGCGAGATGTATTCGCGCAACTCCTTCAACTCCTCCTCTTGGGTGATTTCGTTCTCGCCTGCCAGCATGTAGTCCTTTTGGGGGACACCGTCAAGGGAAATCTCCTTGTCTGAGATGATCAGAGAAGAGTCGTTGCCTCCGAATCCGAACGAGTTGCACAATATGTGGTGCAGCTCCTTCTGCATAGTCCTCGACACAGGATTGATGCAATCCGGTGTGCTGTTGCTCCATCCGTAATTGGCTGGGATAAAACGACTTTGCATGGCAATAAGGCAAATCACTGCCTCGATGCTGCCAGATGCCGAGGTGGTATGACCCGTAAGGGACTTGGTACTGGATACAGGCGGCATGTTCGCGGCAAAGACACGACGCAGGGCCGTGCTCTCGGATTTGTCGTTGTCGGGCGTGCCCGTTCCGTGGGCGTTTACGTAATCAATCTCCTCAGGCCTCAGATGCGCCATCTGCAGCGCCTCTGTCATAGCCATGAAGGCTCCCTCGCCATTCTCGGAAGTAGCGGTCTGATGGAAAGCGTCGCATCTGTTGCCCCAGCCCGTGATGTAAGCTTGGATATTGCTGCCCTGCAGGTGTGCGTCAGGCGTTCGTTGTAATACCAGATAGGCGGCTCCTTCGCCAAGGTTAAGCCCCTGGCGGGTAGCATCAAACGGACGGCAGACATCATGGTCAAGAATCATCAGACTGTTGAATCCGTTCAGATGGAACAGAGACAGCGCCTCCGTTCCGCCTGCCAGGACTATGTCCGTCTCATCGCAGAGCAGCATCCTTGTTCCCAGAATGATGGCATTCAGAGCCGATGAACAGGCGGTAGAGATGGTGCTCTGTTCGCAGTCGATACCCACCATGCGGGCAATAGCCTGTGTATTGTTGCCGCAGGAGTATTGTTCGGTAGCTTCTGTCCCACCTACGGTAGTGCCAGAGATGAGGGTTACACGCTTGCCTTTCAGCGATTGAGGAGAGAGGCTGGCATCTTCCAACGCCTGACGGAGTGCGTAGGCTCCAAGCAGGGCAGTACGACTGACCTCTTCCTGTGGCGCTACGGCAAGGGCGTGTCTGAGTTCTGCGTCAGACATCTTGACTTCCCCCACAGGCAGTTCCTTGTGTTGGGATTGCAGATAGCGCAGTTCGCCTATGCCCGTTCTGTTTTCCCACAGTGAGTTCTGCACCGACTCCTTATCGGTACCCAAGGCACAGATGATTCCACTTCCTGTTATGGCAATGCTTGTCTTCACTTCTTTCTGTTCTGACTTACGTACTGGGCAATATTCTCTACGCTGGTAAAGATGCTCTTACCTTCGGCTGCACTTGCCAGACGGATGCCGTAGCGCTTCTCTAACAATACAATCAGTTCCAGCGCATCGATAGAGTCCAGACCCAGTCCGCCAGCTCCGAACAACGGAGCCTTGGGGTCGATATCCTCAGGAGTCAGTTCCTCGAGGTTCAGTACTTCGATAATCTGTTCTTTCAGTTCTAAAATCAGTTCTTCCATATATATATTTTAATTCATAATTCTCAATTCATAATTCATAATTGAAGCTGCGCTTCGAGACTGCTCACGCTCGGGATAGCCTAAGCAAGCTTAGTTGGTCTCTCGCTCAATCGCAGCCTTCATAATTCTCAATTTTCAATTCTCAATTCTCAATTCCGCAAGAAAATCCTCTTCGCTCCTATAATCCAACCACCCTGTGAGAATACTCTTGTGGTAGTTGTCGAGCATTGTGGCTTGGGTTATCATACGCATCATATCATCATCTTTGCGAGGGAGGATGTAGAAAGCCGTCTCGCCGTGATAGTTGTTCCGGATGGCAACTTCTCCGTTTACGATATTGGGCAGTGTATATACAAATGAGGCAGGGGAGGGGAAAAAGTTCTCAGGGTCGGCAATGGAGGCGAGAAACTCCTTGTCGGCATTGATAGAGGACGACTGGCCAAAGAAGATGACAGCTCTTTCGCTCCCAGCCTCTTGCTCCTTGCCCCTTTCCTCTTGCTCCTTCTGGATCAGCAACTCTGTTGCGATAAAGCCCAGACGTGCCAAGGCGTCCATTTTGTAGAACTTGGGGTAGTCTTGAATGTATGTCTTGTATAGGTATGTCAGCAGGGCTTTCCCCGTCTGCTGCCCAGTGTCTATTACCTCGTTGTCTATCAGCACCGATTGGGGTGTGATGGTGACCTTGTGTAGTGTCTCTATTTCTTGTCCCTTCACGCCCTCTAAAGGGGTGCTGGGAGTCAGTAATACCGCTGCATTGCATCCGCCAAAGCCTGAGATAAGTTTCACGAAGTCTTTCTTCGCCGTTGCGGTATTGTTACGGACAATGTTCAGGTTACCGCTTACGCCCACCTCTTCATAACCCTTGGTGCCAACGATGGTATCGTCTTCTGCGGCATGTAGGGTGATAATGGTTTCCAGGATACCTGCGGCTCCCATCGTATGGCCATAGTATCCTTTCAGGGCATTTACGGGAATATCCGATAATCCTGCTCTGCAGATGCCGCGTGCCTCCATCTGGTCGTTGTACAACGTGGCAGTGCCGTGTGCATTGATAACGGACAACTTGCTGGCATCCTGTCCCTTCATAACGGCTTCCAGAGTCATCAGGCATCCGTCGGCCTTAGGGGCAGGGCTGCTCACGTGGTAAGCATCGTTTCTGATGGCTGACCCTGCGATGTTCCATCTGTCTGTCTGGCTTGTCTTTCCCAGTATTACGGTAGCAGCCGCTTCGCCAAGATTGAGTCCAGTCCTCTCTATGTCGAAGGGGCGGCATGGGGTTTCTGATAAGGCTTTCAGTGAGTGGAAGCCAGAGATGATGAATGAGCTTTGCAGGTCTATGCCACATACTATCACGTAATCATATTCCTGCATTTCTATCAGGCGGTTTCCTAATATCAGTGCCGAAACACCAGAAATGCAGGCATTGCAGACGATGATGGGAGTGGTGGATAAGCCCACGGTCTGGGCAATCCTTTCGGCAGAACGCCCTGGGTAGAGGACATTCTCGGGGGGATTACCCTCTATGTTCAGCAGGCTGATGTTCTGCTTGGTGGAACTTAACACCAGACAAGTTCGGCTGTCCAATGGAATTTGGCAACCCTCAAGGGCTTTCCGGATGGATGTTACGGCCAGACTCTCGAACAAGGTAAGGCCGTCTATTGTGAATTCCTCTTTCTGCTCCTCAGAAAACAAGGCGGCAGTAAAGGGGAAGGGTAGATTGAATTTATGATTATGGAGGCGCAATGCGGTCTTACCGGCTTTTACGGCCTGGTAATTGGCTCCTGAAGAGGAACCTAACGGCGATATGATGTTATCTGCTATTATTGCTGCCATGTATCTATTCCTCTTTTATTGCTATCTTAATCTCCGTAGTAGCCAGAGTCTTATCCCCAGACATAACGGTGGCTGTGGCCAGTGATATGCCAAAGGCTTCCTCTACGATAGTGATTGTTGTTGTGATGGTATCTCCCATCTTAGGCAAGCAAACGATTTCCATGTTTCGTACTGCACCGATGAAGCCTACTTGTATGTCATTCTTGAGAATATACTTGTTGATATATCCAATTCTGGCGGCACAAGTCTGGGCAATATTCTCAACAAGTCCGCTTGCGGAAAGGACATCCTGCTCCGCAAACAGATTGTCTGGCCTGATGTGCAGTGTGGTTACGACAACGTTCCCGCTATAGTGCCTTAGCGTATCTATCATCACAAACGGTTCCTGCTGTGGCAGGAGTGTATGGATGTCTAAGCTTTGCACAAAAGCGTCAGTTGGGCAGGTATAGTCGTTAACACTCATCGTTTGTCCAGAATTCAAAGTAGTTATACCATTGGGTAGGGTAGAGCTTTACTATCCGTTGCACCTCGGCCACATATTGTTGGGCCAGTTCCTGTATCTGCTGCTGGCGGGGTGCTTCCCTATTGTAACAGAGGGGTGTAACATATATCTTGTAGGTGCGTGCCGACTGCTTCATTACATGTATGGCAAGCACGTTCAGCCCCCTTAAAGTGGCTATACTGAAAGGACCGTACGGGAAGGCGGCGGTGCCGTTCAAGAAAGGTATTTGCAGTTTCTTTTGTGAGCCAAGAAGGCGGTCGGCTGGCATGCTTACAATCTCTCCGTTCTGCAGGGCTTGATCAATCTCGAACAGGTGTCCCATATCTGGCCGTATGGGTATCATTCGCGTATTTGTGTCGGCAAAGAGCTTGGCGCGGTTGTCCATTACGGAGGCTTTCTCGCCAAAGAAGACCAGGGCGTTTAAGGGTTTCTGTTCCGAAGAGAGGGTATAGCCGGCAATCTCGTAATTACCGATGTGTGAGCTTAGCATAACGAAGCTCTCTTCCCCTTTGGCAAGTTGCTGGAAGTGTTCAATGCCTTCTATCTCCATGCGGAACGTCTTGCCTGCATAAGTGGCGAACTTATCTATTACCACTTGACTGAACTGGCAGTGGTTCTGGTAAGTCTTGAGGGCTGACTTAAGTGGACCGTACCCATGCTGCTTTCTGAAATAGCGGTAGATGATTGCGCCGCTGGGGTTGACAAACAGGCAAACAGGAATAACGAATATGGCGGTAAAGGCATACAGCACCCTGACATCAATGTACCGCAGCATACGTATGAGCCATCGGTGCATCCATGCGTTACCATATGTTGTGCCTGCCCAAGCCTTTTCCATCTGCTTATGCCATCTTGTTCTCGATATAGTCGCAGAAGTCGCCTAATGTCTTGACTTCCTTCATCTCTTCGGGCTTGATTTTAAAGCCAAAGATTCTGTTGACAATGACGATGATGTCAACATAGTCCAGGCTGTCAATGCCCATGTCTTCCTTCAGTAAGGCGTTGGCATGAACCTTTTCTTCGGCTATCTCCATTTCTTCAATCATGAAGTCCCTTACTTTCTCTTCTATTTCTGTTCTTGTCATTCTTATGATTGATGTTTATTTTTTCTTATCTTTTATCTCAACAATACTGTGTCCTTGTCCCAACCCGTCGTATATCTTCTCAACCTGCAATCCTGCGGCAGTGATGCACAGCTGCAAGTCGGCGGTATTGTACATCTTGCTGTTGCCGTTGGCCAAAGCCGTAAAGTAAAGGCTGGTCATTGTCAGACACATTGCTGCTGGCTCAAACCGCTGGCGATCCCACAGCGTCTCCATGATATAGAGACGGGTGGTAGGCGTCATAATGGCCTTGACCCTCTTGAGGATGCTGACAATCTCTGGCATGCTGAAGCAGTCCAAAAACTGACTCATCCAAATGGCATCAAGGCCGCCCTCACGAACGGGGAAGGCTGCATCCTCCTGTAGCAAGTTGATGCCACAGCCCCTGATACGTTCGGCGCCAGGCTTACCTGCTATGTTTTGCTGCATCATCTTTATCTGTTGGGGCAGATCCAGGACGGTTACCTCTACGTCCTTGTCGAATCCAACGCATTGCAATGCCCATTTACCTGTATTGCCGCCCACATCATAAAGTGAACGGGTGCAGTGCTCCTTGAAAATAATCTCCAGTGCTTGTGGGAAGGCTGAGTCGCTGTAGAAATGGTCGAAGGCAAACCATGATTGCTGTACCTGTTCGGGCAGAGAACTCAGTCCTTCGTATATAGTGGGCCAGGGACCAAAGTGTTTCAGTCCTTCGGGTTTCCCGTTCAGTAACGATTCCTCCAGATGAAACCATCCCTGATAGTTGACATCGTGATTGAAGTCCAAGTTTACGCGTGTAGCCTTGTCGGTCAGCAGAAACCAACCGGTCTTACTGATGGTGTATTTCTCTGTTTCCTCGTCAATGAGTACAGTGCCGATGCTTAGCGAAGCTTCGAGCAGACATTTTACAGCATAGTCTGACAATTGTGTCTTCTCGACAATCTCCTGACGGGAAAGTCCTCCGTCGGCATCCCTGAGCATATCCAGAATGCCGAATTTTATCATCAGCCTTGATGCCTGGAAAACGGCTGGTCCCCAAGCTATGAACTCGGCCAGGCGTTGTGCTTCGGGTGCCGATAGTTGTTCGCTGGTGTATTTCTTCTTCAATGCAGGGTGTAAGCTCATATCTTATATTGCTTAGGGTTTCTTTATTATCAGAGCGCTGTTTGTTCCGCCGAATCCGAAGGAATTGCTTAGCACGGTTCTGACCTCTGTTTCTGTAGTCTTGGGGGCGATATTCAGTTTTGCAGAAAACTCATCAGGATTTTCGAAGTTGATGTTGGGTGCCACGAAGTTGTTCTGCATCATGATGATGCTATAAACAATCTCAGATGCTCCTGCCATCCAGCACTCGTGTCCTGTCATGGACTTAGTGCTGCTGATAAGGGCATGCTCTCCGGCAAAGAGGCTATGAAGTGCGCTGGCCTCCACCATGTCGCCCTGTGGGGTAGAGGTGGCGTGGGCATTGATATAATCTACGTCGGAAGCCTTGATGCCGGCATCTGTCATGGCTCGCTGCATAGCTATGGAACTGCCATTATCGCTTGGGTCGGAGATGGCACCTCCGTTGCTCGAGAATCCGTAGCCGCAAACCTCGGCAAGAATGTTAGCACCACGGGCTACGGCATGATCGTAGTCCTCTAGCACAAGGGCTGCTGCACCGCCCGATGGAACAAGGCCATCGCGGTCACGGTCGAAGGGTCGGCTGGCTTTAGTTGGTTCCTCCATACGCATCGAGAATGTGCGGATGGCATCGAACGAGGATATGCCGTACATGTTGGTCTCTTGCGCTCCGCCGCACAGCACCATATCCTGCAGGCCTTGCCTGATCATCATACAGCCCAGGCCAATGGCGTGACTGCTACTGGCGCAGGCGGCACTTACGCTGAAGTTTATGCCGCGTAGGTTGAAGACGGAACACAGGTTCATGTTGACGGTGGAGTTCATAGACTGGAACACCGAACCGGCACCGACGAGTTCTGAGTCGTGTTTCTCTTCCATTACGCGGTAGCCGTCTATGACACTTTTTGCTGACGAATCGTTGCCGAATATGCAACCCACTTCGTTCTGGTTTAGAAAATCATTGTCTATTCCTGCTTGTTCAAAAGCCTGCCTTGTTGCCATAAAAGCATATTCTGCCTGTTCCGACATGTTGGCCCGCTGGCGTCTGTCAAGAAGTCCTTTCAGCACAGGGACCTCCACAGCACCGGTCAGTGCGGAGCGAAATCCATAGTCAAGGCGCTTAGGATCCAGAATAATGCCGGACTTCCCTTGGTACAGGGCTTCCCTAACTTGCTCTATACTGGTTCCTATGCACGACCAGATGCCCATGCCTGTTATAGCAACTCTTCTTTTCATATCTGTGCAATGTCACTAATAGGATGCAAAGATAGGGAAATTAAAGAAAAGAACAATGATAAGATGCGAAATTCACAAAATTTATGATATATATATAGATAATGTATTATCTTTGCGCTGGAGTTTTAAAATATTGTACATCCAAACAACAAACATACACATGTCTGTCTCCTTGTCCTATCTGCTTTTCTTCGGGGCTAACCTGGCATTTATAGTGACTCATCTATACGGGTGGTTGCTAAAGTGGTTTTACCGCCCAAGGGCTTATGCCGCGAAGTTTCACGAACTTTTCCCTGCTCAACGGGCAGTGGGTGTTATCTATTTGCTGCAGATTCTGGAACTGCCATACCTTTGCCGTATTGGCAATGCCGATGCTTTGCTATATGCTAATGCTTTTGCCTTACTGTTTTACCCACCGCAGATGCTGGTGATGTGCGAGTGCTATTTCTTTCCAGAGAGGAGTAAGAACGTTGAGGTTTTCGGACGTAGTTTGCTGCCAGTTGCGGGGGCAAGATGGATGCTGTTCGTTCCAACATTCCTGGCTTTGCTGCCTCTGTTCCTGCAGGCATTGGGGCTAGTTTCTATGCCTGCAGGATGGCATATTTGGGCTTTTGTCTGGGTGGGCGTAATCTTTGCCGGATACTTCATACAGACGTTGTTAATGGCGCTGAAGATAGGGCGTGTCATTCAACGTGTGAACGAGGACAGGTATGCCGACATTGATGATTTTCCTGTGCGTTTTGCGCAGTATATTCAATGGGTGCCAACCTTAGTGCTGGTGGTGCTGGCCATTAATTTCTATGCCAACGATCCATGGGTGAAATTCGTACGCGACATTGTGTTCATAGGCCTTAGTGTGTGGTTCTGCATCTATACCCTTAACCCTTGGCGTAAAACAGCTATGTCGGAATACTCTGATGATGATGAGAGTGTCGAAAACGCTGATATTGCCACACATCGACTTACGGACGACCGACTGGACGATTTGGCTGGCAGGCTGGAGGCACTTCTCGTAGAGGAAAGGATCTTTACAGAGCAGCATATTACCCGCGACATGCTAATGCAGCGCCTGGGCACGAATGCTAATTATATTGCCGAGGTTATCAAGCGCAGCGGATACCAGTCGTTCTACGATATGATATGCCAACACCGCGTGCGCTATGCCATTAGCCTGATACACCAGCAGCCCGCTTGTCGCATGAGTGACATAGCGGATCGCTGCGGATTCTCGTCGCCTGCCTCTATGGCCAAGGCTTTCCAGTCGCAGGGTAAGGCTGCACCTTCAACTTTTAGAAAATCCCTTTCTGTTTAGTGTATTTTATTTCCCGTGCGTGTATTTTTCTTTCTTTTAGGTGTATTTACACTGAGCGGAATGCAGTTTATGAGTGTTTATGTGTAATTTCGTGCCCACACACTTGTTTCTATATATAAAATATGTACGGAATGACCACATTCAGTATTGTAGCTATTATTGGTATTGTCCTTTGCGCCGTCTGCCTCGCCTATTTCATGTGGCGTGCGGGGCAGGCTGTGCGTAAGGAAGAGAATGAGAAAATGGTAAACGGCAAGGAGTTGCTTTGATAATTAATAATCATTATATACAACGGTATTATGAAAAGAAAATATATACCCCCCGCCATGACGCTGGTTCATATTCAGCATAAGGGGTTGTTAATGGAGAGTGTTTTTAACGTTACATCCAATAATGCAAACCTTGAATACGGCGGTGGCAGTAACAGCTCTGCCCGCACAAGGGAGTTCCACAATGTTTGGGAAGAGGAATGGTAAAAAAACACTCACACTATAATCGCATAATAATGATAAAGAAAATACTTATACTATTTGTTGCCTTAATCGCTACGACACAAATGCTGTGGGCTGACGAGGTGACCCCAGAGGAAGCAATAAGGAAAGCCCAGAACTTCATGCGTCAGCGCCAGACATCTGGCGCCAGACAACGCAAAGCTCAGGCAACATCGCCACGGCTTACGCCAACGCAGCAGGTCTGTGGCCTATATGTTTTTAACGTGGCAGATGAAGGCGGCTACGTCATCGTATCGAACGACGACCGTACCATACCCGTGCTGGGCTACAGCGACAATGGTCATCTGGACCCAGACGACATGCCCGACAATATGAAGGCATGGCTGGAGGGCTATGCCAGGGAGATAGAATGCCTTGACGACATTAGCGGCATCGCCACGACGGACGTGCCTGCCAAGGTGGGCAATCATGCCACCACGACCCTTGGTCCCTTAGTCACTACGCAATGGTCTCAGAGCACTCCCTACAGCGATCGTTGCCCCAGAGAATCGTCATCGGGAAAACGTTGTGTCACTGGCTGTGTGGCTACTGCTATGGCGCAGGTAATGAACTACCATAAATGGCCGGAGAGTCCAACAACAGAAATCCCAGGTTATAGCATGTCGGAATATGTTGACACCTCGGAGCCCCTTCCAGTTATTACATTCGACTGGGATAACATGAAGGATACATATACAGGCGAAGAGCCCATAGAAGATCCTACCGCAATTGCTGTTTCCACCCTGATGCGGTATTGCGGTCAGTCGGTAAGGATGCAATACAGTCCAAGCAGTTCTGGGGCATATACTATGGATGTGGCTCCTGCCCTTGAGACTTATTTCGGCTATAATGAATCTGCCCAGTATTTGGTACGCAGCTACTATTCCTACGCTAACTGGACAGACCTGATATACAACGAATTGGAGCAGAGACGTCCGGTTATCTATAATGCTATGACTAGGGATGCAGGTGGTCACGCTTTCGTGTGCGATGGCTACAAATACGAGGGCGATGAAGACTTGTTCCATATCAACTGGGGATGGGGCGGTGCTCTGGATGGTTACTTCGTCCTCTCTGTGTTGGATGCAAGTGAGGAGAAAGGTCTCGTTTTTGATTCCGATCATAGCGCACTTGTCGGTATTCAGAAACCGACCGATACGGGTACTGTGCTAGATGTAAAAAAGAATACGGTAGATCTTTCTATTAATAGCATCAGTCTCTCGTCATCTTCCGTTATCCTGGGCAACAGCGTGGATGTGAACCTCAATGTAACAAACAACAGCGAAGATGAATACGATGGTCATATTGCTATAATTTATAATAGAACTGTTGGTGAAATGGGAAAATTCGTGATAGGGGCAGGAACGACAACGGATGTAACTATCAGAGTCACCCCACATGAAAATGGTCGTATCCCAATATTTATCGGTATCCCCAATGACGATGGAACGTACAGTAAAGTAAAAGGTATTACGGCGTCCCTTATTGTGTACAGCACCGATGAGCCCGTGGTGTTGCTCAACGATGATAGTGCTCAGCCCGAAGGTTCTAAGAACGCTGACGTGATAGAGTCGAATGTCGGCAAGACCGTTGATGTAACGCTCTCGGGACGCACATTTTACAAGGATGGCAGCTGGAATACGCTGTGTCTGCCGTTCGACCTGACGTGTGATGAATTGAATGAGTTTCTGGATGTTCCCCAAGAAATGAAGATGCTTACTGGTACATCCTTTGACAACGGTACGCTGACGCTGACATTTATGGATGTCTATACACTGGAGGCCGGTAAGCCCTATCTTATAAGGTGGAATAACGATACGGAGAATCCTACTGTTACCAATCCAGAGTTCAGGGGTGTTACCATCAGTGATGAAACGGATGGCGTGGAAACGGAGTACCTGGATTTTGTTGGTTCGATGTCGTCTGTAGGCTTCATGGCTAACGACCGCACGAAGCTGTTCCTGGGCGATGCAAATAAGCTTTATTATCCCAATGCCAATATGACGTTCAATGCCTTCCGTGGATACTTCCAGTTAAGCGAGGGGTTAAGAATGAGGGGCGAGGAATCGCTGGTGAAGGCATTCAAGCTGGACCTTGACGGCGATAGCGCTGATGGCATCGGATCAATTCATAATTCACAATTCATAATTCATAATGAAGTTGATGCAGTGTACGACTTGAACGGTAGAAAAATTAATTCTCAATTCTCAACTTTCAATTCTCAATTAAAGAAGGGGATCTATATTCATAACGGGAAAAAGATATTTGTGAAATAATTTTGGTCGGGTAGAAAGATTGTATCTGAGCAGGGAGTGAACCTGCAAAAGAAGAGGGTGTGTCACATGAATGACACACCCTCGTTCTTTCTCATTTATTTGTTCTTTCTTATCGGATGAACAACATCTCGCGATACTTGGGCAGGGGCCAGAGTTCGTCATCCACGATGAGTTCCAGCTCGTCGATGTGATAGCGAATCTTCTCGATGAGCGGGGCTACGGTGTCATGGTAGGCAATGGCCTTCTCACGTACGCTTTCTATCTTGTTGGCGACACGGCGGGCGTTTACGAGGGCTTCTACGTTCTCGGTGATGAAACTGCTGTGCTCGCTGATGCGCTCTATGAGAGCCAGATTGTTGGCGCTGACTTTCATGGCTGTCTGCTCAGGGAAGATTTCCTTAACCTTGTGCACATTATCTATTAGCTGACTCTGGTACTTGGTGGCCACGGGAATAATATGGTTCAGGCAGAGGTCGCCGAAGATGCGGGCCTCGATTTGAATCTTCTTGGTGTAAGTCTCTTGCTTGATTTCGGTACGAGCCTCCAGTTCGGCTTTTGTGAGGACGTGCATATCACCAAACATCTTGATGGTCTCTGGCTTCAGGTAGTTGTCCAGCATCAGTGGTGCGCTATTTTCAACATCCAAGCCACGACGGGCAGCCTCCTGCTTCCATTCCTCGCTGTATCCGTTGCCATCGAAGCGTATGGGCTTGCAGGCCTTGATGTCTTCGCGGACGGTCTTCAAAACAGCCTTCATGGGCTCAAGTCCTCTCTTTATAAGTTTTTCAACTCGCAATTGGAAGTTTGTCAGTGCCTCGGCCATGGCTGTATTGAGGACAATCATAGAGGCAGCACAGTTGGCTTGTGAACCGGCAGCACGGAACTCGAAGCGATTGCCGGTGAAGGCGAATGGTGAGGTGCGGTTGCGGTCGGTGTTATCCAAGAGTAGCTCTGGAATCTGAGGAATGTCCAGTGTAAGGGAACGCTTGCCCTTAAGATTGATAATCTCTTCGTCGGTGGCATTCTCCAAATGGTCTAACAAATCAGAGAGTTGTTTGCCCAAGAAGCTGGAGATGATAGCTGGTGGTGCCTCGTTAGCGCCCAGACGGTGAGCATTGGTAGCTGAGATAATGCTGGCCTTCAAGAGTCCGTTGTGGTGATAAACAGCCATCAAGCTCTCTACGAGGAAGGTGACGAAACGCAGGTTGTCCAGCGGTGTTTTGCCAGGACCGTGCAATAGTACGCCGGTATCGGTGGAGAGGCTCCAATTGTTGTGCTTGCCGCTTCCGTTCACACCGCCAAAGGGCTTCTCGTGCAACAGACAGCGGAAGCCGTGCTTGCGAGCTACCTTGCGCATAAGCATCATCAACAGCATGTTGTGATCTACTGCCAAGTTACATTCCTCGAAGATGGGCGCCAACTCAAACTGGTTGGGAGCAACCTCGTTATGGCGTGTCTTGCAGGGGATACCCAGTTCAAGGGCCTTTATCTCCAAATCCTTCATAAAGGCTGCTACACGACCGGGAATAGAACCGAAGTAATGGTCGTCCATCTGCTGGTTCTTTGCACTATCGTGTCCCATCAGGGTGCGACCTGTCATCACTAGGTCGGGACGTGCGGCATACAGGTCTTCGTCGACTAGGAAGTATTCCTGCTCCCAGCCAAGGTTGGTAATTACCTTCTTGACATCAGGGTAGAAATAACGGGCTACGGCAGTAGCGGCCTTGTCAACGGCCATCAAGGATTTCTTCAGCGGAGCCTTATAGTCCAGCGCTTCTCCAGTATAAGAGATGAACACGGTGGGAATCATCAGCGTGTCGCCTACCACGAAAACGGGGCTGGCTGGGTCCCAAGCAGAATAACCGCGTGCTTCGAAGGTAGAGCGGATACCACCGCTGGGGAATGAACTGGCATCGGGTTCCTGTTGAACCAACTGCTTGCCTGTGAATTCCTCTACCAATCCGCCTTTTCCGTCATGTTCTACAAAGCCGTCATGCTTCTCTGCAGTACCCTCTGTCAGGGGTTGAAACCAGTGCGTGCAATGGGTGGCACCTAGTTGCATGGCCCACTTCTTCATACCTTCTGCCACGATGTTGGCGGTTGCCAAATCCAGTGTCTCGCCGTTGTCCATTACGTCGCACATCTTCTTGTAAACCTTGGCTGGAAGATATTGGTACATCTTCTCGCGGTTGAAAACAAACTTGCCGAAGAATTCGCTTGGACGTTCTGTACGATTGGGAACGGGAATGGGTTTCTTGTTAAAAGCTCCTCTTACTACTTGAAATCTGAGTGTACTTGACATATATCTTTCTAATTCAAAATTTTTTAATTCAAAATTCAAATGATTATTCACGTTAGCTCTGAACTGTCTATGAAGCGCTGGGTCAGGCCGCTGTAATTTTCTATACGTCGGTCGCGCAGGAAAGGCCACCAACGGCGGACATTCTCAGAACGTTCCATGTCAACCTCTACTACGTTGATGGCTTCCTCGTCTTTGGGGGCTCGATACAACATTTCGCCCTGAGGACCTGTCACAAAACTGCTGCCCCAGAATTGGATACCTTTAGTTTGGCCACTAGGGTCAAGTTCGTGACCTACTCGGTTGACAGCTATTACAGGAAGGCCGTTAGCTACGGCATGGCCACGTTGAACGGTAGTCCAAGCTTCGCGCTGACGCTCTTGTTCTTCTGGGGTATCGCTGCTCTCGTAGCCGATGGCAGTAGGGTAGATGAGCAGTTCTGCTCCTTGTAGAGCCATCAGGCGCGCTCCTTCGGGGTACCATTGGTCCCAACAAACTTGAACACCCAATACACCCACGCTAGTCTTTATGGGGTGAAAGCCCAGGTCGCCAGGTGTAAAGTAGAACTTTTCGTAGTATGCGGGGTCGTCTGGAATGTGCATCTTACGGTACTTGCCGGCAATGGAGCCATCCTTCTCAAAGACTACTGCTGTATTATGGTACAGACCGGCAGCCCTGCGTTCGAACAGGCTTGTCACCAGTACAATGCCGTATTGGCGGGCCAGATTGCCATAGAACTCGGTGCTAGGCCCGGGGATTGGCTCTGCCAGAGAGAAGTTGTCGACATTCTCTACCTGACAGAAGTAAAGGCTGTTGTGCAGTTCCTGCAGTACAACCAGTTGTGCACCCTGCTTTGCTACCGTGGCAATATTCTGGGCCAACTTCTGCTTGTTGCTTTCTACATCAGCTGTACAGCTTTGTTGTATGATTCCGACTTTCATCTTTTCTTATTTAACAAGTTTGTTGACGTTGTCGTTAATTCTCAATTCTCAATTTTCAACTTTCAATTTCCAACGCTCCTACGGGGAATTGCATGGTGCAGCAATGCAGCGAGCCGTGCTGAATGATAAGAGGTTGGCAGTCTATATCCACAATCTCGTGCTTGGGGAATGCTTTTGCTAGCTGTTCGTGTGCCTGACGGTCCAATTCGTAATCACCATAGGTAGGCATCAGCACAGCCTTGTTGATGATAAGGAAGTTGGCATATGTGGCAGGCAGGCGCATTCCATCTTGGTCGAATCGCTTGGGTGCCATAGGCAGGGGGATGAGGTTGTAGGGCTCGCCACTGAGTGTCTGAAAGGTGCGAAGTTGCTCCTCCATCAAATGTAGTTCTGCATAATGCTCGTCCTCGTTGTTTGTGCATTGTACATAGGCTATGGTGTCACTGGAACAGAATCGGGCCAGTGTGTCTATGTGGCTATCCGTGTCATCACCGACCAGATAGCCATGATCCAACCACAGGATGCGTTCGGCATGAAAGAATGAAAGCAGGTGTTTTTCTATGTCGGCCTGAGTTAGAGGTTGGTTTCTATGTGGAGCCAACAGACACTGGCTGGTGGTCATAATAGTTCCTCGACCATCGCTCTCTATGCTTCCGCCTTCCAAGACGAAATCGAGATGCTCTTCGTATTCGCCCTTGAAAATGCCCTGTTGAATAAGATTGTGATTTATCTGGTTGTCCAGTTCTGCGGGGAACTTCTCGCCCCATCCGTTGAATTTGAAGTTCAGTAGGCGTGTGCCTGTTTCGGTAAGTAAGGTTATGAAGCCGTGGTCGCGAGCCCATGTGTCGTTGGTTGGCATGGTACAGTATGTTATTTGCTCACAAATATTCTGAGGAAGTTGCTCTGTGAGTAATGCCTTAACCATATCAGGCTCAGGGGTAACGATGATAAGCTTCTCGCGTAAGGCTATCTGCATAGCCATTTGGATGTAGCAACGAGTAACTTCCTTTAAGATGGGAGCCCAATCTGTTTCTGCGTGTGGCCATGTAAGCTGAACGGCGCATTGCGGATACCATTCTGCAGGTAATTGGGTAGTTCGGATCTCTGTGAGTTCGGGACCGTTTTCTTCGTCGTACCTAAGCTGCAGAAGCAGGTCTGTGATTGTAGTTGTGGGGCGTTGGAAGTGTATAGCCATCGTTCTCTTACCTATTTATATATAAATTGGCTGCAAAGTTACGATTAAGTGAGCGGAATACAAAATAAAAATCCTTTTTTTATTTTTATTCCCAAGCGAAAGTAACCTGGAGTCATCAGCCTCAAAGTTATGGC
>ODAJ014754176.1_pt1 | contig 59510 bp, 52 predicted proteins | sample 1539241 | NCBI WGS metagenome assembly ODAJ01 (sample SAMN02144231, study PRJEB22623) | gut metagenome | biome: sheep rumen | host: Ovis aries | place: New Zealand | reverse complement strand
AGGGGGAGAGCGCAGAGAGGGGGCGGGAGCCCCCTTTCTGCGTTCAATCCATACAAAAAGGGAACTTTTTCAGAAGTTCCCTTTTTGCTGCTCAAGCTGTCGACACTTTGTCGACAGCTTGAGCACCCGGGAGTTTTCTCCCGGGTGCCTTTGCGATTTAATGTAACTTTCACAAATATGACCAAAAGACCTGCGCATTTTTACCGCAAAATTGTCAATTTTTAACTTCAATGATTTAAAAGGGCTTGCACTTTCAGGCTCGCTATGATAGAATACTCTCGAACATATAGTGAGAGCCATATCGGCATTCCCTCAACCACAGAGCGAAATAGGCAGGGCGGGCTGTCCGGCCCTGCGCTTCCCACGGCTGACTGCGCGGAAAGACGCGCCTGTTCTTTTGTGAACTCCGCCCCCAAGGGGCCTGTTCAAATCATAAAAAACCATTAAGGAGGACACACAATGAAGAAGTTTGTTGCAATGCTTCTGGCGCTGATGATGATTCTCAGCCTGGCTGCCTGCGGCAACACCACGGCTCCGGCCAACAATGAGCCCGTCGTGGAGGAAAGCAATGTGGAAGAGCAGCCTGCTGAGCAGCCCGCTGAGCAGCCTGCCGAGCAGCCTGCCGAGCAGCCCGCGGAGCCGGAAGGCTACCAGGGCTACGTCAGCGAGCTGGTTGACGGCCAGTATGTCCGTGCCGATGACGAGGACATCTATGAGGGTGCTCTCGGCGACTATGAGGCGATGATGGCTGCCGCCAAGGCCGCTGACAACAACAATGAGCGCTTTGTCCTGTATGCGCAGGCTGAGGCTTATCTGCTCAACTCCGGCGTCATGCAGCCCAACACCACCCAGGGCGGCGCCTACACCATCTCCCGCATCGCTCCCCGTACCGTTCCTTACGTGCAGTGGGGCAATGACGACGACCGTCTCTTCGGTCTGGTCATCTCCGACGAGTTCCTGACTCCGGCCGAGCGCGCTGACCTGTTCGAGCTGTGGAACAAGGCCGTCGCCGGTGAGGCCGAGTACGACCCGGCCGCTTACCTGACCGAGAAGGGCCACACCATCCAGAACACCTACACCCTGACCTTCCAGACCGCGCCTGTCACCATCGACTGGCTGAACACCTCTTCCCAGTCCGATACTGAGATCACCGTCAACTGCGTCGACGGCCTGGTCCAGTACAACAACCTCAACCAGATGCAGCCCGCTCTGGCCGAGAGCTGGGACATCTCCGACGACGGCCTGACCTACACCTTCCACATCCGTCAGGGCGTCAAGTGGTACACCTCTGAGGGCACCGAGTATGCCGACGTGACCGCCAACGACTTCGTCGCCGGCTTCCATCACATGCTCGACACCGACGCCGGCCTTGACTGGCTGGTCGACGGTGTCATCGTCGGTGTTTCCGAGTACCTCGCCGGCGGCTCCTTCGACGACGTCGGCTACAAGGCCATCGACGACTACACCCTCGAGGTCAAGCTCGTCAGCGACACCCCGTACTTCATGACCATGCTGACCTACTCCATCTTCCTGCCCATCTGCGAGCCCTTCTACCTGGCTCACGGCGGCGTGTACGGACGTGAGGAGTATCAGGAAGCCTTCGCCGACACCAACGCTTACACCTTCGGCAAGAACACCGACGTTTCCTCTCAGGTCTACTGCGGCCCGTTCCTGCTCCAGAAGCTGCAGGGCGACTCCGAGATCTTCATCGCCAAGAACCCCAACTACTACAATGCTGACAAGGTCACCCTTGAGAGCGTCAAGTGGGTCTACGACAACGGCGAGAACATGACCGCGTTCTACAATGACGTTGTCAACGGCGTTTACGCCGGCACCGGCCTGACCGCTGCCTCCGGCACCCTCGACCTCGCGAAGGAAGACGGCAACTTCGACAAGTATGCCTATGTTTCCGAGACCACTTCCACCACCTACTTCGGCGGCCTGAACCTGAACCGCGGCACCTTCGCCCTGGAGTCCGGCGCCTGCGCCTCCCCGAAGACCGAGCAGCAGAAGGCTGACACCGTCACCGCTCTGAACAACCAGAACTTCCGCAAGGCCCTGCAGGCCGCGTGGGACAAGGAGACCCAGAACGCCACTTCCCGCGGTGTTGACCTGGCTGCCACCAACCTGCGCAACATGTACACGCACCCCGAGTTCGTGTCCATCACCGCTGACACCACCGACGCCAACGGCCACACCTTCCCCGCCGGCACCTTCTACGGCGAGATGGTTCAGTACTACCTCGACGAGCTGGATGCCCACATCACGGTTGCCGACTCCTGCAACGGCTGGTACGACGCTGACTTCGCCAAGGAGTGCCTTGCCGCCGCGAAGGAAGAGCTGGGCGACCTGGTTACCTTCCCCATCCAGATCGACGTTGTTTACTACGGCGCTTCCGAGGCCAACACCGCTCAGGCTCAGGCCTACAAGCAGACCGTTGAGGCTTCTCTCGGCACCGACAATGTCATCGTCAACCTGATCGAGGCCACCACTCCCGAAGATTACTATGCCTGCGGTTACCGCGCTGCCAACGGCGAGGCCGGCAACTTCGACATGTTCTTCGGCTCCGGCTGGGGCCCCGACTTCGGCGATCCCTGCACCTACCTCGACACCTTCGCCGGTGAGGGCGCTGGCTACATGACCAAGGTCATCGGCCTGTTCTGATCTCATTCCGGGAACTGTCAGGTTCCTTAGACAATTTGAAGCACATAGGGGGACTTTGGTCCTCCTATGTGTTTCATCCATAACATGGAGAAAGTGGAAGGTTAAGTTCTCTTTCCAAACGGGCGTCGCTTTGAGCCGCGGCTGTTTGGCGACAGGGCGTGTTCGATCCGTCGTGGAGGCGGAACTTAGCTTTTCACTTTGCGCTATCTCCGGCATTTCTTTATCACAGGCATTTCTTGGAAAAGGAGGATGCCGTCGGAGCTTTTCCGACGGAAGGAACGGACATGAGAAAGTACATGCTCAAGCGCATCCTGTTCTCGCTCTTTTCCCTGCTCGTCGTCGTGATGGTGGTCATGTTCCTGGTTTATACCGCCATCGAGCGCAGCGTGATCTTCCAGATGGACGACGTGTGGAACAAAAAGAGTCAGAACGACCGTGCGATCTACGAGTATACCATGTACAGCAAGTACGGGTATCTCAACTATGTGGATTACACGAGCTTCCTGAAGAACAAATATCAGGCAATTTACGGCGAAAGCTACTCCACCGAGCAGGACTTCCTCACCGACAAGGCCGCCATCCAGAAGGACGGATGGAAGGAGAACGAATCGGTACAGGAGTTTATCCACAAGTACGGCAACGAGGGCTATAAGCTCCGTTACCTCGAGCCGCTCAAGTACAAATCCGGCAAGACCAAGCCCGGCGGCACCGGATACCTGATCGCGATCCAGGAAAAGAGCGTGGTCTGGCGTCTGCTCGATTATCTGAAAAACTTCATCACCGCGGAAAACAAGAACATGATCCAGGACCCGGAACTGACCGAGCGCTATATCCGCTTCGAGAAGGACCCGTATTCGGGCGCCTTCGCCGTGGTAGGCTCCGGCACGCAGCACAAGTATCTGCTCTACTTTGACGGGCGCTTCCCGTTCATCCATCAGAACTGGCTGCATCTGAATCTCGGCACCTCCTACACCACCTACCGCGGCGAGGAGATCACGACCGTTATCAACCGCCCGACCGGCGAGCTTGCTACGAAGCGCCAGCAGTATCCGGCGAAGCTCGGTACCGACGAATATGTGGATACGGCCATCAACTTCCACTCGCTGACCTATAACAGCGGCATCGTCAGCGACGTGGAAAAGACCCAGTTCCCGGACAAGTACACGGTTTACTCCTACAATCGCGGCGGTCTGAGCATGATCGAGAACTCCTTCGTCATGGGTCTGATCGCAACGCTGATCGCCTATGCGCTCGGCCTGCCGCTCGGCATTCTGAACGCGCGGCGCAAGGATCGGCTGCCCGACAAGCTCGGCAACGCCTACATCATCTTCATCATGTCGGTGCCCGCGCTGGCCTACATCTTCATGTTCGCCGCTCTCGGCACCTCGGTGTTCAAGCTGCCATACAAGTTTGCGACAGCGGAGGTCAAATTCATGGCATACATCCTGCCGACCATCTCGCTGGCCTTGCCTCAGATCGGAAGTCTGATGAAATGGATGCGGCGCTACATGATCGACCAGATGAACTCCGACTATGTGAAGTTCGCCCGCTCCCAGGGCCTGAGCGAGCAGGAGATCTACGGCACGCATATCTCGAAGAACGCGATGATCTTCCTGGTGCACGGCATCCCGGCCAGCATCCTCGGCTGCCTGACCGGCGCCATCATCACCGAGACGGCGTACTCCGTGCCCGGCGTCGGCCGTCTGCTGACGCGCGCGATCGCTTCGCACGACAACGGCGTGATCGTGGCTGTCACCGTGTTCTACACCACGCTGTCCATCGTCTCGCTGATCCTCGGCGACCTGCTGCTGGCCAAGTATGACCCGAGAATTTCCCTGAACGCTGACAAAGGAGGCGGAAGATAATGAGTGAAAAGAACGAGAGCATGAAAAACGCAGAGCTCTTCCGCTTTATCGACCGCGACGAGATCTCCTCCGAGAAGATCACCGCCCCGCGCTATTCCTACTGGCGCTCGGTGTTCCGTGTGTTCTTCCGCAAGAAGAGCAACATCTTCATGATCATCCTCCTCGTGCTGATCTTCGCCGGCTCCTTCATCCTCCCGATCTTCTGGCCCTATGACTCGATGGAGAACGTCACCGACCCGGCCTCCTTCAACCTCAGCCCCGTCAAGGCGCTGGAGTACTACAAGGGCTCTGGCAATCCCCTCAAGTGGTGCCTCGGCACCGGCCAGCTCGGCAACTCCATCATGTTCGGCATCTGGTCCTCGGCGCGCACCTCGCTGCTGCTGGCGATCATCTGCGCGGCCATCAACATGACCGTCGGCATCATCGTCGGCGCCATCTGGGGCTACTCCAAGCGCTTCGACGCTGTGATGCTGGTCGTTTACAACATCATTGCCAATGTTCCATACATCCTGCTGATCTCGGTGCTGGTGTACATCATCGGCTCCGGCTTCTGGCCCTTCGTCTTCGCGCTGACCGTCACCGGCTGGCTCGGCATCGCCTACTTCTTCCGTACCCAGGTCATGATCATCCGTGACCGCGAGTATTCGCTGGCCTCCCGCTGCCTCGGCACGCCGATCCACCGCGTCATCAGCAAGAACATCCTGCCCTTCCTGACGAGCGTGATCGTCACGCTGCTCGCGACGGAGCTGCCGAGCTACATCTCGATGGAAGTGTTCCTCAGCTTCATCGGCATCGGTCTGAGCGCCACCGTCCCCTCCCTGGGCCGCATGATCCAGCAGGGCCAGACCGCGTTCATGACCTACCCCTGGGCCTTCTGGCCGCCGGTCATCATGTCCGCGATCATTACCATCCTGCTTTACCTGCTGGGCCAGAATCTGGCGGACGCCTCTGACCCGCGGACGCATATGTAAGGAGGCGAGATCATGAGCGACAACAAGGAAAAGAAGGTTCTCCTCTCCCTGAAAAATGTTGAAGTCAAATTCAACGTCCGCGGCCGTATCCTGACCGCCATCCGCAACGTCTCGCTGGACATCTACGAGAACGAGTCCCTGGCCATCGTCGGCGAGTCCGGCTCCGGCAAATCGGTGCTGACCAAGACCTTTGCCGGCATGCTCGACTCCAACGGCTTCATCCCGCAGGGCAGCATTATCCTCTCGGACGACGAGATCTCCAAGACCGACGTCAAGCTGACCCCGCCGAACCGCCGCCTGCTGAACTATGCCACCAACATGCTCAACAAGCTCTCTCCGCTCGAGCGCGGCGCGGCGGAATTCCGGGCCATTCAGGACAAAAAGCAGCAGATCCGCCAGGCCAAGTCCCTCACCATGGAGGAGGAAGCGGATTTCAAGCTGCGCATCAAGGAAGTCAGCGACTCGATCGTTGACAAGACCAACTATCTCTGGACGCTCGACCGCAAGGCCGACGCGAAGGAGTATGAGGCGCTGGAGAGCGAGATCAAGGGCCTGCGCGACAAGCGCAGCGCCATTGAGAAGGAGCGCGACCAGCTCGTCAAGACCCGCGCCTCATCCTATCAGGGCAACCAGGCCAGGGCCGAGGCTGACAAAAAGGAGCTGGCCGACCTCGAGGCGCTCCGCGAGCAGAAGATCAGGACCGACGACAAGGCGGGCAATCTCTTCGGACTCAGCGACGAGGTCCTCGAGCGCAACAAGATCATCGGCTATGAGATCCTGCTGTCCATCGGCCGCTTCCCGCTGAAGGATCAGATCAAGTTCCTCGCGAGCATGAAGAAGGACTTCAAGACCGCGATGAGCCTGGGCGAGGATCTGAAGGACCCCGAGATCCTGAACGGGATCTTCGATCACACCGGCTTCCGCGTGGAGTTCAAGTCCTACGACGAGGAGAACGGCGTCCTGCACGGCAACGCGATCATCGACTGCGCGAAGATCAAGTTCACCAAGGACTGGCAGCAGATCCGCGGCGCGCGCATTGCCACCGTGTTTCAGGACCCGATGACCTCCCTCAACCCGGTCATCACCATCGGCAAGCAGATCATGACGGTCATCAAAAAGCACCAGAAGTGCTCCGACGCCGAGGCGCGCAAGCGCACGATCGACATCATGGGCAAGGTCGGCATCCCCGACCCGGAGAAGCGCTTTGACGACTATCCCTTCGAGTATTCCGGCGGTATGCGCCAGCGCATCGTCATTGCCATCGCGCTCTCCTGCCAGCCGAAGATCCTGATCTGCGACGAGCCGACCACGGCGCTGGACGTGACGATTCAGGCGCAGATCATCCGACTCATCAAGGACCTGCAGCGCGAGCTGGGCTTCACGACGGTCTACATCACCCACGACCTCGGCGTTGTGGCGAATGTGGCCGAGCGCGTGGCGGTGCTCTACGGCGGACAGATCGTCGAGATCGGCACGGTCGAGGAAATCTTCTACGACCCGCGCCATCCCTACACCTGGGCGCTCTTAAATTCCCTGCCGCAGCTGTGCGAGAAGGGCAGCGACCTCTTCTCCATCCCCGGCACGCCGCCCTCCCTGTACAACAAGATCGTCGGCGACGCCTTTGCGCCGCGCAGCCAGTACGCCATGGCGATCGACCTGCAGGAGGAGCCGCCGATGTTCCAGGTCAGCGAGACGCACTTTGCCAAGACCTGGCTGCTCGACCCGCGCGCGCCGAAGGTAGAGCCCCCGGCCAACATCCAGAATCTGCATGAGAAGATCTCCAAGACCTACGTGGACTTGGATGCGTAAGGAGGACGGCATATGGACACGAACGAAAAGAAAGTACTGCTGTCGATCCAGAATCTGGACGTTGTCTTTGGCCGCGGCAAGAAGGCCTTCAAGGCTGTCGACAATGTCAGCTTCGATATCTACAAGGGCGAGACGCTCTCGCTGGTGGGCGAGTCCGGCTCCGGCAAGACGACCATCGGCCGCGCCATTGTCCGCATCAACCCCTGCTCCGCCGGCGCCATCTACTACGACGGCAAGAAGATCTCCGGCAAGCTCTCCCACAAGGAGGACCGGGAGGTCATCCGCAAGATCCAGATGATCTTCCAGGACCCCGCCGCCTCGCTCAACGAGCGCGCCACCATCGAGTATATCATCTCCGAGGGCCTGTACAACTTCCATCTGTACAAGGACGACAAAGAGCGCATGGCCAAGATCGAGAAGATCGTCAAGGACGTCGGTCTGCTGCCCGAGCATCTGACCCGCTATCCGCACGAGTTCTCCGGCGGCCAGCGTCAGCGCGTCGGCCTGGCGCGTTCGATCGTCATGGAACCCGAGTTCATCGTGGCTGACGAGCCGATCTCCGCGCTGGACGTGTCGATCCGCGCCCAGGTGCTCAACCTTCTCAAAAAGTTCCAGCAGGAGCGCGGGCTGACTTATCTCTTCATCGCCCACGACCTGTCCATCGTCCGCTTCATCAGCGACCGCATCGTCGTCATCTACAAGGGCCGTCTGATGGAGGTCGCCGAGACCGAGGAGCTGTTTGCCTACCCGCTGCACCCGTACACCAAGTCTCTGATCTCCGCCATCCCGATCCCCGACCCGATCATCGAGAAGGAAAAGAAGCTTTTTGTCTACAATCCCTCCGAGATGCACGACTACTCGGTGGAGAAGCCCTCTCTGGTGGATATCGGCAACGGCCACATGGTCTTCGGCAGCCCCAGCGAGATCGAAAAGTACAAGAAGATACGCTTCGGCGAGTAAAGAACGAAAGAACAACGAACCGCCTAAGGCGGTTCGTTGTTTCAGGTTTATGCTATGAACGATCAGGAAACACTCAATCCCGGCACCGAGCATCTCTGGCTGCGCATCATCGGCTTCGTGCTGGCGCTGGCCGTGGCGGTCGGCGCCTTCTCCTATGGCGTCGTCGGCATCGGCCGGAAGGAGAGCGGCTACCACGTGATCGAGGCCTCCCCGGACGAGGAGGCGGTCATGTTCGACAAGAACATCGAGTTCCAGGTGTATTTCGACGGCAGCAGCGACGAGATCAAGCAGGCGATCAAGGAGATCGGCGCGGCCTGGTCTCCGGCGCTGCAGCGCGTATACAAGCTGCTCGACGGGGACAATGAGTACCGCGGCTTTGTCAACATCGCCACGCTCAACGCCCATCCCGGCGAGGATCTGGCGGTGGGCGAGGAGCTCTACCGCGTGCTGATGGACGCCCAGGAGCTCAGCCGATCAGACCCGGCCTATAATCTCTTCGCCGGGCCGTATTACCGCGCCTGGCGGGATATCCGCTACCTGTCCGACCCAGAGGATTTCGACCCGCTGCGCAGCGACACGGAGCGCGAGCGCCTGCAGCGCCTGCTGAAGGCGGCCGAGGAGCCAGGATCCTGCGCGATCGTCCCGGTGGACGAGGAGAAGCACATCCTGCGCCTTGAGATCTCCGAGGACTATCTCGCGCTGCTGCGGGAGACGGAGCAGGAGGGTCCGGTGCTCGATCTCGGCGTGCTGCACGACGCCTATGAGCTGCGCCTGCTGCGCGACGCGATGGCGCGCGCCGGGTACGGCAACGGCTATATCAGCATGGCCAGCGGCGTCACCGCGGTGCTGCCCGGCAATCCGGGGGGCGAGCTCTGCCTCTACGGCCGCAGCGGCGAGGGCGTGAGTCCGGCGGCGGTGACCCCGGCTGTCGGCGGGCGCGCGGCGAGCGTGTCGCGCTGCTTTGCCCGGGAGGAGGGAGAGCCGAACTACTATGAGCTCGACGGCGCGCTGCGCCATCCCTGGCTCCCGGCCTCCGGCGAGTACAGGAGCCTGCTGCTCGGCGCGCTGGTCGTCACAGACGACCCGGTGGAGGCCGTGCTGCTGAATCTCCGGCTGCAGGACTGCGCGACGGCCGACGAGCTGGAGAGCCTGGCAGCCTCCTCCGGCGCGGAGATCGCGTACATCCTCAACAACGGGGAGCAGCTTGTCCATACCAACAGCGACGCGATCACCGCCCGCGAGGACTACGGATGGAAGGTAATTCGAATTAGGAATTGATAGGGGCGTGTTGCAAAATGCAAATACGCACGGAAACGGTACTATGATTGCCGTAGGGGAGGGGCTTGCCCCTCCCGGCGGCAATGTGTATCATTCAAGAAAAATGTGAGGCGAATTCGCAAAAGCAGTCGAATTTGCCTCACATTTTATCTATATTTTCTTGCTCCTGCGCGGGAGGGGCAAGCCTCTCCCCTACGTCGAAGGCTTCCGATTGCGCGTTTTTCAGCATTTTGCAACGCGCCCATCCTTATGACCGCATGGCCAGGCGGCAGTAGTAATTGAGCGCGCGCTCGCGGGCGAGGGTGCTGGCGTCCATATGGCCGGGGTAGACCTCATAGTCGCCGGGCAGGGCGCAGAGCTTTTTCAGGCTGCGCAGCTCCTCGTCCATGTCGCCGCCGGGCAGATCGGTGCGCCCGCAGCTGCCGCGGAAAAGCGTGTCGCCGGTGAAGAGCGCCTCGCCGCAGCGATAGCTCAGACCGCCGGGGGTGTGGCCGGGCGTCGCGAGGACCTCAAAACGCAGAGAGCCGATCTCCACGCTGTCGCCGTCGTCCAGATACTCGCCGCCCGCGGGAAGGCGGAAGGGCAGATGCGGGTCGCTTCCGCCGCAATCGTCTTTTTTACTCATGTAGACCGTCGCCCCGGTCTCCTCCGCCACGGCCGCCACCGCGCCGACATGGTCAAAATGGCCGTGCGTCAGCAGGATAGCCTCGCAGCGCAGATGATTGTCCTCGAGATAATCGAGGATCGCGTTGCTCTCGTCGCCGGGGTCAATGACGGCGCAGCGCAGCGACTCTTCGTCGGTGACGATGTAGCAGTTGGTCTCCAGCTGCCCGACGGGAATGGTTTTGATCAGCATAGTTACAGCTCCTCGGTGTCCAATAGAATTGTGACAGGCCCGTCGTTCTGCGAAAAGACCTGCATATCCGCGGCAAAGCGCCCGGTGCCGACGGAAAAGCCCCGGCCGCGGCAGAGCGCGATGACCTTTTCGTACAGCGGGATCGCCGTCTCCGGCCGCGCGGCGAGGGAAAAGCCCGGGCGCCGCGAGCGGCAGTCGGCAAAGAGCGTGAACTGGCTCACGATCAGCAGCTCCGCGCCGGCGTCCGCGGGATTGACGTTCATCTTGCCCGCCGCGTCCTCAAAGATGCGCAGGCCGCAGATCTTGTCGGCGATCTTCTCGGCCTCGCGCTCGGTATCGTCCTTGTGTACGCCCAGCAGCACCAGCAGGCCCTGCCCGATGCGGCTGTACTCCTCGCCGTCGATGACGACCGAGGCGCTTTTCACTCTTGTAACAACGGCCCGCATTTCATCTTCTCCTAAAAACTATTTCCCGTTTCTTGTGATGTCCGTCACGCCGCTGATCTGGCTGAGCTTGTTGATGATGAAGTGCAGCTCCTGCACGTCCTGTACCTCAAGCGTGATATAGATCTGCGCCACGCCCCCGTTGTCGCGGGCGTTGAGCGTGCGCACCTTGGCGTTGAGCGTGTTGAGCACGGTGGCGATGTCCATGACAAGGCCGGTGCGGTCGTGGGCATAGAGCATCAGAGAGGTGTTGTAGCGCTCGGTGATCTCGTCGGCCCAGCTGACCTTGATCCAGCGGCCCTCCTCGGCGGGGTCGCGGCTGCGGTGGATGAAGTTGTCGCAGTCGAGGCGGTGGATGGACACGCCCTGCCCGCGCGTGATGAAGCCGACCACCGGGTCGCCCGGCACCGGCGTGCAGCAGCGGGAGAATTTGACGAGGCAGTTGTCAAGGCCGGCCACCAGAATGCCCTGGATGGGCTTGCCCTCGCGCCGGGCGGCCTGCTGCTCGCGCCGCTCCGCCGCCTGGGTGACCTTGTCGAGCGTCGTCTTTTTGTCCTCGCGCGTGCTGCGGGACAGCTCGTCCTTGAGACGGTTGGCGGCGCGAACGGCGGCCAGGCCGCCGTAGCCGATGGCAGCATAGAGATCGTCGGGGCTGTTGAAGCACAGGCGCTTGAGTACCGGCGCCATTACGTCCTCGTCGAGCGCGTCCTCCGGCGCGATGCCGTTGTGCCGCAGCTCGTCGATCAGCATCTCGCGCCCGCGGATGATGTTCTCGTCGCGCCGCTCCTTCTTGAACCACTGCTTGATCTTCGTGCGGGCCGAGCCGCTCTGCGCTACGTTCAGCCAGTCGCGGCTGGGGCCGGGCGCGGACTTGGAGGTGCGGATCTCGACGATATCGCCGTTTTGCAGCACATAGTCGAAGGTGACGATGCGTCCGTTGACGCTCGCGCCGACCATGTGGTTGCCGACGTCCGAGTGGATCATGTAGGCAAAGTCGATGGGCGTGGCGCCGGCCGGGAGGTTGATGACGTCGCCCTTGGGGGAGAAGACAAAGACCTCGTCGGCGAACATGTCGATCTTCAGATTGTGGAAGAAGTCCTGCGCGTCGGATTCCTGCTGGCTCTCCAGCAGGCGGCGCACCCAGGCGAACTTGTCCTCGTCGCCCATGCGCAGCGAGGCGCCGCTGTCGCTCATTTTGTATTTCCAGTGCGCCGCGACGCCGTATTCGGCGGTGTGGTGCATCTCCCAGGTGCGGGTCTGCACCTCGAAGGGGATGCCCTCCGAGCCGATGACGGTGGTGTGCACGCTCTGGTACATATTGGGCTTGGGGGTGGAGATATAATCCTTGAAGCGGCCGGGCACGGGCTTGAAGAGCTCGTGGATGATGCCCAGCACGTTGTAGCAGTCGGGAATGGTGTCGACGATGACGCGGAAGGCGCAGAGGTCGAAGATGCCGTCCAGATTCAGCTTCTGGGAGTACATCTTGCGGTAGATGCTGTAGACGTGCTTGATGCGGCTGAAGATGGAGGCGTGGATGCCCTCCTCGTCGAGCCGCTGCTGGATGCGGCGCTTGACCGAGGCCATGAAGGCCTCCAACTGCGGCATTTTCTGCTCCAGCGAGGCGGTGATCTCCCGGTAGCCCTCCGGGTCGAGGTACTGCAGGGACAGATCCTCCAGCTCCCACTTGGCGCGCTGCATGCCCAGCCTGTGCGCCAGCGGCGCATAGATCTCCATCGTCTCGAGGGACTTGCTGCGCTGCTTTTCCGGCGACTGATAGGCCATCGTGCGCATATTGTGCAGTCGGTCGGCGATCTTGATGAGGATGACGCGGATATCCTTGGCCATGGCCATCAGCATCTTGCGCAGATTTTCCATCTGCTCGTCCTCTTTGCTGGTGTACTGCACGCGCGTCAGCTTCGTCACGCCGTCGACAATGTCGGCGACCGCGGAGCCGAACTGCTTTTCGATCTGCTCGTGGGTGATGTCCGTGTCCTCGATCGTGTCGTGCAGCAGCGCAGCGACGATGGAATCCTCGTCCAGGCCGAAGTCCACGGCGATCTCCGCCGTGGCGACGCAGTGGGTCAGATAGGGCGAGCCGTCCTTGCGCTTCTGCCCGGCGTGGCCCTGCCTGGCCAGCTCATAGGCCGCGCGGATGCGCCCGAGATCCATCGGGTGCCCGATGCCGCGCAGGCGCTCCTCCAGCCGGGCGTACATCTCGTCCGGATCGGGGAGGCGATGCTCTTCGTTTCGGTTTTCCAGCTTTTCTTCCATCGTTTTGTCCTCTTTGTATCAGCAGCTGTGCAGCAGGCGCAGCAGCTCGGTTGCCTCCAGATCGGCCTTGCCGCCGAGCACGGCGACGCCGGCGCCGCAGAGAGAGTCGCATTCGCTTTGCAGCAGTCCCGCCTCGTGCAGCACGGCCAGGCACAGGCAGAAGCGCTCCGGCTCCATGTCCGCCGGGCACTGCCGCAGCACTTCCTCCGTGCTCCCGCCGAGGCGGAAGCCGGGCTGCTCCAGCAGCCGCCACACGCGCACAAAATCGGCCCGCTGCGGGCACCAGGGGGCGGCGGCCCAGCAGGCGCCGCGCTGCCCGTTCAGGATCGCCTCGCAGAGCTCCTCCGGGCGGTGGGGCCGGGCGGCGGTGAGCAGCAGCTGTACGCTGCTGACGCCGCGGAATTCGTTGATCTGCGGCGTGAAGGCCAGGTCGGCCGTCTCGCCCTCCCGCAGACCGAGCTCCCGGGCGTTGTGGGAGAAGAAAATGCCCTCAAAGCTCTCGCCGCGGAGATTGACGCGCAGGCGCAGGTGCCGCCCGTTGCCAACCGGCGTCAGCGCCTCGACGGTCACGCCGCTCAGGCAGAACACCGGGCGCGGGTTTTCGCTGCCGTAGGGCTCGAGCCGCTCCAGCGAGGAGACGTTCTCGGGGCTGAGGAGCTTGGGATCGGTGATCAGCAGGTCGCACAGCACCTCCGGCACCGGCGTGGGCCGGTGCGCGCGGTAGTAGGCGTCCAGCGCTCTGCGGAAGCCGTCCAGCTGCTCGTGGCGCAGGTTCAGACCGGCGGCGAGGGCGTGCCCGCCGAAGCCGGTCAGATGCTCGGAGCAGGCGGAGAGCGCTTCAAAGAGGTTGAAGCCGCCGTAGCTGCGGCAGGAGCCCTTGCCCTTCTCGCCGTGGAAGCAGATCATGATGGCGGGCAGGGAATACTGCTCGGCCAGGCGGGAGGCGGCGATGCCGATCACGCCCTGATGCCAGCTGTCGCTGCACAGGACGATCGGCCCGTCCGGCTCGCGGCCGGCGAGCATGGCGTTGGCGTCCTGCCAGATTTCGGTTTCGATGCTCTGGCGCTTGCGGTTGAGCTCGCAGAGCGAGGCGGCGAGGCGCGCGGCCTCGTCCGGGTCGTCGGTCATCAACAGCTGCAGCGCGATGTCGGTCTGCCCGAGCCGCCCCGCCGCGTTCAGACGCGGCGCGAGGCCGAAGCCGATGGACGAGGCCGAGAGCTTTTTCTCGTCGAGGCCGGATTCCTTCAGCATCGCGGCAAGCCCGAGGCGCGGACGCTGGCGCAGCATCTCAAGGCCGATCTGCACAAGGCTGCGGTTTTCGCCGACGAGCGGCATCACGTCGGCCACGGTGCCGACGGCGATAAGGTCGGCGTAGCGGTCGAGGATCAGCGCGCTCCCGCCCTCGCAGGCGCAGGCCAGCTTCATCGCGACGCCGACGCCGGCGAGATAGGGGTTGGGATAGCGGTCGTCCTCGCGCTTGGGATCGACCACGGCGCAGGCTTCCGGCAGCGGCGTACCGCCGCATTCGTGGTGGTCGGTGACGATCAGATCCATGCCGATCGCGCGGGCGTGCGCGGCCTCCTCGCGGGCGGTGATGCCGCAGTCCACGGTGATCATGAGGCTGACGCCCTTTTCCCTCAGCATGTCGATGGCGGCGGTGTTGAGCCCGTAGCCCTCGTTGTCGCGGCTCGGGATGTAGGGCAGGCAGCGCAGCCCCTTGGAGCGCAGGTAATCCGTCAGCAGGCAGGTGGAGGTGATGCCGTCCACGTCATAGTCGCCGTAGACCGCCACGGTCTCGCCGGCTTCAATGGCCCGGCGCAGGCGTTCCACGGCACGATCCATGTCCTGCAGCAGCAGCGGATCGTGCAGGGCCTCCGGCCCGGCGTGGAAGAGGCGCTCGGCCGCCTCGGCGCTCGTCACGCCGCGCAGCTTCAGCACCGCCGCCAGCAGCGGCGGGCAGCCGCAGCGCAGCAGCTCCTCCGGCGCCTCCGGCCGCTCATAGGATATTTGCCATATCTTCTCTCTCATAATCCGTTCCATTCATTTCCTTTTTTAATAATTCATTATAGCAAAAAGAGCGCAATAAGACAATACTTCGGAGCCAGATTATCTTGGAAAGTGAACAATTAGAAAACCACGTCTGCTATGAAATACAGACGTGGTTTGAAATGCATAAAAGATAAATGTGTGTATAGCTCAACTGTCATTGGAAGTAAAGAATTTGCGTTGCTTGGCATAGAATACAAGGCCGATCAGAATCCAGACGATCAGCATGATATAACTCTCTTTCCCGAAGTGCACTCCGGAGAGACCGGGAATCGGGATCAGTTGGAGGATCATGAAGATCGTACTGAAAACAACACCTGCGATAGCCATCAGCTTTAAAAACTTTGTCCCGTCACCATCCCGTCTGGCTGAGACCAGCGTGGAGGCAGAAGTGAAGAAATAGCCAATGCTGGCGCCGATTGCGCTCATATCCACAAACCAACCCAGGGCTTCACGTCCCAAAATCGGTCCGGACAGACTAACAATGATACAGAAAAGCATCGCATTTTTCGGTGTGCCGTAATGAGGATCAACTTTTCCAAACCATTCGGGCAGATAACCATCCCGGCTCATGGAATACATCAAGCGGCTGGAGGCCAGATAGAAGCCCATAATTCCCGAGAGAACCGCGCAGCTTACCCCAATGCCAACAAGTATTTTGCCATAAATACCGAGCAACTCCTCGGCAGCGACCAAAACGACCCATTCGCCGGCCATCACACGCTCCGGCCAGTTTTCGAGTGCGGCTGCGGCGACGGTATTGTTGGAGGTATATACAAAGCACCCGAACACAATTGCGATGATCATAATAAACGAGACCTTTTTGAAGCTGAAATTGAACTCTTCGGCTGCCTGCGGGATAGCGTCAAAGCCGACATAGGCCCACGGCGCAATCGCAAAAGTTGCTAAGATGGCACCCAGTACGCCGGCTGTGCCGGTATGGGCATAGTTGCTGATTTCATCCATTCCTGCACCGTCTGCGAGGGCAGCACTTTTGTCAAAGCCCCAAACAGGCTGAAGATAGATGCCTTTGGCTTTGGAACTCACGATGGCTGCTATACAAAGTGTGAAGACGCAAACGACAAGCAGAGATGAAAGCAAGGTCTGCACAAAGCCTGCTTTTTTGACCCCGATAATATTCAGGTACCCAAAGAAAATCAAGATGGCAAAAGCAAGCAGCATCTCACCCATATAAATGTCAAATCCGGCAACAGAGTAGTGAAAACCGAATTTTAAAATATCTGCGTTTCCGTCCAAACCGTCGACAATCAAACCGATAGCGGTAGAGTTCATAGGCACGTTGGTCAGATACGCTACGACCAGAAACCAGCCACAGATAAAGGCCGTGTTTTTCCCAAAACACATTTTCGTGAACGTAAACTCTCCGCCGGCTTTGGGATATTTAGGCACCATATATGCGTAACTGAACGCAATGATGATCATGACCAATGCACCGAGAACCATGGCGATGGCCGTCCCGGCAACGCCGGAGGTAGGAAGAAATTTTTTGCCGGGATTAATAAAGGAACCCCATCCAATTACACAGCCGAAGGCAATGGCCCATACATGCATGGGAGAAAGCTGGCGCTTCAGGGAAACGTCGTTGGAAGTGCTCATCTGTTTTCACTCCTCAAATTATTATACAGGTTAATCACTGTCAGACATCATATGTCTTGTCGATGGCCTTCAGCTCCCGAAAGGTGTCGATCTCTACAATATCCTCGTCGAAGCATTCTCTTACCTCAACGGCATAATGCTCTTTGCAGTAGCGGAGGGGAACCTGCTCCCAATAGCGTTCCTTCCCGCCGGGGGAGGCATATACATCTGCAATATCCTGCGATAGTCTATGCCCATCGCTGTCGTTCCAATAGCTGATCCCGACCATCTGCCAGCAGTGCGTACCGCCGACATTCTGCTCAACGATAATTCCGTCTTTCACCTTGAAGCACCAGTCGTCCGTGCGGTCTTTCCGGATTGCAAGAAAGTCTGAGGTATAGTGATATTTTCTGATGATTTTAGGGTTGGAGATCAGAAGATCAGCTTCAAAAACATACGCATTGGATAACATATACCGGGCGACAAGTGAGGAACTGATATTGTTTGCTTCGTTGTATACTGGGTTCTCCAGAAAATGAATCATCGGGTACTTGTAAAGGAGCTGATCAAACTGCTCGGCGAGATAGCCGCGAACGATATAGATTTCATTGATTCCAGCCTCAAGGCAAGCGTCGATCAGGCGATCAATAATACGAACGCCATGAACACGAACCAGGGGCTTGGGTGTGTTAAAGGTGATGGGGACGAGCCGGGAACCAAAACCGGCCGCAATGAAAATAGCACGTTTTGCGCGATAGGGTTCCAGTGCATTCAGCCCGGAATTCGTAATTGTGCCTCCTTTGACATAGCCGAGCTCAGTAAGCTCTTTTACTATTCGATTGATCGTCCCCAGACTGTGGCCGGTGGTTTTCTCCAACTCTCGCTGGGACAGTGAGTCCCTGGCTTCTGCTAAAGATACCAGAATATCAAATTGCTTTCTGCTAAGTTCCATGATTATCCTCTCTTTTTAATATACGTTCATAAAGTGTATAATAATTCTTCAAAATGAACAAAAAAGAACGGCGCGGATCATCTTGCTTTGTTTATCTGACGACAAATGCTTCAAGAAAACCGCGAACACAATTGGTTGTTAGAAAACAAATCGGTGGAGCGTGATTTCAACGATGAATCAATCACACGGCAACCGTTCATTTTCTACAATAGTACCATAGAATTTGAACTGCGTCAAGCCACGATCAGTGCCCGTGAAGACGTAAGGGAGAAACGAGCTTTTCATGGAAACTCATGGAAAACTTCCAGAAAACATCTGGACTTTGTATACCTAATCAGATATAATATCATTTATATGCAAATCAGGATGAAATTGGAGCGCGGCATAGTCGAAGAATAGTCTGCTGGCGGAATCAATGAACTGTCGATTTGCGCAAGGTTTTACTTCGCCTGCTCGGATACTTGAATCAAAAGAAAAAACGCCGACAAAAGATGACGAACAGGCGGACACACGAGGAGAAAAAGATGACAATTTGGAATGCACTGTATCAATTGCTTATCGGACCACTGGAACTGCTTTTCGAGACCGTTTTTGCAATCGCAAACAGGGTAATAGGCAATCCGGGCTTGTCGATTGTTTTCTTGAGTCTGGCCATGAATTTTCTGGTGTTGCCGCTGTATCGCAGGGCTGACATCATGCAGGCCGAGGAACGGGATCAGGCGGAAAAGCTGAAACCGTGGGTAGACCACATCAAAAAGACCTTCAAAGGTGACCAGCAGTTTATGATGCTGCAGACCTATTACCGTCAGAATGGATATAAGCAGACGGACGCCTTGAAGGGTTCCATCTCCCTGCTGCTGGAGATTCCGTTCTTTATTGCTGCTTATCGTTTCCTTTCCGGCCTGAGTTTGCTGCAGGGTGTGTCCTTTGGCCCCATTCATGATTTGGGCGCGCCGGACGGCCTTTTGATGATCGGCGGAGTTTCGGTGAATTTGCTCCCGATTTTGATGACGGCTATCAATGCAGTTTCCGCGGCTGTCTATATGAAAGGTTTCCCGCTCAAGAGCAAAGTGCAGATGTATGGAATCGCCCTGATCTTTCTCGTCCTTCTGTATACCTCGCCAGCCGGCCTGGTGTTTTACTGGACACTGAACAATGTGTTTTCCCTGCTTAAGAACATTTTCTACAAGCTGAAAAACCCCCGTCTTGTTCTCAGCGTCCTGTTTTCCGCTGTCGGCTTTATCGGGGTGGACTACATTTTCTTTATTCATCCCATTGCGAATGAGAACAGGCTGATCAAAATTGCTCTTCTGCTTCTTCTCCTTCAGCTTCCGCTCATCCTCTACTTTGCTGGCCGCAAGAGAAAGTCCCGGGATGTGCCTGCGCTGACAAAAGCGGAAAACCGCTGTTTCCTCTACGGCTGCATTTTTCTGGCTGTTCTGACCGGTGCGCTGATCCCGTCTGCAATCATCCACACATCTCCGGAAGAATTCATCAATATTCAAGCCTTCCGATCGCCCCTCTGGTACATTGCGACATCAACGCTCACTGCTGTCGGCCTGTTTGTGGTTTGGTTCAGTATCTTTTACCATTTGGCCGGCAACAGAGCCAAGCGCTTGATGAATGCCGGAGTTTGGATCGCCTCTGCGGCGGCGGCAATCACTTATATGTTTTTCGGGAATAATCATGGAAATCTCTCGGATATGCTGCAATATGATGTGTTTGTCCCTTCTTCCGCAAAGGAAAGCCTTCTGAATCTGCTTGTTTTGGCTGCCGCTGCAGCACTGCTGTATTATATCTGGAAGAAAAAAGATTCTCTATGCCGTGTCATGGCTCTTTCCATGTGCATTGCGGTGCTTGGAATGTCTGCGGTTAATATTTTTGGCATTAACCAGGCGCTGTCTGACACAAAAGCCCAGATGGAAGATGCTGCGGAAATGCCAAAGATCACCTTGAACAAAAATGGCAAAAATGTGGTTGTGCTGATGCTTGACCGAGCGATCAGCAGCTATCTGCCATTTATTATGGAAGAACGGCCGGAGCTTCAGGAACAGTTTGCGGGCTTTACGTTTTATCCGAATACAATTTCTTATGGCGGTATCACCTTGACCGGTTTTCCATCCATTTTGGGCGGATATGATTATCGACCGGCAAATCTGAATGCAAGATCTGATGAGCTTCTCGTGGACAAGCACAACGAAGCGCTGAAAGTAATGCCTGTTATCTTTGAGCAAAACGGGTACGACGTTACGGTTTGCGATCCTTCTCTGGCGGGGTATCGCTGGATTCCGGACTTGAGCATTTATGACGATTATCCCGACATCCACCGGTATATCACAAAAGGAAAGTTTTCGATGACATCCTTTGTTGACGAAAATACCGATAAAATCAGAAATCATAACTTCTTCTGCTATAGCCTGTATAAAATCGCGCCAGTCTTCCTTCAGGAAACACTGTATAATAAAGGCCTGTATAACGCCGCAGATACAGCCGGAGCGACAGACGGCACAGTGGAGACAACACAGATCCGCGACGGCCTGTCAACAGCACATGGAATCACGCAAACGTTCATGGACTGCTACTCTGTGCTCTACAATTTGCCTTTCCTGACAGAAATCAACGACTCCGATCAGAATACATTTCTGCTGATGGTAAATGATACTGCCCATAACGGCATTATGCTAAAGGAGCCGGATTATACTCCGGAGGCGACGGTGGATAATACCGCTTATGACGAACAGCATCGCCAGCGCCGATCAACGGAAGGCAAGACGCTGGTGCTGAGCAACGATCTTCAGGTAACACATTATCACGCAAACGCCGCCAGTTTGATTCAGCTGGGCAAATGGATGGATTACCTCCGCGATAACGGCGTGTATGACAACACCAGAATCATCATTGTCGCAGATCACGGGCAATCGCTGAATCAGTTTGCCGAATATAAATTTGGCGAGGCGGGCTTTGAGGATGTGATGAATTTCAATCCTCTGCTGATTGTTAAGGATTTTAATAGCGAGAGCTTTGAAACCGATTATCAGTTTATGACGAATGCCGATACGCCGACGATTGCATTCCGTGGGCTGATCGACGATCCGGTCAATCCCTTTACCGGGCGGCCGATCAACAGTGAGGGCAAGGAGGAAGAGAAACAGTATGTTTTCCGAACCTCATATATCAACATTAACGAATATACCGGGACCCAACTGCTCCCGGGACTCTGGTATTCAGTGCACGACGATATCTTTGACATGAGCAACTGGGAAAAAATAGGCGAAACGCTGGACGCTGCGAAGTAGGGAGGAACAGATATGTTATTCTATATTGATCCCGGCACGGGAAGCATGCTGTTTACGATCCTCATTGGTGTTCTTGGCGCTGCGATCTATGCTTTCCGCAACGCTTTTATGAAATTACGCTTCTATATGAGCGGAGGCCGCCAGGAAGGAGCAAATAAAGATAAGATCCCGCTGGTGATTTTTTCTGACAGTAAGCGTTATTGGAACGTGTTTGAGCCAATTTGCGATGAACTGGAAAAGCGTGGCCAGAGGACCGTCTACTATACTGCTTCGCCTGACGATCCGGCACTGAGCAAACAGTATCAGAATGTAAGCTGTGAGTTCATTGGAGAGGGGAATAAGGCGTTTGCCAAGCTGAATATGCTTCGCGCGGACATGCTTTTATCCTCTACCCCCGGTCTGGATGTGTATCAGTGGAAACGATCCCGGGATGTGAAATGGTATGTCCATATACCTCATGCATCCAATGACATTGTGCTCTACCGAATGTTTGGCATTGACTATTATGATGCGGTCCTGCTTTCCGGCGAATATCAGGTAAAACAAATCAGAGAGCTGGAGCGTCTGCGCAATCTGCCGGAAAAAGAACTGCCAATTGTTGGCATAACCTACATGGATACGATGAAAAAAAGGATGGAACATGCACCTGCGCTCCCTGCACATCAAACGACGGTCATGCTTGCTCCGTCCTGGGGTGAAAGTGCGATCCTCAGCCGCTATGGCGGGAAGATGATTGATGCCCTGCTGAAGACCGGTTATCATGTAATCATCCGTCCTCATCCGCAGTCCTTTACGTCAGAAAAAGAACTGATTGAGGGGATCATGCGTCAGTATCCGCAAAGTGAGCAATTGGAGTGGAACAGTGATAATGACAATTTTGAGGTATTGAGACGTTCCGATATTATGATCTCTGATTTTTCCGGCGTCATTTTCGATTTCTCCTTGGTTTATGATAAGCCGGTTATTTATGCAGATACCACGATGGATACGGCACCCTATGACGCGTGCTGGCTGAAAGAAGAGCTGTGGACATACTCGATTCTCCCCAAAATCGGACAGCATCTGGATGCCAACAATCTGGAAAACATCAAAGAATTGATAGACAACTGTCTGACTGATCCCCGCTTCCATGAGGGGCGTGAGCAGGCTCGCCGCGAGACATGGGCGCACATTGGTGAAGCGGCTGGTCGTGTAACAGACTATTTGCTTGAAAAGCTTGCAGTAATACAGGAAGACGACAAACAGATTAAAGAATGAACAGACTCCGGTCGTATTCAGACGGTCTAAGATGGATCGTTTTACCTGCAATGTCAGCGCTGTATGTTGCGGCGCGGACTGTGGCAAGATTCATTTTTTCTGCTTGCGGTTTTGATCGGGAGGTATCTGATGCGCTGAGTTCTTTTGCCCTGGCTGTTCCTGCGCTCATCGTATGGTGCTGTCTCATTAGAAAAAAAGAACCTCACAACAGGCAGAAAAACGATACGGGACAGGCGGTGATTGCGGTTGCTTCCGCAGTTTTTCTCGCGCTTTTCAGTAAGGGGCTTACAGCGCTCCGAAGAGGCGAAACGCCCTGGCCTGCCGCCGGATTCCTGAGCGGGTGCGCGTATTGCCTGGCAGGTCCCTTGGCAGAGGAAATCGTCTATCGCGGCCTTGCGCTGTTCCGGAGCAAAACTAAAACCAGCAGAATTATTTCAGCCGTTCTCAGCACCTTGCTTTTTGCTGCTGCTCATGCGGAAACTGGGGGCTTCGGTATCGCACTGGCAGGAGGAGCGCTCTTTTCATTGCTTTATTTGCGATGGGATATGCTCCGATTCCCGATTGCTGCTCATTGCGGTGCTAATCTGCTTGTGCTGTTTCTTCCGGATGTGTTGCCGCCGCACCTGAGCGCTGCAATCGGAACGATTGGTGTACTGGGGCTCGGCGCAATGCTCCTTTTCAGAAAAAGTCAAATCCGGCGAAGGCTTTAATTGAGCCTTCGCCGGATTCGCTGTTAAGCTATAACAGCTCTACAATGAACAGCACCCCCACTTGTTGGCAACATATTGCCTGACAAGCGGGGCGCCGTTAATCAGAGCTGATACATTTTCTCGTAATAAGACTGATAATCACCGCTTGTAATGTGATCCATCCAATCTTTATGCAGCAAATACCACTGAATGGTTTTCTCCATCCCATCCTCAAAACAATAAGCTGGGGACCAGCCGAGTTGTGTTGTGATCTTGGTATTATCGATCGCATATCGGCGGTCATGACCGGGTCGATCCTGAACATAGCGGATCAGAGATTCCGGCTTGTTGAGTTTGTCCAGCAGCAGATGAACGATTTCAATGTTTGCTTTTTCATTATTGCCGCCAATATTATAGACTTCGCCCGATACACCTTTTTCCAGCACGGCGCAGATGGCAGAACAGTGATCCTCCACGAACAGCCAGTCGCGGATCTGCATGCCGTCGCCGTATACAGGAAGGCTCTTGTCGGAGAGGCAATTATTGAACATAAGCGGAATCAGCTTCTCAGGAAACTGATAGGGGCCATAATTGTTTGAACAGCGGGTTGTATTGACCGGAAGGCCAAAAGTCTCATGATACGCGCGCACAAACAGATCCGCACTGGCTTTTGAGGCAGAGTAAGGGCTGTTGGGAGAGAGCGGTGTCTTTTCGGTAAACATGCCGGTTTTTCCCAGTGCGCCATATACCTCGTCTGTTGAAACCTGCAGATATTTGACTCCGGGCAAGTACTCGCGGGAGTATTTATTGTCCGGCTCTGTCTTCCAATTCTTTTTTGCGGCGTCAAGCAATACCTGGGTGCCGAGGATGTTGGTCGTCAGAAATACCTCCGGCTGCGTAATACTGCGATCAACGTGAGATTCGGCCGCAAAATTGACTACAGTATCGAAAGCGTAGTGAGAAAACAGGTTTTCTACAAACTGCCGGTCACGGATGTCGCCTTTTACGAAGGTATAGCGCGAATCGTTTTCAATTTCGCTCAGATTTTCAAGATTACCGGCGTAGGTCAAAGCATCCAGGTTGACAACCTGGATATTATCGTAGTGACCAAGAAGATAATGAATAAAATTTGAGCCAATGAAGCCGGCACCGCCGGTTACGAGAATCCGTTTCAATTGATTTCCTCCTTAGCAATCTGCAGCAGATACTGACCATAGTCGGTTTTTAGCATCGGTTCTGCGATTGATTTAAGCTGTTCGGAAGTAATATATCCCCTACGATAAGCAATCTCTTCAATACAGGAGATATAAAGCCCTTGCCGCTTCTCGACAATTTCCACAAAGCGCGCTGCCTCGAGGAGATTCGCGTGGGTGCCAGTGTCCAGCCAGGCCATGCCGCGGCCAAAGAGTTCAACGCGAAGAGCCTGACGATTCAGGTACTCATTGTTTACTGATGTAATTTCAAGCTCACCCCGTGCAGACGGGCGAATGGATTTGGAAATCTCGACGACAGAATTGTCGTAAAAATACAAACCGGGAACAGCATAGTTCGTTTTTGGAACGGCCGGTTTTTCCTCAATGGAAAGAACTTTCATGTTTTCATCAAACTCAACAACACCAAAATCTTTCGGATTGGGTACGCGGTATCCGAAAATAACGGCACCGCCATCAGCTTCTATCGTGCGACGCGCCTGCCTTAGCTGCTCTGAGAAGCCGCGGGCATAAAAGACATTATCACCCAATACAAGAGAGACAGAATCATTGCCAATAAAATCTTCAGCGATCAGAAAGGCTTGCGCGATTCCTTTTGGCTCCGCCTGCACTGCGTAGGAGAAATGCATACCCAGTTGGCTGCCATCGCCCAGAAGCTCCTCGAACATTGGAAGGTCACGAGGGGTGGAAATGATCAGAATATCCCGAATGTCTGCCAGCATCAGCGTTGACAGGGGATAATAAATCATCGGCTTGTCATAAATTGGCAGAATCTGTTTGGAAACACTTTTCGTAACCGGGTAGAGACGGGTTCCGGAACCACCGGCGAGGATAATGCCTTTCATTTTTCATCATTCCTCTCGTATTTCTCTTAAAATAGCAACAGTCTCGCGAATCGCGTCAGTCGAATGATCTGGCTCCCATCCGAGAGATTTTAGCTTGGAGGCATCGAGCACCGCACGTCCGACTTTTGAGTAACCGCTGGACTCAAGGTCACTGGGCTTTTCAAAACGGAGGCAAGCGCCGCCGGCTTCCGCTGCGCGCTGGGCAAATTCCCGGATCCGCATTTGATAATTTGGATCGGCAATATTATAAGCCTGGCCGCATTCCCCGCTGAGCAGAACGCAGAGCAGAGCTTTGGCTGCGTCAAGAACGTAGCACTGTGAGCGCTCAACCGATCCGGCACTCTTTAGGATAATGTCCTCTCCGGCTGCCGCACTCTTCAGAAACTCAGAAACAGCGCGGCTGTCCGTCCCGGTCATCGTTGGGCCAAACAGGTGACAGGGCCGAACGATAACGGCGTCGATTCCATACTGACTGATATATGACTGGCAGAGCACCTCGCTGGCTCGCTTCCCAACGGGATAACAGGAACGGGGTTGCGAATGGTCAATAGGACCGCAATAGTCTTCGACGAAATCATCGTAATTCTCATCTGGCTGCCCGTACATTTCGCCGGAAGAAACATAAAGGAAACGCTTCATGCCGTGTGTTCTGCCGTATTCGATCAGATTGCTGGTACCACAAACATTGGATAGAAGCGTGTCGACCGGAAAGCGCGCCATATTTGCCGGATCTGCATTGCTTGCAGCGTGGATTAAATAGTTCAGTTCATTTGGAAACCCAACAATGGGACGACTGACATCATGCTCGACAAAGGTGAAATAAGGCTTATCCCAGCAGTAGGAAAAGCGCTTTTTCGCAGAGCTTTCGCGTCGGCTGGATGCAAAAACAGAGCATGGATGTTCTTGGCTTTCATTCCAGAGCATCAGCAGATCCGTCAGGCAGCTTCCAACCATCCCGGTAGCGCCGGAGATCAATACCGATTTGTCCTGCAAAGCGGACAGATCCAAGCCGTTCAATTTCCGGCTCAGGGCGGCTCTGTAAAGATGGCTGTCGGTAAGCGTCATGTTTTTACCTCCCAATCAGTTTTTGTCTTCCAAAGAGAGCAGCGCTTTAAAAATCTTCAGGTCTCCGGGGGTTGTCAGCTTGATATTTGTTTCCTCACCGATGGAAAAATGAACCTTTTCGCCCATTTCAATCATCAGTGTGCAACTTGCGACAGAATTCGTAATTCCTCTTTCCAATGCAGCGCGATGAATAGACGCGAGCTTTCCAATGGGAAAAGCCTGGGGCGTCTGGGTGAGAGCCAATTCATTGCGGGGGATAATGCTCTCTGAGTAATCTTGCGTATCATAGTGAAGAACTGCGGTGGTGCAAGGAAGAACGGAAATGGCAGAGCCGTATTTTCTGCATTGAATGATGCAGTCTGAGATGATTTCCTGAGAGACCATCGGTCTGATAGCATCGTGAATGAGAATGATATCGTCCGGACTGTAGCGGCGCTCTGCTTCAAACACGCCGTTGCGAATTGAGCTCTGTCCGTTGGCCCCGCCGGAAACGACCCACTTCAGCTTGTCGATTTTAAACTGACGGGCATAGGCTCTCAAAACGTCATGCCATCCGTCGATACAAACAACTCCGATTTCATCAATGTTCGGATGATTCTGAAAGGCCTGGAGAGTATAGATGATGACCGGCTTGTCCATGATATTGATGAACTGCTTTGGAATCTCCTGGTGCATGCGCTGCCCGCTTCCGCCGGCGATAATAAGAGCAATATTCATGATCTGGCCTCCAATACAATCAGTTTACAAGATTTTTGCGAAGCTCTGCTTTGTAAAGAAAGTACTTTTCCAGCGGAAAAGTAATTATGCTCAGAATGAAAAGAACCAGTCCCAAGGCTAAATCAATATATGCGATTGTGCGGAACAGAGACTGCAATGGAACCGAAGCGCTGAAATAGAGAAGAAGAACGCTGACGAGCAAAACGATTTGAGAAGCTACAAGCGCTTTTTTACGTTCAAAATGCTTTACATGATTGACATACCAAAGCTCAAACATCCACCATGCGGCAATGGGCTTTTTCAAAAGGAGAATCAGCTTTTGCCAGACAGAAGTGCCCGGCCAGTCGATATTGACAAAATAGTGCCGGGCCATGATTTCCCGAAGGTACTGGCGGTAGCACTTCCTGTCCTCCGGCGTCAGCAGGTCCAGATGAGGATCGACTTCTTTCCTGAATAGCAGATATTTGTCATCAAAAAACGCTTTCCGGATCTCTTTTCCATAGCGGGTATTTGAATTCGTTACGCCACCCGTACTGTGGATTGCGGTGACTGTATCCAGATAAATGGGAGCATACCCCTGCCGCAACAGCTTTAATACCAGAGGCCAATCTTCCATGAACTGGTAATCCAAATCAATCCCGCCGACCAGGTCAAATGCTGTCCGTCTGAAAGCCATACAGCAGGGAATTGCCATTCCACGGCGGCTCCATCGGCTGTACAGAAGCTTGGAATTACCGCTAATGAAGAAGCTCTCATCAGCGCTCGTGGGAGAAGTGTACAGAGGGGTGTTATAATCAGCCGATGTAAACTGGCAGCGGCCCACGATCCATTGCCCCTCCGGCTTCGTGAGGAAAGCCTCCGCATAGCAGCTGATCGCATCGTTCGATGCGAAGCGATCATCTGCGGCTGTAAAGATGACATATTCCCCCTCAGCCAGCTCCAAAGCATCATGAATATGACGAACGGTTCTCATGTTGCGGGGGTTTTTCCTGACGATCACAGATTCAATATTATATCTCTTGTTGCTTTCAATATAAGCCTGAACGGCATCAACGTCGAAATCATCGCTGCAGTCGTCAGAGACGATTAACTGAATGCGGGGATAATTCTGTGCAAAAACGGTATTAAGCATTCCGTATAGAAGCTGGGTGTTTTTATAGCAGACGATTAGAACGGAAAACAGGGGATACTCGGCATCAGCTTCTCCGCCAGCACCTGTGGAGCCTTTCGGAACGATCGCTTCAAGCTCTGGCGTGACAGCAGGATTGAGACACTCCCGGGTCAGATCTTCTTTTACATGATTCATAATGTTTTCTCCAACTGTGCAGTTTTCCGGGATAAAAACGGTGTCGCGGAAAAATTTGAGCCGTTTTTCACGCAGCGGATCTTCTCCCTGCCCAACCATTTCAATATAATTACTGATATCAGATGCGGTGTTGGCTATATAGTAGCTGTCAAGCATCTGCTGATACAGATAAAAGCCCTTCATATTGCGAGGGGTAAGAAGAATGGGCTTCTGAGTGTATAAGAATTCAAAGCTGAAAGTTGTGCCGTCCGTGATGATGGCGTCAGCAGCATAAAAGGCGTTCAGATAAGAGGAGCTTTCGTCCCAGATGATATTGGAGGATGCATCAATTCGCTCCCGCATCCTGGCAACCTGCCGCTCCGTCATAGCCCCGCTGTTGATGAGCGCTCCGAGCATCAGGGGATGCGGACGGATAATGAAGGCGATTTCCGGGTGAGCAAAAGCCATAGAAAGTATTTTCTCCCCCCAGATCAACCAGGTTCCGGTGCCGTTGCTCTCCAGGTCAATCAAATGATGAGGGGTCCACAGGATGGTTTTCCGCCCGTTAATGAAAGATTTCCACTCTTCCGGGATGGATTCGCGCTTTTGGGCCAGGTCTCTGTACTGATCGGCTTTCGGATGACCCCAAACGACGATGTTTTCACCGTTTCGATATCCATATCGTTGACCGAATTCCTTGACAACATCCCCGTAGACACAATGGCGCCATGCTTTATACTGCGCATAATACTGAAAACCGAATTTGATTAAATCAAGTGTCAGTTCAAGCCCATAGGCGATATAGATGATTCTGGGAACGACACAATGCAAATTCTTCGCTTGATAAGGCTCCGGAATGGTATTGTACGGTTTGTTGATAAAGACGATATCCGGAGATTCCAGAGGAAGATTGTATTCTCCGTGCCGAAGGATGGGCAGCCCCATGCTTCGGTATTCTTCGTAGTAATCAGTATGATCTGTTGCGTTGACGTGATAGAAGGGCGTATAAACAAGCGCGGTGATAAAGTCATCGCTGCTTTGCGCTGCTTCATATACGGACTTGAGAGAAGGCCAGCAGGATGGCTCCTGCGTTAGAAAGAGGGCAGAGATCTTGCGTCGCGTCTTGCTGCAGATTTCCTGAAGCAGCGCCTCGAACGCAACAACATCTTCGTGATTATGGATCATGTTGCCTATACGATCGAGGTACTTGTAATAGGTAAGAGCACTGACAGTCGGCTCCCAGCATGCGGTCTGGTTTTTCAGAAGATACTGTTTTTCATCTTCCAGCCACTGAAGAGTGTTTGCGTATGGGAGCCCGGCTCGAAGATTCTCCAGCAACTGTCTGCAGATGCTCTGCAGCTCATTGCCATGAGAATAGTTCAGAATTTCGGTCTCAAGCATGATTGTTGACCAGCCTCTCAGGATGTTTTTTAAAATACAAGTTGCACAGGAGCATGAAAACCAGCCATGCTGCAGCCAGGAATGCTGCAGCAAACAGCATATATGCAACAGGCAGAATCAGCCGGTGGACAAACAGAACCGATGCGAGCACAAGAAGCAAAAGCAGAATAAGCAAATCGGTTTTCATCTTCTGCAATCGGGAGTGCTTATATAACAGGGCAATGGTTTTCTGTCTGCGGCTGATCTCCTGAACGCTGCATGAAGAATAGGTCTGTGAGCCGACGTTAGAAGATGCGGCACCGGCTTGCAGGGCCGTTTTGATGTTGTTCAAATGAACATTTCCGTAAACAACTGCAAGCGGCGCGCTCTCAGGGACACCTTCATGGAATTTGCACGACAGCAATGTGGGGCGGTAATCAATCGTATTTCTGCTACAAAAAATGGGCACAACAGCGTTCCAGATCGCTCCCGGACGAAGCGTTTCCTGATCAAATATTTGCTGGAGTGCGCTCTTCCTGTAGACAAACATACAATCTCGCGCGAGAATTTCCGGGCGGTGGGAGTTGCGGAGGAAGGAAGAATCTTCTAATGAAAGTGTGCGAATGACCGCGTTGGAGTCAGCGCAACATTCCTCGGCGGAAACGGCCAACGCATCGGTGGAAGGGTTGCTCCCAAGAACAAGAGCACAGGTCTCCAGAAAATGGGCAGACGAGAATTGTTCGCCTGCATGAAGAACAAATACGAAGTCCGAGTCGGTCCGGGAAATCAGACGGCGCAGAACAGATAGCTCATCCATTGGATGAGGCAGTTCCTCTATCTGAATCTGATTGACGGTAGACGGTGTATGATCGGTGATATTGAAAATCAAACGCTCACATTGGAAGGCATTGGTGGCATTGTTGCACAGAACGATGTGCATCCCGGAAAAGCTTTGGCTGAACATGCTCTGCAGTGTTTTGACGTTGTCTAAATGATCGTCTCCAACAAATGCCAGTATCAATATTTCTCTTTTATTATTCATTGCTGAGATTACAATCCTTTCTTACCTGGTCGGGGCGCTGGATTTCAAACCACAAAAGAACTGCATCCTTTCCACGAAAAGACAGGGTATTTTGATGGGTGTACCGGAAGCCAAATTTCTGATAAAACCTGACTGCGCGCCGGTTTTCTTCCAGAACATTCAAATAAACTCTCTTCAGCTTCAGATTGTCAAAGGCAATGGCCAGAATCTGGCGGCTGCCCTCTGCGGATGCTCCGGTACCCAGAGCGCTCGGGTGCATAGAGATTGCGTACTCCGCCTCCTGCTTTTCGCGATCAATATGCTTCAGGCTGACCGTGCCGAGGTATTCATCGAACTCATCGACAATGGCGCGATGAAGGTTTTCGGATTCATCCCGGGAACGCTCAATAAAGGCGAGCACCGTTTCTTGGCTGGTATCTTTGCCGCCAATCTGGAGGTATTGAGTAATATCGGGATTACGCATCCAGGCGAGCATTCGGGGGGCGTCGTCTGTTTTCAGCGGTCGTAAGTGAAAGTTTTTCATGATAAAAGCCTTTAAAACTGATTGATACAGTCAATGACATAACTCACCTGTTCCTCGGTCATCCCGTAGAAGACAGGCAGACTGATCTGACATTTCGCAGACATTTCCGCTACAGGGAAATCGCCGGGGTGGTAGCCCAGATCGGAATAGGCCTTGTGCAGGTGCATCGGAACCGGATAATAGCATTGATGTCCGATCCCCCAGGCGTCCATGTGGGCTTCCAGGCGGCTCCGATCCGACGTCAGAAGAGCAAAAACGTACCAGACGTGCTTCCCATCCGGATTTTGTGCCGGCAGTTTCACTGCAGGATTGTGTATCTCACTTAAATACCGTTCGGCAGTCCGCGCCCTGTCTGCATTCCAGCGATCCAGATGCTTCAGCTTAACAGAGAGGAAAGCAGCCTGAAGTGTATCCAGGCGTGAATTAATGCCTTGGTATTCGTGCTGATACTTGATATGAGAACCGTAATTGCCGAACGCGCGAGCATAATCCGCAACCTCGGGAATGGAGGTAGTAATACCGCCTGCATCGCCTAAAGAACCAAGATTTTTCCCGGGATAAAAGCTGAAACCGGCAGCATCTCCGAGATTTCCGGCTTTTTTTCCTTTGTAGATAGCACCATGAGCCTGCGCGGAATCCTCGATCATCAGCAGCCCGTGTTTTTTCGCTATGGCAGCGACCTCATCCCACAGGCCGATCTGGCCATAGAGATGAACCATCAGGATGGCTTTTGTTCGCGGTGTAATAGCAGCCTCGATCTTTGCCGGGTTCAAAGAAAAATAATCCGGCTCAATGTCTGCGAAAACGGGTTTTGCACCTGCGTATGTCACCGCAAGGGCGGTTGCAATATAGGTCTGGGCAGGGACGATGACCTCATCTCCGGCTCCAATACCGAAGGCTCGCAGAATCATATGCAGGGAATCCAGACCATTTCCGCACCCAACACAATGCGATGTCGCGCAATACTCGGCAAACTCGCGCTCAAATCGGGTACATGGATCTCCACCGATGAACCAGCCGTTATCATAGACATCGGCAAAAGTCTGGAGCATCTCCGTGCGGATCTCGTTGTGCATCGGTGTAAAATCGGCAAATGGAACGGTCATCTTTTATATCCTCCGGCAATATAGTTTATAAACTCATCATAATTGCGAATATAATCTGCCTCGTCATAGTATTCCGAGGCCAGAACCAGCAAAACGGCATCGCTTGTAAAATCATACATTTCTCGCCAAGTAGACGGACCGATGAACAGCCCAACGTTAGGATCGTTCAATTCCACGCTGCGCCGCTCGGTGCCGTCATCAAGCAATATTTTACAACTCCCATGAACACACAGAAGAACCTGCTGCAGCTTCTTGTGTGCGTGAAAGCCTCGGCGCTCGCCCTCTTTGACCTGATAGATATAGTAAACCCGTCGAATCGGGAATGGAATATCCTTTTCGCCTTCCAAAAAGCTCAAACTGCCGGTGTCATTCACCCGTTGATGAAAAGACTGAGTTTTGATTTCCATAATGATCCTTATCTTATAAAAATATGAATAACAGCTCGAAAAGCGCGAACGGGGTGATAGATATAATAAACAAGCTGAAGAGCAAACAGGATAAGCCTATGGCTTCCGTGCTTTTTGCACAGCGCCTGATATCTTCTGTCAAAACGGACATCGTTCCGCCAGGAATTATGTTTTCTTGCTGTGCGCGCGGGAAAAGTTGTGTAGGGAAGAATTTCCTGCTGGAAAATCGCTTCGCTGTCCTCCTCAAATTGTTCGGAGATATAATTTCCCTCTGAGCTGACACCGCCGCCGCGGTGCTTCACGACCGCGCGGTCGAAGAAATGAATTGTACCGCCTTGACGAAGATGCCGCAGATATAAGGGATAATCTTCAATCAAACGATATGGCAGGTCAAAACCGCCAAGGTATTTCAGCCGGTCGGTTCTCCAGGCTGTACTTGCGCCGGGAATCAGGCATTCCATCGCAAAGTGTTCAAACAACTCACGGCCGCCGGATTGATTGAGTATTCGCCGGACATGGGCAGATGGAAAGACCCCGGTGTGCGATTTGAATTCTTCATCGTAGTTTTCACATCTTCCGGTGATAAGATCAGCTCCGGTCCGGGTGAACTCACCAATCCAGTCCCGGATGACATCAGCGTCATACAGCAGGTCATCCCCGGCCAAGGTAATGATGAAACTGCCGGAAGACTTGTCCAGAGCCCGCTTAAGAGTGGCAACTGTTCCGGTATTCTGTTTGCTTGCCAGTATGATACAGGATTCCAGATTTGACTTGCGATGAGTTTGGATAAAAGAATTCACTGCCGCTTGGTCAAACTGCCGGGAAGCGTCATCTGCCAGAACGAGTTCAATTCTCTCATACGTTTGACACAGTACAGAGCCAATTGTAGCTAAAAGATCAGGGCTGTTGTAAATCGGCACGAGTACGGACACCAATGGCAGCTCAGCATTCTTGGACAGCAGAGAAATCTACCTCCCTTCATACGCGCAACAGGGAATCAAGCAGTGTTTATTATCAAGCATGCCTTCACAATATAAAAATTCTATTTTAGAATTATATCACGCTGGCAAATAATTGGCAAGTCTGAAAGCCTTTTTTGAAAAGAGCACCGAAAGATACTGAAAGGTGGCCGATCGGGGCGGGAAAGGAGATTAGTGGTTGCCTTTTCACATTGCTTGACGTATAATGAGTCAACAATTTGCGCTGAAGAAACTGAAAGGCAGGCAGCTTGGCGAATAATCTGGAAAGTGCTGCGCGGAATATCGGTTCGTAAAGCGGAGGTAATGATGGCAAAAGAAAGAAACTCAAATATTGAATTGCTCAGAATCATTGCAATGGCGGGAGTGATCTTCCTTCATTATTTTAACGCCGGCATGGGTGGGGCGATTCGCTTCGTCAGCAAAGGCTCATCCAATGAACTGGTATTGATGGTGCTCGAATCTGTGTTTATTTGCGCAGTTGACCTTTTTGTTATGATCTCCGGTTATTTCCTCTCAAAGAATAATAGCCGGTTTATCGGCAACGCGCTTGTTCTGCTGCTTCAGACTTCCATATACAGAGTGGGATACTATATTGCACAGGTTATCATTAAGCATGCAACAATTGTGCCAAAGACGCTGTTTCGACTGTTCTTACCGGCCAATTGGTTCGTTGTTCTTTATGTAACGATGTATCTTGTGTCCCCTTTGCTTAACCGGGCTTTTCATGCAAGCAAAAAGAAAACGGCTGTTGTTCTGCTGTCAATTCTCTTTTCTGTTCTGCCTTCGGCGGTAGATGTGCTGCAGCATGTGATGGACGTCGACCTGAACAGCCTCAGTACGCTTGGAATGTATGGCAGCGAGAGAGGTTACACCATCACCAATTTTCTGCTTTGCTATTTCATAGGGGCATATCTTAACGAGATCAACCTTGAGAAAATAAAGAAACGGTATCTGCTGATTTTCCTTGCGGTCGACATCGCAGTTATAACTGCTTGGAGCTACTGGGACGCAACAACGGCGAGAGAATACTGCAATCCCTGCGTCGTGTCAGCTGCAGCAGCAATCCTGCTTCTGTTTTCAAAAATGAATCTTGGGCAGAACAGAATCATCAATACCATTTCCGGTGCAGCGTTCAGCGTTTATCTGATTCACGCATGGCTGTTCCCGCTGTTGCAGATCGAACGATATGTAACCGGGTCGCTGATTCTGATGCTGCTGCATATTTTCGTGTCAATTATCACCATCCTTGTGATTTGCTTCATTGTGGATACGGGTTATAAGCTGGTTTTCGGAATACTGAACAAGAAACTAAAAAGAGCTTTCGAATTGAATTTATAGGCTTTTGACGGAACTCCATTGGCAGGGCGGCGCTGGAATCAAGCGACGCCCTGCCGCTTCTGCGGTCCAAATAAAGACAGGGCAGGACTCCTGAGAGAGAAATAACAATGGTCCAAAAACGGGAACCTCTGACAAAAAGGGAGATATCTTGTCTTTTCAAGCGTATGATGATATAATTATATAAATATGTCTTTCATCATGTGTTTCATCAACTGTTTGAGTACTGCAACGGAGATTTCTTATGCGAAAGATATGCATTTTCTGTGAAACCTGGGAATCGGGCGGGATTGAGGCTTTCCAGCGAAATGTGCTGTGTACTATGAACCGGGAAAACATGGAAATCCATCTGGTCGCAGAGAGCCTCAAGGAAAGCGTCTTTACCGAAGAAATGATTGCGGCCGGAATCCGGTTTTTCTCTCTTTCCGGCAACACCAGGCGTTTTTTCGAGAATCTGATTTTGTTCAGAAATCTGATCCGCTCAGAGCAGTATGACGTCCTTCATCTGAATATTTACCAGGGCTTGAGCCTCGCCTATGCTTCCGTTGCCCGACAGGCGGGAATTCCGGTCAGAATTGCGCACAGCCATAATACCGCGCTGAGAAAAAGCAGACTTAGGACGGTAAAGCTGCTTCTGCATCGGCTTGGCTCGGCAGCCTTTGCTTCTGATGCAAACGTTTTTTGGGCGTGCTCCTCCGAGGCGGCGTCATTTATGTTTCCGGCGAAAAAGCTGCGGGAAACCGGGTATTCTTTTATTCCAAACGGAATCGATACAAACCGCTTTGCCTTTGATGCGCAGGGGCGGGAACGGATTAGAAAACAAATGCGTCTTCAGGATGCATTTGTGATCGGCCATGTCGGTAGATTGTGCAGCCAAAAAAACCAGCTGTTTTTGATCGAATTGATGCCCGAACTGTTGAAACGAATGCCACAAAGCACGCTTCTGCTGATTGGAGAGGGAGAAGACCGGCCAATTCTTGAAGCAAGAGTAAGGAGCCTGGGGTTGGAAGAGCATGTTGTGTTCCGCGGCACTACGGACCGGGTCGAAGAATATTACTGGGCTATGGATGTGCTGGGCTTTCCAAGCCTTTTTGAAGGACTGGGGATCGCGGTGATCGAAGCCCAGGCCTCCGGATTGCCGGCAGTCTGTTCAGACTGTGTTCCGGCGGAAACAAATATCACTCCTCTGGTATCCTATCTCAGCACACAGCGGCGGGGGGAATGGATCGATCGGCTCCTGAATAGAACGGCTGTCGACAGGCGGCCTTTTGCAAGAATGGTAAAAAGCAAGGGTTTTGATATCTTGGATGTATCTGCTATGATAAACGCCGAGTATCTCAGACAGATGCAGGAAGCGAGAACGGAATGATTCAGAAACTAAAAAAATATCAGTTCCTGTTTGAAGAACTGGTAAAGCGCGATTTTAAAAAGAAATATAAAAGAACTGTTTTGGGCATGGCCTGGAGCGTGATCTCGCCGCTATTGACCTTACTGGTGATGAAGCTCGTGTTTACCCAGTTTTTCGGCAGAACGATGGAACACTATATCATTTACCTCTTCTGCGGGAATCTGGTGTTCTCGTATTTCAACGAATCCACCTCCCAGGGGATGACCTCCTTGATGGGCAACGCTTCGATCTTTACCAAGGTCAATGTTCCCAAGTATCTTTTCCTGCTATCCAAAAACACGCAGACGCTGATCAACTTTGGCCTGTCCCTGTGCGTTTTCTTTGTGTTCTGCATCTTTGACCATATCCATTTTACCTGGAAATTTATCCTTCTGCTCTACCCAATCTGCCTGCTCGTTTTGTTCAACATCGGCGTCGGTCTCATTTTGTCGGCGCTTTTCGTGTTCTTCCGGGATATCCAGTATCTGTGGTCGGTGTTCACAATGCTGCTGATGTATATGTCCGCAATCTTCTACTCCATCGACAGTTTTCCCCCGGACATTCAGAATCTCTTTCTCGTCAACCCGGTCTATCTGTTTATCCGCTACTTCCGCAAAATCGTCATTGAAGCGACGATCCCCTCGCTCTGGTTCCATTTTCTGATGCTGGCGGATGTTCTGATCGTGTGCGGATTCGGCGCATGGATGTATAAAAAACACAACACCAAATTCCTGTATTACGTGTGACGGAGGGAACATGAGCGTCTTAGAAGTAAAAAACGTTTCCATCCGCTATATGACCGGGGATTTCAAGGACATCGGCCTGAAGGAATATGTCATGCGCCGTCTGACGGGCAACTACCATGTGCAGGAATTCTGGGCGGACAAGGACATCAGCTTCACGCTGGAAAAGGGCGACATGCTGGGCATCATCGGCTCCAACGGCGCGGGCAAGTCCACGCTGCTCAAGGCGATCTCGGGCATCATGGAGCCGACCAGGGGGTATGTCCGGCGCACGGGCAACGTCGCGGCGCTGCTGGAGCTGGCCTCCGGCTTCGACGGCGATCTGACCGTCCGGGAGAACGCCTACCTGCGCGGCGCCATGCTGGGCTACACCAGAAAGTACATGGACGAGACCTATGAGCAGATCATCGACTTTGCCGAGCTGAAGGAGTTTGAGGACCGGCCCTTCAAGCAGCTCTCCTCCGGCATGAAATCGCGCCTGGCCTTTTCGATCGCGAGCCTTGTTCAGCCGGACATCCTGATCCTCGATGAGGTGCTCTCGGTCGGCGACGGCGCGTTCCGGAAAAAGAGCGAGCTCAAGATGAAGGAGATCATCCACGGCGGAGCCACGACGATCCTCGTCTCCCATTCGCTCGGGCAGGTGCGCGAGCTGTGCAACAAGATCCTTTGGCTCCACAAGGGCCGCCAGATCGAGTTCGGCGACGACGTGCAGGGCATCTGCGACCGCTACCAGGAGCTCCTGGACGGAAAGCGGAAGCTGTAAATAGATATACGGACAGAAAGATATGATTAAAGAGAATCAGAATCTGCTCAACCGGCTGAATGTGATCAGCGACGCGCTGATCATCTTCCTCAGCTTTCCGGTTGCATACTGGCTGCGCTTTCAGGTGCTGCCCGGCGGACAGATCAATATTCCCTTCCGCTCCTACCTGCTGATGGGGGCGGCCTATGTGCTGATCCAGCTGTTCACCTTCGCCGCCTTCGGACTGTATCAATCCTTCCGGCGCATCCGGCTGCGCAAGGAGCTGCCGCGCCTCTGGGGCGCCTGCCTGCTCGACCTGGCGCTGCTGCTGAGCCTGCTGTATCTGCGCCACTGGGACCACTATTCCCGCGAGACGATCGGCATCGCCTTCCTTCTCGCCACCGGCGTCATCAGCGCCAAACGCTATCTGCTGCGCCGGACGCTGCGCTACTACCGACAGAAGGGCTTCAACCTCAAGCACATCATCCTCATCGGCAGCAGCGGCGAGGCGCGCCGCATCGCGGCCGAGTTCCGCTCCGAACAGGAGCTGGGCTATCGCCTGGCCGGCTATGTCGCCTCCCGGAAGCAGGAGGACTGGGACGAGCTCTGGCTCGGCGGCTATGAGGAGCTGGAGGCGATTTTGGAGAAATACGCCCCGGACGAGGTGATCTCGGCGATCGACACCGGGGATTTTGCCCGCACGCCCGCCATCATCGAGGCCTGCGAGAAAACCGGCTGCCGCCTTGCCATCGTCCCCTTTTACGCCGAATACATGGCCTCCCGGCCCAATTTCGAGGATCTCAACGGCATCCCGCTGCTGAACATCCGCTATATCCCGCTGGAAAACTGGGCCAACGCCTTTATCAAGCGCGCGATGGACATCATCGGCTCGGCGCTGATCCTGCTGGTCTTTTCTCCGCTGATGCTCTTCTGCGCCGTCGGCGTCCGGCTCTCCTCGCCCGGGCCGATCATTTTCCGGCAGGAGCGCGTCGGGCGCAACAAAAAGCCCTTTACGATGTACAAGTTCCGCTCCATGCGGGTCAACAGCGCGGAAAACACCGCCTGGAGCCAGAACGCCGACAGCCGAAAGACCAGATTCGGCTCCTTCATCCGCAAGTATTCGCTCGACGAGTTTCCCCAGTTCTGGAATGTGCTCAAGGGCGACATGAGCCTGGTCGGTCCGCGCCCGGAGCTGCCCTTCTTTGTCGACCGCTTCAAGGAGGAAGTGCCGCTGTACATGGTCAAGCACCAGGTGCGCCCCGGCATCACCGGCTGGGCGCAGGTCAACGGCCTGCGCGGCGACACCTCGATCAGGGAGCGCATCGAGCACGACCTCTACTACATCGAGCACTGGAGCCTCGGCTTTGACATCAAGATCCTCTGGATGACCGTGTTCGGCGGAAAATTCAAGAACGAAGAAATCATCAACTGAAGGTGCCTGCCGTGAAACCCAAACTGCTGTACGCAGCATCCTCTTACATACATCTCATGAACTTCCATCTGCCCTACCTGCGCGCCCTGTCGGAGCGCGGGTGGGCAGTTCACGCCTTATGCGCCGACGGCGAGGGCGAGATCCCCGGCGCCGAACGCACGGTCCGCGTGCCGCTGAAAAAGAGCATGAGCGCGCCGGAGAATTTCCGCGCCGCGGCCGAGATCCGCGCCCTGGTGCGCCGGGAGGGCTATGAGCTCATCATCGTGCACACCTCGCTCGCGGCCTTTTTCGTGCGTCTGGCGCTCAAGGGCCTGCCGCGGCGGCCGAAGCTCATCAACACCGTGCACGGCTACCTCTTTGACGACGACACGCCTGCCCCGAAGCGGCAGATCATGCTGGCCGCGGAAAAGCTGACCGCGCCGCAGACCGATCTTCTTTTGACGATGAACCGCTGGGACGATGCGCTCGCGCGCCGGGAGCGCCTCGGCGGGCGCGTGGCGATGATCCCCGGCATGGGCGTGGATTTTTCGCGCTTTGCCGCCTCAACGCCCGAGGCGGGACGCGCGCTGCGGGAGACGCTGGGCGTCCCGGCGGACGCCTTCGTGCTGTTCTACGCGGCGGAGTTTTCCGCGCGCAAGAGCCAGCCGGTGCTGATCCGCGCGCTGCGGGAGCTGCCGGCGCGCTGCGTGCTGGTGCTCGCCGGCAGCGGCGCCGGGCAGGAGAGCTGCCGGACGCTGGCCGCGTCCCTGCAGCTTGCCGACCGTGTTCTGTTCCCGGGACATGTGAACAATGTGGGCGACTGGTACGCGATGGCGGACGCGGCGGTGTCCGCCAGCCGCATCGAGGGCCTGCCCTTCAACATCATGGAGGCGATGGCGCTGCGCAAGCCCGTCGTCGCGAGCGCCGTCAAGGGGCATGAGGATCTGATCGCCGACGGGGAGAGCGGGCTCCTGTACCCCTACGGCGACGCTTCCCGCTGCGCCGCGGCGATCCGTCGGCTGATCGACGAGCCCGCGCTGGGCGCTCGCCTCGCGGAGAACGCCGCGCGCGATCTCCGGCGCTATTCGCTGCCGGAGGTGTTTCCGCAGGTGATGGCGGCCTATGAGAGCCTTGTCGGGGCAGCGGAGGTGACGGTATGAGGATCTGCGTGTTCGCAGCCTCCAGCGACCGGCTGGAGCGGGGCTATCTGGAAGCGGCGGAGGAGCTGGGACGGCTGCTCGGCCGGGGCGGTCACACGCTGATCTTCGGCGGCGGACGCACCGGGCTGATGGGCGCCTGCGCCCGCGGCGCGCTGGAGAGCGGGGCGGAGATCATCGGCATCGCGCCGCGCTTTTTCGACGAGCCGGGCGTGCTGTTCGAGCGCTGCAGCCGCTTTGTCTGGACCGACACGATGGCCGAGCGCAAAACGGCGATGGAGCAGGAGGCGGAGGCCTTTTTGATCCTGCCGGGGGGCATCGGCACGATGGAGGAGTTTTTCGAGGTGCTGACGCAGCGGCAGCTCGGCCTGCACGGCAAGCCGATGGCGCTGCTCAATACGATGGGCTGTTACGAGCCGCTCGCGGCGCTGCTGCAGAGCATGACGGAGCGGCAGTTTGCCGGGCGCGAGGTGCCGGCTCTCGCGCCGCTGTGCGCCACGCCCGCCGAGGCGCTGCGGAGACTCACGGAGACGCCGCGGCAGGACTCCGCCTGCTCCAGGGCGGGATATGTTTGAAGGAGAACGAGCGTATGACAAAGCCTTATGATTATCTGATCGTCGGCGCAGGACTGTACGGCGCGGTGTTTGCCCATGAGGCCGCCTGCCGCGGCAGGCGCTGCCTCGTCATCGACCGGCGCGGCCACATCGGCGGCAACGTCTATACCGAGGAGATCGAGGGCATCCCCGTCCACCGCTACGGCGCGCATATCTTCCACACCAACGATCGGGCGATTTGGAATTATGTAAACAAGTTTTCAGAGTTTAATCGCTACACAAACAGCCCTTTGGCGAACTATAAAGGCGAGATTTATAACCTGCCCTTCAACATGAACACCTTCCATCAGCTCTGGGGCGTCGTCACTCCGGCCGAGGCGCGCGAGAAGATCGAGAGTCAGCGCCGCGAGGCGGGCGTCGAGGAGCCCCGCAGCCTCGAGGAGCAGGCGATCTCCCTCGTCGGAACGGAGATCTATGAAAAGCTCGTCAAGGGCTACACGCAAAAGCAGTGGGGGAGACCCTGCACGGAGCTGCCGGCCTTCATCATCCGCCGCCTGCCGGTGCGCTTTACCTACGACAACAACTACTTCAACGCCCGCTACCAGGGCATCCCGACCGAGGGCTACACCGCGCTGGTTGAGAGGCTGCTCGAGGGCGTGGAGCTAAGGCTCAACGAGGACTATCTCGAGCGCCGGGCATACTGGAACGCGCTGGCGGAGAAGGTGGTCTATACCGGGCCGATCGACGCCTATTTCGACTACCGCCTCGGCGCGCTGCAGTACCGCAGCGTCCGCTTTGAGACGGAGCTGCTGGACACCGACAACTATCAGGGCAACGCCGTCGTCAACTATACCGACGCCGAGACCCCCTATACCCGCATCATCGAGCACAAGCACTTTGTGTTCGGCACGCAGCCGAAAACGGTCATCAGCCGCGAGTACAGCGCCGAATGGACGCCGGGCGTCGAGCCCTATTACCCGATCAACGACGAGAAAAACGGCAGGCTCTATGCCGCCTACCGGGCGCTGGCCGACGCGGAGACGCAGGTGCACTTCGGCGGCCGCCTCGGCGAATACCGCTACTATGACATGGACGCGGTCGTGGCCGCAGCCCTGGAATACGCGAAAAAAGAATTATTTTGATGCAAAAATCCCCGATCATGGCCTTTGATCGGGGATTTTTGCATATTTTTTCGCTTTTCTCACATCCTGTCAGAGAGAACATAGAATGGTCGGGAGGTGGGAAAATGGAAGAACAGTATTTTCTCGGCGCGAACAGCCGCGCGGGCTTTGCCTCGCTGTATCGGCATTTTGCCTCGGCGCCCGGGGACTATCTGCATGTGATCAAGGGCGGGCCGGGCACCGGGAAATCCGGCTTCATGCGCCGCATCGCGGCGGCCGCCGCGGAGCGCGGCCTCGATGTGGAAACAGTGCTCTGCTCGGGAGACCCGGATTCGCTCGACGGCGTGTACATCCCGGCGCTGCGGCAGGGCTGGGTGGACGGCACGGCGCCCCATGTGCTTGACCCGGCACAGTTTGGAGCGAATGGTGATTATGTAAACCTTGGAGGCTTCTGCCGCCTGCCGCTTTCGGAGGCAGACCGGGCGCGGGTGCAGGCGCTGAACGGGGCGTACAAGGCCCGCTATGCCGCGGCCTATCGCTGGCTGGCCGCCGCTGGCGCGGCGCGGGAGGCGGCGGCCCCGGCTCTGCTGCCGGAGGAGGCGGAAAAGAAGCTGCGCCGCCGCATCCGCGGCATTTTGCAGCGCGAGGCGCCGAAGGAGAGCGGCGGCGGGGAAAAGGCGCGCTTTCTCTCCGCCGTCAGCTGCCGGGGGCTGCTGCGGCTGAAGCTGCCGGAGCGCTATGTGCGCGTATACCGGCTCGACGACGGACGCGGTCTCGCGCCGCAGGCGCTGCGGCTGATCGCGCAGGAGGCCGCCGCGCGGGGCTTGGAGCGCATCGTCTGCCGCTCGCCGCTTTTGCCCGACGAGCCGGAGGGTCTGCTGCTGCCCGGGGCGGGGCTGGCCTTTCTCGCCGGGGAGCGCACGGCGGAGCGGGAGCACAGCATCCACCTCGACGCGCTGCTGCCGCCGCCGGAGCGGGAGGAAAAGCTGCAGCGCCGCCGCGCCGGGCAGCTCCAGCGCAGCGCCGTGGACGCCGCGATCGAGGAGCTCCGGCGCGCCAAGGCGCTGCACGACGAGCTGGAGGCCGTCTACCGGCCCTATATGGACTTTCCGGCCCTGACAGAGTACACCGACCGGGTGATCGGGGAGCTGTTCGGGTAAAAAGCAGGCTGTGGAAAAGGCCTTGACCGGATGCAAGGGGACATCGCCTTCGACGGCCAGAAAACAATTCGTGAAAAAACAAGAAAGCTCCGGCGAATGCGGACTTTTCCGTTTTCGCCGGAGCTTTCTATCAGTATTTCTCTTCGTGCTGCGCGGGCTGCCGAGGGCCGGCCCCTACAGGACGGTACAGTTTTTTTACCGTTCCTTCAATATCCCCGATTTTTCAGGTCTTTCAGGATCCGGACATAGACATCGCAAATGTCGCTGACGCCGGGGCCGGAACGGCGGGTGAGCGGCGCGCGGCGCAGGTCGATGGCGTCGAGATGCGAGATGCCGCGAAAGCCGTTGGCGCGCAGCACGGTACAGCGTTCGCCCCAGCGGGCGGACTCGACGCTCACCAGACCGTCGTTGGGGCCTTCGATGCGCCCGACGACGAAATTCGCTGTGGAGAGATTGATGTCGGAAAACGGATGACTCATCACGCAGGCGTAGCTCTGATAGAAAATGCCCGGCACGTCCGGGTTCTGCCGGTTGAATTCCTCCATGTGCGCGGTGGTGAAGCCCTTGCACACCTCCAGAAAATCCGGTTTGCGGTCGCCCACGAGGCGGATCCAGTTGTTGACGGCAAAGGCCGCGATATGAAACAGGCCCTTCGGGATCGCAAAGAGCTGATCCACGGTTTTCGAGCCCCGGTGCGGTGTGGCGATCGTGGTGATGCTCGCGATCCGATCGCCGAAGCCCAGCGAGGAGGCCAGCATCCGCGCCTCGAGGCCGCCCTTGGAATGAGCGACGAGATTCAGCTTTTCCGCGCCGGTTTCCCGCAGGATCTCCTCCGCGCGCTCCTTGAGCGCCGCGGCGTTGACCGCGGTACTGGCCCAGCAGTCCTGCTGTCCGTAATAGAGACGCGCGCCGTGCTCCTCCAGAGCGCGGGGGATGCGACCCCAGTAGACCGGCCAGCGCAGGTCGCGAAAGCCAGCGCCGTGGATCAGCAGCACGGGAAAGCGGGTCGCGCAGCGAGTGTCCGACAAGAAATCACCCCCTTTATCAAAAACGCAGGGTGATGACCCTGCGTTGCTTCAGCAGCAGAAGATGTGTCCCCCGCAGAGGGGGCCGAGGCAGAGATTGGCCAGGCACAGCGTCGTGCAGAGCCTGTCCACCGGCAGGCCGCTGCGGTACTGCGTCGTGTAATTGCTGTAGAAGTCGCCGCCGGACTGCAGCTGCTGCAGCAGCTCGCGGTATTCCTCGTTGTCCGGCTCGAGCGAAACGGCCTTCTTCGCGTCCTCGAGGGCGGCGATCTTGCTGCCCTGGTACATATGCGCAACGCCAGAGAGATAATACCAGCGTCCGTCGCGCTCAGCCGGCTCGACGTTTTCCAGCGCGGTCAGCGCCTCGCGGTACATGCCGTTGCGGATGTAGCTGCGCGCGGCGGTGTATTCGCTGCGCTCCTGCGGCTGCTGCTGGCGCGCCTGATTGGCGTAGGCGTTCCAGGCCTCCCAGGGGTCCCAGTAGTTGTACTGCTGACCCGTGTACTGCTGCTGCCAGGCCGCGCCCTGCGCCGCCCCGTAGCCGCCGGGCTGCGCCGCGCCGCTCTTGATCTGGTCATAGGCGGCGTTGATGTCGTTCATCTTCCGGGCAGCCTCTTCGTTGCCCGGGTTACGGTCCGGGTGGTACTTCTTGGCCAGATCCCGATATGCTTTTTTGATCTCCTCGTCGCTCGCCTGCGGCGACACGCCGAGCACCTGATAGGGGTCCTGTACCATGTGGGGAACCTTCTTCGGTCTTGTATTTTTTGTCAAAGGCGGCCCAGACGCCCGCGCAGAGGATGTTCTGCAGCAGAGAGGCGTCCTGCACCAGCGGCAGTGCGTCGAAGGCGCGCAGCGCATCGGACAGCAGGAGCCGCAGAATGTCGCGGAAGTGCGCGGCGTTATCCCGCCCGTAGCTGCGGCGCAGGGGATTATAGCGCCCGAGCAGCGCGTCGCGCTCGAGATCCATGCAGGCGTCGAGGATGTAGATAAAGCGCCCGAGCCCGCCGCCCAGCGCGCGCAGCTGCGGCGCCCAGCGGTCTTCCCGCAGCACGAAGAGCTCCGCCATCAGCGCGCCGAAGCAGCCGGCGGCTGCGTCCGGATCGGGCTGCCCGGCCTTTTCCAACGCGGCAAGGGCCCGGAGAGAGCGCTCGATGGCCTCGCACTGCCGGGGCCAGAGCGCCTGCACCCGCCGGTAGGAGCGCCGGAGCGCGGCGGACTCGGCCAGCGCCAGCGGCGCGCCGTCGTCGTGCCAGTTGTCCAGACACTTGTTGTAGGCCAGCGCCACGGTCAGATCGGCGGCATAGTCGCTGTGCTCGCTGCGCTGCCAGGGCCGGGAGGAGCGCGGGTGGGCGATGCAGGTCTCGTCGCCGGAGCGCGTCTCCGGCTCATAGAGCGAGTCGAGCAGCAGCACCAGAAAGCACATGTCGTAATTGAGTGTCAGCCGCCCGAGCTGCCCGTGCCGCTCTCCCAGACTGCGGCAGAGGCCGCAGTAGCAGGCCCGATAGCGCGCGAGCTGCTCAGGCGTGAGCAGCTCGGTCTGCGCGGTCAGATAGCCGAACATCAGCTCTTGCGGGTGAAGGAGCTGCCGCATTTGCGGCAGACGATGCGGATTTTTCCGCGTCCCTTCGGCACGCGCAGCGTGGTGTGGCAGGAGGGGCAGGTGAAGAAGCGGTAGTCGCGGCGCTGCTCCCAGCGGGTTTTCAGCCGGCGCAGCCAGCCCGTCACCTGATAGCGGCGGCGCAGATATCGTTCATTCTCCGCCCGGCGGCGCGGCAGGTTCCTCGAGAGCATCCGGAACCAGGACAAAATCAGCAGCGCCAGCGCCAGGCCGTTGAGGAAGCTGCCAAAACCGCCGCGGATGAAGGCGCTGAGCACCAGCAGCACCAGACAGACGACCGTCAGAAACAGGTTCAGCTGATCCTGCCCGTTGCGCCCCATCATAAATCTTGATAGCTTTTGTCTCATAGTCTCACCTGAAGGAAAGATGTTTGATACTTGTATTGTAGCAGGTTTCCCGGGCAAAACATCAAAATTTTGTTAATATTCTTCAGATCTTCTTTGATCTCTCGCGGATGGACAGCAGCACGATCTGCTCGCAGAGCTCGCCGTAGCTGATGCCGGCCTCGGCGGCCGCCTTGGGGATCAGACTCGCCGGGGTCATGCCGGGCAGGGTGTTGACCTCGAGGCACCAGGCGCGGCCTTCTGTGTCCAGAAGAAAGTCGCTGCGGGAATAGACGGAGAGACCCAGGGCGCGGTGCAGCTTCAACGCGGCCTCGCTCAAAAGCGCGCGCTCCTCCGGCGTGATCGGCGCGGGGCAGAGCTCGCGCGCGCCCTCGCTGCCGGACTGGTACTTGGCGACATAGTCGAAGCTGCCGCCCTCCGGGGGAACGATCTCGATCGGGCAGAGGCAGCGCCCGTCAAGCACCGGCACGGTCAGCTCGCGGCCGCTGATCTTCTCCTCGACCACGACATGGTTGCCGTAGGGGAGAATATCAAGGAGCGCCCGGCGCAGCTGCTCGCGGGTGTCCGGCAGGGCAACGCCGATCGAGGAGCCGCCGTTGACGACCTTGACGGCGCAGGGGACCGGCAGCGTCTCGCTCAACGCGGGGATGTCGGCGGCCGTGTAGTGCAGATCCTGCCAGCGCGGGGTGCGGATGCCGTTTGCCTCCATGATGCGCTTGGTGACGGATTTGTCCATCGCCATTGCGCTCGAAAGGTGGTCGGAGCCGGTGTAGGGCACACCCAGCAGGTCGAGCGCGGCCTGGATCTTGCCGTCCTCGCCGTCGGCCCCGTGCAGACCGAGAAACACGCAGTCGGCCAGCTGGCAGATCTCCAGCACGCCCCGGCCGATGCGGCTCGGGCTTTTCCAGCGCCGCGAGGCCTTCACCGCCTCAAGATCCGGGGCGCTGTGGCCGATGTTAGCCGCGCCGCAGAGCCCGTCGGGCTCGTCGAAGGCGGACTCCGGCGTGCCGTCATAGCTTTCCAGACCGAAATACAGATCGACAAACACGGCCTGATGCCCGCGCTCGCGCAGCGCGCGGCACACGGAGGTCGCGGTGACAAGGGAGACGGCGCGCTCGGTGCTGACGCCGCCGCCCAGAACAACGGTTTTCAAAGGGGAACACTTCCTTTCATACCCGCATAGAGTACCACGTTTTTCTCCGTCAGACAAGAGAAAAACGGAGCTTTCTGTGAAAGCTCAAGCTGTCGACACTTTGTCGACAGCTTGAGCAGCAAAAATGGAACTTCTGAAAAAAGTTCCATTTTTGTATGGATTGAACGCAGAAAGGGGACTCCCGCCCCCTCTCTGCGCTCTCCCCCTGCGAGTCTTTTCCTGGTTGCAGAGCTTTGTCTACAGTCTGAGCTTTCTGTGAAAGCTCCGTTTCAGACTGTCAGAAGTAGTACTCGATCTCGCTCATGTGCCGCTGGAGGATCGAGTCGATCTGCTCGTCGACGGCGCGGCTCACGTCCTCCGGGAGCTGATCAAGGTCGGTGCTGATGCCGTGCTCGGCACAGTAGTCCCTCGTCATTTCCTCCCGCACGCGCTCCATCAGCTGCCTGCTGCGCGCCTGCTGCGCGACGAGCTCCAGCCAGTCGCGGAAGCAGTCGCCGAGCTCGGCCAGATACTCCTGCAGACTGCCGTCCGGCAGGGGAAGCTCCCGCAGACGCTGCGCCGTCTCGCTCTGGCTGACGCTGACGCCCAGCTCTTTGGCCTCGTCAAAGAGGATGTAGCCCAGCAGGATGCGGTCGACCAGAGCGCGGTCGTCGGCAGCGTCCCTGTCGCCCAGCAGCGAGCGCACCGAGCGCAGCTGCTCGACCTGCGTCCAGCTCACCGAATGCTCCCGGTAGCGCGCGGCGACGCCGTCGCGGTGGGGCGCGATCACCAGCTTGTGGACCACCAGCACCAGCAGCGCCAGCACCAGCAGCATAATCAGTCGTTTTTTCACGAAATGTCCCCTTTTTGGAAAAGCCGCTGTCCTCCGGAAGGAAGGCAGCGGCCTTAGTATCAGGATTCCTTGCTGCGGATATATTCGTCGATGCTCTTCGCGCCGGTCTTGCCCGCGCCCATGGCGAGGATGACCGTGGCCGCGCCAGTGACCGCGTCGCCGCCGGCAAACACGCCCTCGCGGCTGGTGCGGCCGCCCTCGTCGGCCTCGATGCCGCCCTTGCGCGTGGTGGCGAGGCCCGGCGTGGTGGAGCGGATCAGCGGGTTGGGGCTGGTGCCGATGGCGATGATGACGGCGTCAACGTCCAGCACCCAGTTGCTGCCCTCGATGGCAACGGGTCTGCGGCGGCCCTTCTCGTCCGGCTCGCCCAGCTCCTGGCGGACAAGCTCAATGCCGGTCACATGGCCCTGCTCGTCGCCGAGGATGGCCGCGGGATTGTTGAGCAGATTAAACTCGATGCCCTCGGCCTCGGCATGCTCGACCTCCTCCTTGCGGGCGGGCAGCTCGTCCCGGCCGCGGCGGTAGGTGATGTAGACATGCTCGGCGCCGAGGCGCTTGGCAACTCTGGCCGCGTCCATCGCGACGTTGCCCGCGCCGACGACGGCCACGCGCTTGAAGTGCTTGATCGGCGTGTCGTAGTCGTCGCGGTAGGCCTTCATGAGGTTGACACGGGTGAGGAACTCGTTGGCGGAGTACACGCCCAGCAGGTTTTCGCCGGGCACATGGGTAAACTGCGGCAGACCGGCGCCGGAGCCGATGAACACGGCCTCGAAGCCGTCTTCAAACAGCTCGTCCACAGTCAGAGACTTGCCGATGATGGCGTTGGTGACAAAGGTGACGCCCTGCTTCTCAAGATTGGCGATCTCGGCGGCGACGATCTCCTTCGGGAGACGGAACTGCGGGATGCCGTAGACCAGCACGCCGCCGGCCTTGTGGAAGGCCTCGAAGATCGTGACCTCGTAGCCGAGCTTGGCCAGATCGCCCGCGCAGGACAGACCCGCGGGGCCGGAGCCGATCACCGCGACGCGATGGCCGTTGGAGGGGACCCTCTGCGGCTCCGGCTTGTCCTCGCGCGCCATGTGCCAGTCGGCCACGAAGCGCTCCAGACGGCCGATGCCGACGCTCTCTCCCTTGATACCGCGCACACACTTCGACTCGCACTGCTTCTCCTGCGGGCAGACGCGGCCGCAGACGGCGGGCAGGGAGTTGGTGCTGGTGACGATCTGATAGGCTTCCTCAAATTCGCCCGCGGCGACCTTCGCGATAAACTCCGGGATGCGCACGGACACGGGGCAGCCGGTGCGGCAGGGGCTGTTCTTGCAGTTGAGGCAGCGGCGCGCCTCGTCCATCGCCATTTCGGCGGTGTAGCCGAGGGCCACCTCGTCAAAGTTGCCGGCGCGGACGATGGGGTCCTGCTCGGGCATTTCGTTCTTGGTCATTCTCATATTAGCCATGGCGTTTCCCTCCCGTGATGCGGCAAATGTGCTGCGCGGCCTCGTCCTGCTCGTCCTTGTAGAAGGAGGCGCGCTTGATGAGCGAATCGAAGTCCACCTGGTGGGCGTCGAAGTCCGGGCCGTCGACACAGGCGAATTTGGTCTCGCCCCCGACGATCACGCGGCAGCAGCCGCACATGCCGGTGCCGTCGACCATGATCGGGTCGAGGGAGATGATGGTGCTGATGCCGTAGGGGCGGGTGACCTCGGCGAGGAATTTCATCATGATGTCCGGGCCGATGGCGATGACGCGGTCAAACTGCGGCTTGCCCTCGGCGATGTTCCGCTCGATCTCGTTCTTGAGGAACACGGTGGTGAAGCCCTTTTCCCCGTAGGTGCCGTCGTCGGTGCACATGATGAGCCTGTCGGAGACGGCCTTCAGCTCGTCCTTCAGGATCACGATATCCGCGCTGCGGAAGCCGCCGATGAAGGTGACCTCGATGCCGCGCTCGTGCATTTCCTTGGCAATGGGGTAGGCGATGGCGCAGCCGACGCCGCCGCCGACCACGCAGACCTTTTTCAGACCCTCCATTTCGGTGGCCTTGCCCAGCGGGCCGACAAAGTCGCTGATATAGTCACCCTGCTCGACGGTGTGGAGCATTTTGGTGGTGCGGCCGGCCGCCTGCACCATCACGGTAACGGTACCCTTTTCCCGGTCGTAGCCCGCGACGGAGACGGGCACCCGCTCGCCCTGCTCGTCCAGGCGGAAGACAACGAACTGCCCGGCCCGCGCATGCCGGGCCACCAGGGGCGCTTCGATCTCAAAGAGGCAGATCGTTTTCGCTTCGTTCAGAAAACGCTTGGTAACTACCTTGTACATACTTTACACCTCACGCGCTGCTTACATTATTTTACTTTGCACAGCTTATTTATTGTACATGATACCCGGAATAAAGTCAAATGTAAACGGAAAAAGAACGGAAAAAGCCCTGCAATTCCGGGCTTCTCATGCCGAATTACAGCTCAAAAATGCTGTCGTCGTTTTCGATCCAGTCGCTGACGGGGATCGTGCGGTAGAGCTTCTCGTCCACGCGGATCACGACGCGGTCGATGCCGGCGTTGATGATCTGGCGCTTGCACATCGAGCAACACATCGCGTCGGGCAGCAGCTCGTTCGTGCGCGCGTCGCGCCCGACGAGATAGAGCGTCGAGCCGAGCATGTCGCGTCGGGAGGCGGAGATGATGGCGTTGGCCTCGGCGTGCACGCTGCGGCAGAGCTCATAGCGCTCGCCGGAGGGAATGTGCAGCTTCTCCCGGGCGCAGCCGCCGAGATCGGAGCAGTTGCGGCGGCCGCGGGGCGCGCCGTTGTAGCCGGTGGAGATGATCTCGTCGTTGCGCACGATGATCGCGCCGTACTTGCGGCGCAGGCAGGTGGAGCGCTCGAGCACGGAATCGGCAATGTCCAGATAGTAGTTCTGCTTGCTGGTACGGTTGTCCATAAGGCACCTCCGAAGGGCGGTTTTTCTCTATCATACGCTATAGGGACGAAATAAGTCAAGAATGAGTAGCTTTTTTCTGAAAAGAGTGGTAGAATATGTCCCATGAACAGAAATTATCAGAAAGAGCTGGATGAAATCATCCGCCGGCAGGGCGAAAAACGCCCGCGCGTGCTGCTGCACAGCTGCTGCGGCCCCTGCTCGAGCGCCGTGCTCGAGTATTTGACGCAGTATTTCGACCTCACGCTTTTGTGGTACAATCCCAACCTCTATCCGGAGGAGGAATTCGACCGCCGCTACCGGACGCAGCTGGAGCTGATCGAAAAGATGGGTCTGGCTGACCGGGTGCGCGTCCTGACCGAGCCCTGGCGGGCGGAGGACTACCGCGCCGCGGTGCCGGGGCTGGAAAACGAGCCGGAGGGCGGCCGCCGCTGCACAGAGTGCTTCCGCCTGCGCCTGCGGGAGACGGCGCGCATCGCCCGGCGCGAGGGCTTCGACTACTTCTGCACGACGCTCACGCTCTCGCGCTACAAGGACGCCGTGCGCATCAACGCCCTCGGGGAGGAGCTCGCGCGCGAGGAGGGCGTTTCCTGGCTGCCCTCGGACTTTAAAAAGCAGGGGCGCGAAAACCGCTCGGCGGAGCTGGCCCGCCGGTATGAGCTCTACCGCCAGAACTACTGCGGCTGCGAATACTCCCTGCGCAGCCGGGAGAATCGCTGATTTTGTAAAAAAGCTGGTTTCCACACCCAGCTTTGACCGTATGGTCGAACCAAAAAATGGAGCCGCAGTGTCGTGCGGCTGTCCGGATTTTGGCGCCTCCATGCGGCCTGAATAAAAAATGGAGGTATCCAAAACCCGTGAACAGAACATCTCTTTTTTCCACCCGCAAGCTCGCTCTGGCCGCTGTCGTCGGCGCGGCCTACGCCGCCCTGACGCTTCTGCTTGCACCCATCAGCTTTTCAAACGTTCAGTTCCGCGTGTCGGAGCTGCTGTGCATTCTGCCTTATTTCTTCCCCTGTACGGCCCCGGGCCTGATGATCGGCTGCGTTGTCGCCAATCTCCTCAGCCCGCTCGGCGCGAGTGTTTTTGACGTGGTCTTCGGCTCCCTCGCCACCTTGCTGGCCGGCCTGTGCACCGCCGCCTTCGGACGGCGCGGGTTTACGCTCAAAAACGACATCCTTGCCTGCCTGATGCCCGTGCTCTTCAACGCCTTTATCGTCGGCGCCGTGCTGACCTGGGCCTATGAGATACTCGTCGTCCCAGGCAGCGTGTGGCTTTCTTATGCGGCAAACGCCGCATCGGTCGGCCTGGGCGAGCTGGTCGTTTTGTTCGTCCTCGGCCTCCCTTTGATGCGCTGGCTGCCGAAACAGGAGTTTTTCCGGAAGCAGATCGAGAAATTCAAGCACTAAGGCTGTCCGTCCGGGGCAGCCGGAAAAGGAGAGCAATCCATGAAAGTCAGAAAAGCGGTCATCCCGGCAGCCGGGCTCGGCACGCGCCTGCTGCCCAATACCAAGAGCATCCCCAAGGAGATGCTGCCCCTGGTGGACAAGCCCGTGATCCAGTACATCGTGGAGGAAGCCGTCGCCGCCGGCGTGGAGGAGATCCTGATCATCACCAACCGCGGCAAGAATCCGATCGAGGACTATTTTGACTACGCGCCCGACCTGGAGGAGCGGCTGCTGGCCGACGGCAAGGCCGACGAGGCGCGCATCGTGCGAGAGGTGGCCGACATGGCCGACGTGTGCTTCATGCGCCAGAAGGAGACCAAGGGCCTCGGGCACGCGATCTGGCGCGCCCGCAGCTTTGTGGGCAGCGAGCCCTTCGGCGTGCTGCTGGGCGACGACATCATGCTCAGCGAAAAGCCTGTGCTCAAGCAGCTGGTGGAGGCTGCCGAGGCCAATGACTGCAGCGCCATCGCCGTGCGGCAGGTGCCGGACGAGCTGATCGTGAAATATTCCTCCGTCAAGCTCGAGGAAAAGCTCGGCGAGCGGGTCTACCGCATCAGCGACATGAACGAGAAGCCGACGCTGGCCGAGAAGCTCTCCGACTACGCGATCCTCGGCCGCTATGTGCTCACGCCCGGCATTTTCGACATCCTCGAGCACACCGCCCCCGGCCGCAACAACGAGATCCAGCTCACCGACGGCATGCGCACGCTCTGCCACTGCGAGCCGATGTGTGCCGTGGACTTTGAGGGACGCCGCTACGACACCGGCAACCTCAAGGGCTATCTCGAGGCGATCATCGACTTCGCGCTGAAAAATGAGGAGGCGGGCGACTGGCTGCGGCAGTTCATCATCGACAAGGCGCGCAGCTTTGAGGCTTGACAAAGCCGGGCAGAAGGACTACAATCGAGCATGCAAAGGGGGGGCCGGGTGATCCCGGCTGAGACGGCGTAAGCGAGCGCCGAGACCCGTGAACCTGATCCGGGTAATGCCGGCGTAGGAAACAGAGACGTGCGTTTTCCGCGGGTTCATGTTTGTGGACCCGCGGATTTTTCTTTGCCGCTGCTTCCTGAAAGAAAAAAGGAGGAAAAACCATGAAAAAGAATCTGACTCTGCGCGCGCTGGTCGAAGGCGCGATCTTCGTGGCGCTGGCCCAGGTGCTGGGCTATCTCAAGCTCTTTGAACTGCCGCAGGGCGGCTCGATCGTCATCGCGATGTTCCCGATCTTCTTCTACTGCGCCCGCTGGGGCTTCGGACCCGGCATGATCGCGAGCTTTGTCTACAGCGTCCTGCAGCTCACCCTCGACGGCGCCTACGCCTGGGGCTGGCAGTCGATGATCGGCGACTATCTGCTGGCCTTTACCGCGCTCGGCCTCGCGGGCCTGTTCCATAAGAGCAAATACGGCCTTTTCATCGGCACCGTCGTCGGCTCGCTGGCCCGCTTCCTTGTCCACTATGTCACCGGCGCCACGGTCTGGGCCGAGTATATGCCCGACACCTTCTTCGGCATGACGATGACCACGCCCTGGGTCTATTCCGCGCTCTATAACGGCAGCTTTATGCTGATCGACATGATCCTCTGCCTTGTCATCGGCGCGCTGATCTTCAAGCCTCTCGGCAAATACATCCGCGGCGAGGATCTGAAAGCCTGATCCATCCGCCTGCAAAAAAACTCCCGGTGCGAGAGCACCGGGAGTTTATACTATTTTATCAGCTTCCCATAGGCTTTGAAGGCCGTCGGGATCGCGCAGCCGGCGCGGATCTCCTGCGGCGTTTTCCACTCGAATTCCCCACTTTGAACGGGTAAATCGACGAAAAAGCCAGTCATGTGCCACTCAACGTGGGTGAAAATATGCTTTGCTTCCCCACAGGGGCGGATCTCCCCCGGGGCGACGCCCTGCCGCGTCAGCGCCTCGCGCACACGCTCGGCGCCGAGCCGACCGGGGAGAGAGGGAAATTCCCACATCCCGGCGAGCAGCCCCTGATTCTCCCTGCGGCGCAGGGCATAGCGCCCGCCGCAGCGCAGCAGCAGCACGGTTTTTTCCTCAACGCGCCGCGCCTTTTTCGGGCTGCGGCGGGGCAGCTCCCCGGTGAGGTTCTCTGCCCGCGCAAGACACAGGTCGGAGAGCGGGCAAGCCTCGCAGCGCGGCTCGCCGTTGGGAAGGCATACCGTTTCACCCAGCTCCATCAGCCCCTCAGTCAGCAGCCCCGCCTCTTCGCCGGAGGGATAGACCGCCCGCAGGCTCTCCGCCGCGCGGCTTTTGGTTTTCTGGCTGAGCACGTCGTCCTCGCAGGCGCTCACGCGCATCAGCACGCGCAGAACGTTGCCGTCCACGGCCGGCTCCGGCTCGCCGCAGGCGATGGAGGCGATGGCGCCGGCGGTGTAGTCGCCGATCCCGGGCAGGCTGCGCAGCCCGGCGGCCGTGCGCGGCAGCTCGCCGCCGTACTCCGTCATCACCCGCTGCGCCGCCTTTTTCAGATTGCGCGCCCGGCTGTAATAGCCGAGACCTTCCCAGAGCTTCAGAAGCCTGTCCTCGTCCACCGCGGCGAGGGCGGCGACGTCCGGCAGCTCCGCCAGAAAGCGGTGGTAATAGGGGATCACGGCCTCGATGCGCGTCTGCTGCAGCATGATCTCCGAGATCCAGACCTGGTAGGGCGCAGGGCTCCGCCGCCAGGGGAGATCCCGCCGTACCTCGCGGTACCAGGGAATCAGACGCTCGACGCACTGCCGAAGCAGGCGCTGTTCCTGCTGTTGTTCCATCTCAGACAACGAAGCGCTGCGCCAGCATCAGGCAGAGATAGGCGGTGGGGATCGCGAACAGGAGACTGTCGGCGCGGTCCATCAGCCCGCCGTGGCCGGGGATGAGGTTCGAGAAGTCCTTGACGCCGATCATCCGCTTGACGAGGGACTCGGCCAGATCGCCGATCTGCCCCGCCGTGGAGGCGAGGAAGGCGGTCACGACGCAGACCCAGAGGGGGATATTGCCGTAGACGAGACCGGGGAACAGCGGCAGGAGAAAATAGAGCGCGAGGCCGCCGAGCATTGCGGCGGCGGCGCCGCAGAGGCTGCCCTCCCAGGTCTTGTGCGGGGAGACCAGCGGAGCGAGCTTGTGCCTGCCGAAGCGCGTGCCGCCGAAGAGGGCGAAGGCGTCGCAGAGCATCGCGGAGACCGCCGCCACGATCAGCGTCTCGGCCCAGATATCGGAGATCGAAATGCGCATCAGCAGCACGAAGAGAAAGCCGGGGTAGCTGACGCCCGCCTCGGTATAGAAGGCGCCGGGGCCGGACACCCGCGGGTGCAGGATGCCGGAAAACATCGCGAGAAAGATCGCCAGCGTCAGCGCCGCGACGCAGAATTCCAGCGGTGCGTGCAGCAGCGTCAGAAGCGCCTGGATCGCCATATGCGTGTACATGACCCAGGCGCAGCAGGCGATGTCCAGCTTTTCCAGATTGCGGCTGAGCTCATAGCAGCAGATGACCCCCGCCGCCGCGAAGAACAGCACGCGGGAGATTTCGGAGGCCAGCACGCAGCCGAAAGTGATGACGAGCAGGATGATCGCGGAGGTAACTCTCTGTTTCAAGGCGGGATCACTCTTTCCGAAGTTTTTTCTATACTGCTCTACTGTACCACATTTTCGCATCGCGCTCAAGCGGCAATCGCGGATTGTATTGCAATTTGACAGAGGGCGTGTTAAACTGTACCATATTAAAGTGCTGGAGACGGAGACAAAAAGAATGCTGGAACAGTGGACGGTCACGATCCCGGAGCTGTCGGGAGACGAGAAGCGCCGGGCCTATGTCTATCTGCCGGAGGAGGCCGCGTGGGAACCCGGGCGGCGCTTCCCGGTGCTGTATATGTTTGACGGACACAATGTATTTCTTGACGAGCACGCCACCTACGGCAAGAGCTGGGGCCTCGGCGAGTATCTGGAGGGGCAGGGCGTGCCGCTGATCGTGGCGGCGGTGGAGTGCAACCACGGCGAAAACTTCGCCCGCATCCGGGAATACGCGCCGTATCCCTTCTGCTCCCGCTGGATGGGCCAGATCGACAGCCGCGGCAAAACGACGATGGACTGGCTGGTGCGCTCCTTCAAGCCAGAGATCGACCGCCGCTTTCCGACCCTTCCCGACCGGGCGCACAGCTTCATCGCGGGCAGCTCGATGGGCGGGCTGATGAGCCTCTACGCGCTGGCAGACTACAACCGGGTCTTTTCCCGGGCCGCGGCGCTCTCACCGTCGATCGACTTCGGCGCGGCGAGCCTCGACCGGCTGCTGAAGGAGGCCGACTTCCCGAAGGGCACCGTGCTTTACATGGACATGGGCGAAAACGAGCTTCGCAGCCTGCGGGCCAAGAGCCGCTGGCGCGCGGTCTGCCGCCTGCTGCAGGAAAAAGGCGTGCTGCTCACCTCGCGCATCGTCCCCGGCGGCGAGCACTGCGAGGCCAGCTGGGAAAAGCAGAACCCCTTCTTCATTTCTACTCTGCTATACGGATTGGAGGATTGAGCATGGATATCCGCTATGACAAGTGGCGCAGCCCCTCCCTGGGGCGCGACATGGAGATCAAAACCTACGGCTGGGGCGGCAAAAGCGTGCTGTACATCCCCTGCCAGGACGGGCGCTTCTACGATTTTGAAAACTTCGGCATGCTCGATGCCTGGCGCCCCTTCATCGACGCCGGACAGGCGACGGTGTTTTCCGTCGACACGCTCGACACCGAGACCTGGTCTTACAAAAACGGCAATCCCTACTGGCGCATCCGCCGCCATGAGGACTGGACGCGTTATCTCTGCGAGGAGGTCGTACCCTTCATCCGCATGGTCAGCCGCGAGCACGGCCGGAGCGGAGAAGAAGGCGTGATGAGCTTCGGCGCAAGCCTCGGCGCGACCCACGCCACCAATCTCTATTTCCGCTTCCCCGACCTCTTTGACGAGGTGCTGGCGCTCAGCGGCATTTATGACGCCTCCTACGGCTTCGACGGCTATATGGACGAGAAGGTCTATCTCAACTCCCCGCTGCACTATCTGCCGAACATGAGCCCGGATCACCCGTACATGGAAAAATACCGCCGCAACCGGGCGGTGTTCTGCGTGGGTCAGGGGCCCTGGGAGATCCCGGAGTCCACCCGCGCGCTTGAGCAGGTGCTGCGGGACAAGGGCATCCCCGCAACCGTGGACTACTGGGGCTACGACGTGCAGCACGACTGGTCGTGGTGGTTCAAGCAGGTGGACTATTTTGTCCCGAAGCTGCTGGAAAAGTAATACTTGGCGAAAGAAGGAATCCCCGTGAAAAACGCGATCTTCATGTCCCCAAATTTCCCGGAAAACTACTGGCAGTTCTGCCATGAGCTGCATCATAACGGCGTCAACGTCCTCGGCATCGGCGACGAGGCCTATGACCGCCTGCTCCCCGAGCTGCGCGAGTGCCTGACCGAATACTACCGCGTGGACACGATGGAGAGCTATGACGAGGTCTACCGCGCCGTTGCCTTCTTCGCCTTCAAGTACGGGCGCATCGACTTTCTGGAATCCAACAACGAATACTGGCTGGAGCAGGACGCCGCGCTGCGCACCGATTTCAACATCCCCGGCTTCCACAACGAGGATATCCCGCGCATCAAGTTCAAGTCCAAGATGAAGGAGTACTACCGCCGCGCGGGCGTGCCGACGGCGCGCTATCACCTGGTCGACGACCTCGAGGGCTGCCGCGCCTTTATCGCGGAGGTCGGCTGGCCCGTCATCGCCAAGCCCGACAACGGCGTCGGCGCCAACGGCACCTGGAAGATCAAAAGCGACGAGGATCTGCAGGACTTCCTTCTGGCCTGGGACGGCAGCCCCTATATCATGGAGGAATTCATCCGCGGCGAGATCATCTCCTATGACGCGATCTACAACGCCGCGGGCGAGCCGATCTTCGAGACCGGCAACGTCTCGCCGATCCCGGTCATGGACATCGTCAACAACAACGACAACTGCATCTTCTACATCCTCAAGGAGCTGCCGGAGGACACCCGCGCCGCCGGCCGCGCCACGGCGAAGAGCTTCGGCGTGCGCAGCCGCTTCATCCACTTCGAATTCTTCCGTCTGCTGGAGGATCAGCCGATCGGGAAGAAGGGGCAGGTCGTGGCGCTGGAGGTCAACATGCGCCCGAGCGGCGGCTATTCCCCGGACATGATCAACTTTGCCCACAGCACGAACGTGTACAAGATGTGGGCCGACATGGTGGCCTTTGACCGCTCGGATATGCCCTGCGGCGACCACAACTACTGCATCTTCGCCGGCCGCCGCGACGGCAAGACCTTCCGCTACAGCCACGAGGAGATCCTGGAGAAGTACAGCAACAATCTCTGCCTCGTCGAGCGCATGCCCGACGCGCTCTCCGGCGCGATGGGCAACCAGGCCTATCTCGCCACCGTCCCGACCATGGAGGCGCTCCGGCGCTTCTGGAAGGACATCGTGAGCTGATTCTATGAACGTAAAATCCCCGGTCATAAGACCGGGGATTTCTGTGTGTCTAAGGTTGACACTAAAGATGGCGATCAGTTTCAGTGATATGCTGCCTGCGGCAGCGTGATGAGTGATATTTGATTCGTCTTTCCACTGGCCGCGGCCAATATCACTTGCAAAGCAAATATCACTGGCGCAGCCAATCGAACTCGCCGCAAGGCGAATCAAACTGAAAAATCGACAGGTCGAAACCTGTCGATTTTTCATGGCGGAGAAGAAGGGATTCGAACCCTTGATACCCTTATGGGGTATACACGATTTCCAATCGTGCGCGCTCGACCAACTACGCGACTTCTCCACGTTTGCTCAAGTAAAAGCTGTTCAATTGTCAGCTTGCACATTATAATGCATGGCGCGCGTAAAGTCAAGGTTTATTTTTTCGACTTTCGGAAAAAAAGACTTGACAATCTCCGACCGATCGGTTAAAATACCACTTGCTGATGAGGCATGGACGATTGGCGCAGCTGGTAGCGCATCCGCTTGACGTGCGGGAGGTCACAAGTTCGAGTCTTGTATCGTCCACCACTAAATCCGAAC
>ODAJ014788240.1_pt1 | contig 59532 bp, 42 predicted proteins | sample 1539241 | NCBI WGS metagenome assembly ODAJ01 (sample SAMN02144231, study PRJEB22623) | gut metagenome | biome: sheep rumen | host: Ovis aries | place: New Zealand | reverse complement strand
CCAAGGGTTTCGTTATGCTGGCAAGCATTTACCCGGCCGTTGCGACACGAAGCACAATGTCCGCAATTCGTGTACGGATTCACGGTGACGACCATGCCCTCTTGCAACGTCTCAGGCACACCTTCGCCTACCTGCTCTATCACGGCACCCACCTCGTGGCCCGGGATGACGGGCATCCGGACCATGGGATTGCGGCCCATATAGGTACTTAGATCGGAACCGCAGAAGCCCACATAGCACAGACGCAACTTCACTTCGCCGCAACGCGGAGCCTGTTCCTCCACCTCTACGACCTGCATTTGCCTTTCGGCTGTAATCTTTATAGCTTTCATTTTATTCTGACATGTTTTTAATGTATGGTAAATCTATTATTTGCCCGAAGCCATAGAAGCGATGGGCGTTCTCACCCAGGAATTGCGCCTTCTGCCTATCGGTCAGTTCCCGGGATTTCGTCACGAAGTCGTACGACATACGATAGGTGATGGCCGTGATGGTGCGCGGATAGTCGGATCCCCACATCAACTTGTCCCACCCCACGAGGTCGGCAGCCTCGCGTATGGCCCGTATGGCTGAGGGGAAGGGATAGAACTCGGGGTTGTAGAGCCACGTGATGCCGCCCGACTCCACCATCACGTTCTCGTTGCGTGCCAGCATGATCTCTTGCCGCCAGCATTCGTTTTCCCAAGGGGGCGTGGCAGGTTGGTCGGCCATACCCAAGTGCCCGATGGCAACCTTCAGACCGGGGCATTCCTGAATGACCTCGCGCATCTCGGCAGTCTGTCTGTCGCCATCGGCCAGGCACATGGAGACCACCATGCCACGCGCTTCCATCATACGGAACACGGGCATGAGGGTCAGCAGCGACTCCTGCATGCGATGGCCTGGGAAGGCAATGCCCTTCAGCCCGGAATCGACAACGGCCTGTGCCTCGCTGAGGTTCCATGCCATGCCCATGCAGAAGAAGCGGTCGGGATAGCGGGCCTGCACCTCGGCAAGGTAGGTATTCTGGTTGCCGTCGATGACTTCCTGCACCACTACGGCCGCGCCCACCTGGGCATAGTCCATATTGCTGAGGAACACCTCGGCGGTATTGCGCCCGTCTATCATGAAGGGCGGCAGCATCTGACGTTCTTCGCCGAAGAACTCGCTGCGGCTGCCGTTGGGCCGGAGCGTGCGGATGGGCGAACCGTTCACCACGGTGTCTTGTTGCAGCCACAAGTGGCTGTGAGCATCGATGATCATCATGTGTTGCACCATGTCATCCGCATGGCCGGGCCTATGATTTCTTGTACTTCCCTTACCAACTGCCAGTCGATGGGTTCGCTGATGTATTCCAGATTGCGGCGCACGTTGTCGGGGTTGGCCGACGAGAAGAGGGTTGTGGGCACGCGCGGATTGCTGACGGCAAACTGCATGGCCAGTTTCTCTATCGGGTAGCCCTTCTGGGCACAATAATCCGTGGCACGCCGACAGGCCTCAACCAGGGGCTGCGGGGCGGGATGCCAGGCTGGAGCGCCGCGACTGGAGAGGAGTCCCATGCTCAGGGGCGATGCATTAATGAGTCCGATGCCATGCTGCTCGAAGTAGTCGAGATGGTCGGCCAGGGCATCGTCGCAAAGGCAATAGTGACAGAAGTTTAGCACCGTCTCCACCGTACCCTTCGGACTGTGGTCGACCACCCATCGCAGGTTGGCAAGTTGCAGGTCGGTGATGCCCACGTGGCTCACTATGCCCTTTTCCTTCAGTTCCACCAGCGCTGGCAGCGTCTCCTCCACTACCTTCTGCAGTCCGCCGGGCAGCCCGGCCTGGAACTCAATGTCGTGAACGTGGATGAGGTCGATGTGTTCCACACCCAGGCGGTCCATACTCTCGTAGACGCTCTCCTGGGCTCGTCGTCCGCTGTAGTCCCACGTGTTCACGCCATCCCGACCGTAGCGGCCCACCTTGGTGGAGAGAATGTAGCGGTCGCGCGGCAACTGTCGCAGGGCCTTGCCAAGCACCGTCTCGGCCTTGTAGTGGCCGTAGTAGGGCGACACGTCTATCAGGTTCATCCCTCCGTCGAGGGCTACGGCCACCGTATCTACGGCACGACCTTCGTCGATTTCGTGAAAGACACCCCCAAGCGACGATGCGCCGAAACTCAGGGCTGAGACCTCAAGTCCCGTATTTCCCAGTTTACGATATTCCATAACATAATATATTAAATAGGTATGATATTAGACTTTAGTATGACAAAGTTAAGAAATAATTCTGAAATACATATCGATTTGCCTAAAGAAAAATAGGGAAAAGGTCGAAACCTCACGAGGTCGCCCTTGACACCCGATTGTACGTCAAGCAAAACAATATATTTATTCACCCGAACCCCGAATTGGCACGCACTTTGTAGTACGTAGAATGTGAGTAAAGCTCACGGCGAAAGAATAAAAACAACGTTAAATAACCAAATAATTAAATCAAAGTCATGAACATTAAACCATTAGCAGACCGCGTGCTCATTGAGCCCGCACCTGCAGAGACAAAGACAGTGGGTGGCATCATCATTCCCGATACCGCCAAGGAGAAGCCCTTGAAGGGCGAAATCGTGGCCGTTGGCCAGGGCACCAAGGACGAAGAGATGGTGCTGAAGGTGGGCGACCATGTGCTCTACGGCAAGTATGCCGGCACAGAGCTGGAACTGGAGGGCAAGAAGTACCTCATCATGCGCCAGAGCGACGTGGTGGCAATTTTGGGCTAACCCTCACAGATAAAAACTTTTAATTTACTACTTTTAATCTTTAAATTGGATAGACTGTTATGGCAAAAGATATTAAATTCAATCTCGAAGCCCGCGACCTGATGAAGCAGGGCGTGGACCAGTTGGCAAATGCCGTGAAGGTAACCCTCGGTCCGAAGGGCCGCAACGTGATTATTGAGAAGAAGTTCGGCGCACCCCAGATTACGAAGGACGGTGTCACCGTGGCCAAGGAAGTGGAACTGGCCGATGCATTCCAGAACGCTGGTGCACAGCTCGTGAAGAGCGTGGCCTCGAAGACGGGTGACGATGCCGGCGACGGTACGACAACGGCCACCGTACTGGCTCAGGCCATCGTACGCGAAGGCTTGCGCAACGTGGCTGCAGGTGCCAACCCCATGGACCTGAAGCGCGGTATAGACAAGGCCGTCGGCGTAGTGGTAGAGGAGATTAAGAAGATGTCGGAGCAGGTGGGCAACGACTATCAGAAGATAGAGCAAGTGGCCACCGTCAGCGCCAACAACGACCCCGAAATCGGTAAACTGCTGGCCGACGCCATGGGCAAGGTTTCGAAGGACGGCGTCATCACCATCGAGGAGGCCAAGGGCCGCGACACCACCATCGGTGTTGTCGAAGGTATGCAGTTCGACCGTGGCTATCTGTCGCCCTACTTCGTCACCGACACGGAGAAGATGGAGTGCGTGATGGAGAATCCCTACATCCTCATCTATGACAAGAAGATATCGAACCTCAAGGACTTCCTGCCCATCCTGGAACCTGCCGTACAGACGGGCCGTCCCCTGCTGGTCATCGCTGAGGACGTGGAGAGCGAGGCTCTGACCACACTGGTTGTCAACCGTCTGCGCACGCAGCTGAAGATTTGCGCTGTCAAGGCCCCCGGTTTCGGCGACCGCCGCAAGGCCATGCTGCAGGATATCGCCACCCTGACGGGCGGTCTGGTAATCAGCGAGGACACGGGTCTGAAACTGGAACAGGCCACCATCGACATGCTGGGTTCGAGTGACAAAGTGACCATATCGAAGGACAACACCACCATCGTGAACGGCCACGGCCAGAGCGAGCTCATCAAAGACCGCATCAACCAGATTAAGAACGAGATACAGAACACCACCAGCGACTACGACAAGGAGAAGCTGCAGGAGCGCCTTGCCAAATTGGCAGGTGGCGTGGCAGTGCTCTACGTGGGCGCTCCCAGCGAGGTGGAAATGAAGGAGAAGAAGGACCGCGTGGACGACGCCCTGTGCGCCACCCGTGCAGCCATCGAGGAAGGCATCATCCCCGGCGGCGGCGTAGCCTACATCCGTGCCCAGAAGGCTCTGGAGACACTGAAGGGTGAGAACGCCGACGAGCAGACGGGTATTCAGATTATTCGCCGCGCCATTGAGGAGCCTCTGCGCCAGATTGTGGAGAATGCCGGTCTGGAAGGCAGCGTCGTAGTGAACGAGGTTCGCAACGGTCAGGGCGACTACGGCTACAATGCTCGCGCTGACAAGTACGAGAACCTGAAGGCATCGGGCATCATCGACCCCGCCAAGGTTACCCGTGTGGCTCTGGAGAACGCCGCCAGCATCGCCGGCATGTTCCTGACCACCGAGTGCGTCATCTGCGAAGCCAAGGAGGAGAAGCCCGAAATGCCGATGGGCAACCCCGGCATGGGTGGCATGGGCGGAATGATGTAAACAATCGCCAATGCACAATTGACAATGCACAATTGACAATGTACAATTGACAATTGGAAATAAAAAAAGGCCCCGACGTTTTGTCCGTCGGGGCTTTTTTTGTATCTTTGCTCCCAATAGGCTACTTATAAACCATGAAGATAGACAATCCAGGGTTACAATTTCTCGGCTATGCCATCATATTCTTCGGAGTATGGATGGGGCTGGCAGCGTATGAGCCTGCGGGCGGATACGTCTGGGACCCATGGGTCATCAACATCAGCACGACGGCATTATTCACCCTGCTGGTCTACCTCACGGCGCACCTGGCCCGCACCAACCAGACCGTTTGGGGCATCATTGCCACCGCCGTCTTTATCATCTTCTTCTGTCCGGGCGAAGAGGCCTTCTTCGGCCGCGACCTCGAGTCCCTGCTCGAACTGTCGTCGCAGTGCATCGTGCCTTTCTTCATCGGACAGTACACACGAGTCAGCCAGAAGGACTTCCATCGCTGGTATCTGCTCATGCTCCTGATGGGCATATTCTGTAGCTACACCCACAACGGCATCACCATACCCCTGTGCTGCACCTTCGTGTGGCTGGCCTTCCAGCGCAGCGAACGCTTCTTCCGCCAGGCCTGCTGGCCCATGGTGGTGGGCGTCATCATCGGCACAGGACTGAGCATCTGGCAGAAACGCCACGACAGTCTCAACCTGGCCACCGACCTGGAGGTGATGACCTCGGTGACAAACATTGCCCTGAAGACGCTCTGGGAGACGAAAATCTTCGTCCTTTCCATCATCCTTTCGGCATATCTGGCCTCGCGGAAAGAGGGTCGGCGCGTGCTCCGCTACATAGTCCGACGCCACTATGTGCTGGCCCTGTGCTGCATCTTCGCCCTGCTCACCGTGCCCTTTGCCCCTCTGGGGATAGACAATGCCGTGACGGGCGTCTGCTTCTTCAGCATGTTCTGGGTATTGTTCCTGTTCCAATATCATGCACAAAAGTACCTTAAACGAAAAATATAAAAACTATGAAACAGTTTGAAAAGATTGTGGGCCTCATCGATGCCCCGTTCACGCCGTTCAAGCAGAATGGCGATGTAAATTTGGAACCCATACCGGCCTACGCACAGATGCTGGCTAAGAACGGCCTGCAGGGTGTGTTCATCAATGGTTCGTCAGGCGAAGGCTACATGCTGACGACCGAGGAGCGCATGCAGATAGCCGAGGCATGGATGAAGGCTGCGACTGAGCAAGTGGAGTGCCAAACTTGTTTGAGCAATCCCGAGCGTGAGCAGGCTCGAACGAAGTTCAAGGCCGCCCCGGCAGGATTCAAGGTGATTGTACACGTGGGCAGTTGCTGTGTGCGCGAGAGTCGCCGACTGGCCGAACACGCCCAGGCCATCGGAGCATGGGGCATCGGCGCCATGGCACCTCCATTCCCCAAGGTGAACCGCATAGAGGAACTGGTGAAGTACTGCGAGGAGATAGCTTGCGGAGCTCCCGAACTGCCCTTCTACTTCTACCACATCCCGGCCTTCAACGGTGCCTTCCTGCCCATGGTGGAACTGCTGAAGGCTGTCGACGGCCGCATCCCCAACTTTGCCGGCATCAAGTATACCTTCGAGAGCATCTACGAGTATAACCAGTGCCGACTGTACGGCGACGGCAAGTTCGACATGCTGCACGGACAGGACGAGACCATACTGCCCTCGCTGGCCATGGGCGGCGCACGCGGCGGCATCGGTGGCACCACGAACTACAACGGACGTTGCCTCACAGGCGTCATCGAGGCTTGGAAGAAAGGCGACCTGGAGAAGGCCCGTGCCCTGCAGAACTATGCGCAGGAGGTCATCAACGTCATCTGCCACTTCCGCGGCAACATCGTGGGCGGCAAGCGCATCATGAAACTCATGGGACTGGACCTCGGCCCCAACCGTACCCCGTTCCAGAATATTACCGACGAGGAAGAGAAGCGCCTGAAGGCCGAACTCGACGCCATCGACTTCTGGAACCACTGCAACCAACTCTAAGACCCTAAGAACCCTAAGGACCTTAAAGCCCTTAAGGCCCTTAGGGTACTGAAACCTTAAATCCTTCACCTCATGAGACAACTCATCACTTTCCTATTCCTATGCCTGCCGCTGTGGGCCAGTGCACAACAAAACAAAATGGAGATTGAGGCTCTCCCCTCCCACAACATGCTGGGCGGACAGGGTGTGGCCGCCGCCTTCTCCGGGCAGGCCGACGGCACGCTCTTCATCGCCGGAGGATGCAACTTCCCCGGCATTCCGGCAGCCGAAGGCGGACAAAAGAAGTTCTACGACTCTGTATGGTATCTGGGCAAGGACAAATGGTATCGCCAGACGTTCACCCTGCCCCACCCCACAGCCTACGGGGCCAGCGTGGCCATACCCGGCACCAAGGGCATCATCTGCATCGGCGGTACTGACGGCAACCAGAGCCTGACGGATGTCTACCGACTGACGAGCAAGAAGCGGGAAACCCTCTCGCCCCTGCCCGTGGGCATCGACAATGCCGCTGCAGCCACCGACGGCAAGTTCATCTATCTGGTGGGCGGTCAGACCGACGGCGTTCCCCAGATGACCATCTATCGCACTACGGCTGACGCAACGGCATCGTCCACCTGGGAAGCCTTTGCCACGTTGCCCGGACAGGCCCGCCTGCAACCCTGCGCCGTGGTGCAGAGCAACGGACTGGACATGGGGCTCTACGTCTTCGGTGGCTACGACCCCGAGACCGGAAAGGTGGCCGACGAGGTACAGGTACTGAACCTGAAAACGAATGTCTGGAAAGCTATGCCCGGCAGTCGGGCCACGGTGGGCATGGCGGCTGTCAAGTCGGGCTACAGCCACGTGCTCTTTTTCGGCGGCGTCAACAAGACGATCTTCGAGAAGGCCGTACGCGGCGAGTTTGGCGACGACTATCTCAAGCACCCAGCTCCGTGGTACCAGTTCAACCCCGACATTCTCGTCTACCACACCATCACCGACTCGTGGCACGCCATTCCCGGCAGTTCACTCCTGGCGCGTGCCGGTGCCGGACTGATAGAGAAGGGCGGCAGCTACATACTGACCGATGGCGAGAGCAAACCGGGCATACGGGTGACAGAAATCATGAAGGTAAAGTTCAACCACGAAGTCAGCTTCGGTTGGCTCAACTGGCTGGTACTCATCATCTATCTCGTGTCTATGCTGGGGCTGGGTGTGTATTTCATGCAGCGGGCCTCCAACTCCACCGAGGACTTCTTCAAGGGCGGCGGCCGCATACCCTGGTGGGCAGCGGGCATCAGCATCTTTGCCACCATGCTCTCGGCCATCACCTATATGGCCATCCCCGCCAAGGCCTATGCCACCGACTGGACGTACTATCCCATGCAGATATGCATCCTGATAGTCTCGTTCCCCGTCATCAAGTACTATCTGCCCTTCTTCCGCCGACTGAACGTGACCACGGCCTACGAGTACCTTGAGGTGCGCTTCAATGCGGCCACACGCATCATGGCCTCCATCCTGTTCATCGTGTTCATGGTGGCACGCACGGCCCTCGTCCTCTTTCTGCCGTCGCTGGCAATGACCGCCGTCACCGGCATCGACATCTACATCTGCATCGCCCTCATGGCCCTCATCACCATTGTATATTGCACGATGGGCGGCGTAGAGGCTGTGGTGTGGGGCGACGTCATACAGGGCATCATACTGGTCGGCGGAGCCATCTTCGCAGCCATCTACCTCATTGTCAACACAGGTGAGAACGGGGCATCCGACTTCTGGCAGATAGCAACGGACAACGACAAACTGCGCGTATTCCTCTTCGATGCCGAACATCCCTTCGACTACGTCAATGCCACCTGGTGGGTAGTCATCCTGGGCGGACTGGCCAACAACCTCATCTCCTACACCTCCGACCAGACGGTCATCCAGCGCTACCTGACCACCAGCGACGAGAAGAGTGCGGCACGCGGCATCCTGACCAACGGCCTCATGTCCGTCGTCGTGACCATCGCCTTCTTCACCATCGGCACGGGCCTGTACACCTTCTTCAAGACGCATCCTGCAGAACTCGACTTCACCATGGCCAAGGGCGATGCCATCTTCCCCTTCTTCATGATGAGCCAGATGCCGCAGGGCGTGGCCGGTCTGCTGATTGCTGCCATCTTCGCAGCCACCATGAGTACCATTGCCTCCAACATCAACTCCGTATCGACGGCCTTCACCGTCGACCTCTGGAGCAAAATCAAGGGCGACGGCAAGGCAGTCTCCGTCCGGACAGCCCGCATCGCCGGCATCATTGCCGGTGTGTTGGGCATGGGCATTGCCTGGCTCATGGCTACGGTCGACATTCAGTCGCTGCTCGACTACTTCAACACCATACTCGGCCTGCTCAGCGGTGCCATCGGCGGCCTGTTCCTCATGGGCATCTTCTTCCCGCGCATCGGTTCGGGCGCTGCCATCACAGGTTTCCTTTGCGGCACGGCTACGGTCTTGTACATGAACTTCTTCACGCAGGCCAACTTCCTGCTGTTCGGTTTCGTGTCGATGCTCGTCAGTGTGGTCGTCGGCTGGCTCCTGTCGCTTGGCAACAAGGCTCCTGCCCGGAAGATATAAGAAACAATACAAAAAAAGCGAAAGGCTGTGTCACCCGACACAGCCTTTCGCTTTTTTTTATTTTCTCATTTTCTCATTTTCTCATTCTCTCATTCTCTCATTTTCTCAATTTCTCATTATCCGCAATCCTCTCCAGCGTCTGCCAAACCTGGAAGAGACCACGGGGAACGTGGAAGCAACCCTTCCACTTGCCGCCCTTCAGGGTGAGCAGCACCTCGCCGCGACGGTTCAGGTAGCCGAACCACTCGGGATATTCGGGGTCGACGAAATGGCTCCAGACGTAGTCGTGCACACGCTTGAACCACTCCAGGCACTGCTCGTTGCCCGTCAGTTCGTAACCCTTAATCATGGTGATGAGGGTCTCGATGTGCACCCACCAGAGCTTCTGATCCCACTCCAATTGCTGCAAGGGACGACCCAGACGGTCCATGAAGTAGAAGATGCCGCCAAACTGCTTGTCCCATCCGTACTCAGCCTCGCGCAGGGCGATGTGCACGGCCTTCTCGATAAGGTCCTGGCGGCCCAGTCGACGGCCCAGGTCCATGATGAACCACATGGCCTCGATGGCGTGGCCGGGATTCTGCAGTCGTCCTTCGTGGCAGTCGACGAGTTCTCCGTCCTTCGACACGTTTTCCACTATCATGTCCAGCTCCGGACGATAGAACACGTCCAGCACCTCGTGCAGACAGATGTCGATGGTCTGCTGCAGGAAGGCAGGTTCCAGCAGATCCTCAATCTCCAGCGCCACGTTGCACAGAATCATGGGCAGGGCAAAGTCCTTCAGTGCGCGGGCTCCCGGTGCAGCCTTGCTCCAGCGGCCTTTCGGGTTGTTGCGCTTCTCGAGCACGATGTCGAACGTGCGCTTGGCGATGTCGGCATATTCGGCATTGCCCGTAGCCTTGTACAACTGGCCGAAGGCAATGACGGCAAACGTGTAGGAGAATATGTTGTAGGGCTCCACCAGGGGATGTCCCTCACGGTCCAGCGAGAAGTACCAGTTGAGGTTGCCGTCGTGACCGTATTTCTTCAGAAACTCGGCACCCTGTATGGCCGCATCCAGCCACGCCTTGCGCGTCTCCTCGCTCACCTCGCCCTGCGGTACCTTATTATATAATGTGGAGAGCATCCACACCTCGCGGCCCTGGAGCCAGATGAACTTATCGGTGTCGTACACCTCGCCGTCGCGCTCGATGCACGTAAAGTAGCCACCACATTCATGGTCGATGCTCTTCTCCATCCAGAAGGGCATCACCCTGTCCAACAACTCACTCTTGTACTGCGCAGCCAGCGCCTTGAAGTCTAATTCAGCACTCATAATTCACGATTCGTTAAGGTTTGTGAGGACAAAGTTACAGAATAAAGTGAAAAGAGAAAAGTGAAACGCAAAATAAATTCATCCGCAGGCATACAAAAACCCATCTCGTACTTCACAGTACAAGATGGGCAAACAACTATTTTAATTAACTAATCAGTGGCGCCAAATTATTAACCAACTGATGCTGCTATTTCGTTTTCTTAGTGCAAAGGTAACAAAAACAGCCGCAGACTCCATTGTCCACGGCTGCCCTTGTGTTGTCCATTTGTTGTCCATTTCCAACTATTCGATGAAATGGGCGTTTTTTTTGAACATTCGGGAAAAGGGTTCAATTAGTTGCGGAATTGTTCCAAATAGTCCAAATGTTGCAAATCCACCTCGTCGGCCACGCGTTCCCAGACGATTTGCGTCGTATCGGACAGCGAGAGCGACATGCGGTAGACCCCGAGGAATACGAAGTGGGCCGAATCGGAAGGCAGGCCCTTCATGAAGGTCAGCCGCACCTCGTTGAGTCGCAGGGCGACGTAGTAGGCATCGCTGTTCATGTGCTGCACCACCTTTTGCGCCTGTTCGTTGCCCTGGATGTTGATTGGCACCCAATACTCCGCGATGGTGGGCATCAGGCTGTCGGGGTTGCCCGCATTGTGCCATTCGGGATGGTTGTACTGCGGCCCCCACAGGTGGAGGTACGGGTAGTGGGGCACCTGTTGGCCCCAAGCCCTGAAGTCAGACGTTATGCCAAAGAGGCGCAGATAATCGGCATACGAGTCGAACGTCTGTCCCTTGCGCAGGATGTAGCGGTCGTCGTCCGTCTCGGCTGCACTCCCCATCGGATAGAAAAACCACACCACGACGGCCAACAGCGCCACGCCCAGGCATCCCACCACAGCAGGCCATACGCGGCCCTTCTTCTTGGGCGCTGCGGATGCTTCTTCGTCCGTAACGAGCTGCTCCAATGGCTGTTCGGCGGGGATGTCGCTGCAACGTTTGTTCTGGAAGTCCGCCCAATCCTTTTCTCCTACGAATTGGGCCAGGATGTCGAGCGTAGAACGGCGCGGCACGACGGCCTCGTCCAGTTTTCCCCAGAGTCGTTTCAGCGTAGTCGGACTAATCTGAAGGTGCAAGGTATCGAATATGAGTCCGGAGAGGTACTCATAGTCGCCATGCACCGTCATTTGCCTGTCGGCTTTCTGCTCCACGGCCCTGCGCAATCGCTCAATATCATCCATGCCTACTTCCATAAAATTCGGATTTCGGACACAAAGATAGCGAATATTTTTCAATTATTAAGCTTTAATTCGTAATTTTGCGCCATGATTCTCATCGACGACCATATCCACGACTACACGCCCGAGCAAATTGCCCACTGGCTGGACGAACTGCCCGAATGGCGACGCCGCCAGGCCCTTGCCTACAAGTTCGACCTGGGCCGCCGCCAGTCGCTCCTGGCCTATCGTCTGCTTTGTCAAGGTCTGCGCGAGGGGTACGGCATCACGGAACTGCCCACCTTCGAGTATGGCGAGCACGGTAAGCCCCATCTTCATCCTTCATCCTTCAACCTTCATCCTTCGCCCCTCATCCCCCACTTCTCCCTGTCCCACTGCCGCGAGGCCGTCTGCTGCGCCATATCGGACAGGCCCGTGGGCATCGACATCGAGAACACGGGGCGCAAGGTGGGCGACGGCATCGTCCGCTACAGCATGAACGAGGAGGAACAGCGCCAAATCGAAGAGGCCGGGTCGCTGCCCGACGGCAGCAATGAGTCGGACCGGGCATTCCTCCGCCTGTGGACACAGAAGGAAGCCGTAGCAAAGCTCCTGGGTACAGGCATCCGCGACGACTTCAAGCATATACTCTCCCAAGACGACTACGACATCGAGACCCAGGAATCGGAACGATGGGTGATGAGCATAGCCTCGCATCGCCTCGGACGATAGGTCCCAGTTTTTCCTCCTCAACTATTACACGATTTTTATATCTACTATGTAAAAGTTTTACACAAATGGTGTAAAACTTTTACACGGCGAGGTTAAGGCTTTACATAAATAATGTAAGGATGTTAGCGACAGGAGGCCGAATCCAAAACCATACGAGGCCGAAACTGGAACCAATACACGAAAAAGGGGAAAGGTCTCGTACAAAAAAGTTGCGGTAACCAGGAATTTACCGTAAGGGAAGTACGAAAAAACCGAAAAATGCACGTAAAATGCGTTTTTCGGCCTTTATCTATCACATCTATCACACCATCTATCATTGCGCGAATGCCGATAAACAGGGGCTTAGTGACAGATGTGATAGATGTGATAGATGTTTTTCACTCTATCAAGTTTTTCAGCCCCGTCGGTAAGGACACGCTGAGAGGCATCAGAAACGACCACCGCCGCCGCCAGGACCGCCACCTGGGCCTCCGCCACCGCGATTGCCACCGCCGCCGTTGCGGCCACCACCATTGCGGCCACCCCCTTCGCCACCTTGGTTACCCCTACCCTCCCTTTCGGGACGGCCACCTTCGGGACGTTCACCCATACCTTCGCCACGATTACGCTGAGAACGTCCGCCAAACTTGCCGAAGCGGAATTCGGCGGTGAAGAGGACGTACGAGTTGACGGCTTCGTGGCGCGAATCGGTACGCGCCGTAGCCGAAATGTTGCGGTTGATGTTGTCGCGCTGGCGCAGCAGGTCGTAGGCACGGACGCTGAGGGTCAGGTTCTTCTGCCGGAGCAGTCGCTGGCTGATGCTGGCGTTCCAGATGACCTTGTTGGTGTTCATCGATGCATCGGCATATCCGCGACGGCTCTGCTCGGAGATGTCCGTCCAGATGCTCATGCCCCAGGGGAACTGCAGGTTAAGTGAGCCGCCGTACGAGAAGTTGTAGGTGTCGAGGTTCGATGCCGAAGAGTTGGTCGAACGACTGTGGTTGTAGCCTATGTTGCCGTTGGTGCTGACCTCCAGGTTGTACATGGTCTCCCAGTCGCGGCGGTACGACAGTCGCAGGCTCTGGCGGATGTTCTTGCCTCGGGTGCGGTTCCTCACGGTCTCCTGCGTCTTGCTCTGATAGACGTAGGAGACGGCATTCGTCATCGACCCGTTGGTGTTGGCATTGATGCGCCAATACTTCTCGGGGCCCATTGCCGTATTGAAGTTGAACGAGGCCGAAGTGTTCCAGTTGCCGTTGATGTTCACGGGCTTCGATATGCGTCCGCCGGTGACGTCGTTATATTCTGTGCGGTTGGTGGTGGAATTCTGCGTCGTGCGGAACTGTCCGTTGATGGAGAACGAGCGTTGTTTTTCGTTGACCGAACGGTTGTAGTTGGCCGACATGTTGTGGGTGAACGAGGGCTTCAGTTCGGGGTTTCCGAGGCGTATGTTCAGGGGGTCGGCGTTCGACAGTGTGTCGGGTATGAGGTCGGTAATGCCGGGCTGGCCGGTGTTGCCGTTGTAGCGGAAGTCCAGTTGTTCGGTGCGGCTGAACATGTAGCGGAAGTTGATGGTCGGCGAGGCATTGAAGACGGAGCGGCGCACATCGTAGTGTTTCGTTCCCTTGGTGTAGTCGACGCGGTTGACCTGTGGCTGCAGGTTGGCACCGACGGTCAGGCGGTAAAGCGTACGGTTCATGCGCAACTGCAGACGGATGTCGTGGTTCTGGTAGACATTGGTGGTGTAGTTGCACTGGTCGATGTCGGGTGCGGCCAGGTAGCCCCACTGCCGATAGTTGTCGATGCCTATATTATGTAAGGTATAGGGATTAAAGAGATTGCCGTCGGCATCTTTCATGTAGTCGAAGATACTGCTCACGTTGCGGTCGCGGTCGCTGAAGCGATAGTTGTACTGGTACGACATCTGCAGGAACATCTGCCGCCCGATGGGTTCGATGTAGGTCAGGCGCGTCGATACGTTGCGGTTCTTCGAGGGAGCTTCGTTGTACTGAATCTTGTGGTACACCGAGTCCTCGCCGCCGACAGCCAGCAGCTGGTAGTAGTCGGTCTGACTGTAGTTTTGTCCCTCGCTCTGCGACTTGCCCCAACTGGCATCGGCATTCACCGTCACGTTGCGCCCGGGCTTGGCCAGTCGTCGGTTGGCCTGCACCGATACGCTTCCGTTCAGGTTGTGCGAACTGCTGTGGTTGGCTCCCATGCGGTGGTTCACGCCGATGGAGTCGCTCAGCAGGCGGTAGTCGCGCAGTGGGTCGGCGCTCAGCTGATAGGGGTCGGCGTTGAAGGCTGCGCTTTCGTTCTGCGAACTGCTGCCCGACTGTCCCCACGAGAGATTGGGCCTCAGCATGATGTTCGTCATCGAGTCGGGACGCCACTCTACGCGATAGTTGAACGAAAGGCCCTTGTTGTCGTTCGAATTGCGGTTCCACGAGTTGCTGTAGGCAGCATTGCGGTTCTCGAAGCTCTGCGAGTTGTTCCACGACTGGCTGCCTCCCTGCGAAAAGTTCGTGTTGATGCTTCCGTTCAGTTCCAACAGCGGGTCCCTACGGCTCCGCGCCCCGTCCTGACTGCCCTTGACGACATAGTTCATTGTGGCTCCGCCCGACTGGTTGTCGGTCATGCCATTGCCGTTGGTGTTGTTGGCATTGCCGTAGAACGAGAACTTCTGGTCGCCGATGAAGCGATTCACCATCAGTCGGCCGGTGTATCGGTCATGTGTTCCGTATCCGCCGCTGATGTTGCCAAACCATCCGCGCTTGCGATTCTTCTTGATGCTCAGGTCCAGCACGGTGCGCTCGTTACCGTCGTCCACACCGGTCACACGGGCAAAGTCGCTCTTTCGCTCGTAGGCCTTCACCTTGTCCACGATTTCGGCAGGCAGGTTCTTCAGTATGACGTTACCGTCGGTGCCATAGAATTCCTTACCATCCACCAGGAACTGCTCTATTCGCTTGCCGTTCCAGGTGTACGAGCCGTCGTCGTTGACCACGATGCCTGGCAGTTTCTTCACCAGTTCCTCCACCAGTGCGCCGTCCTGCAGCTTGAAGGCGTCGGCATTGTACATCACGGTGTCGTCCACCACCGTCATCTCGGCCAGTTTGCCCTCCACGACGGCCTCGGCCATGACCTTGGCATCCTCGCGCATCAGGATGTCCTGCACACGGAAGTTGCCAGACCGGTTGGGGAGGGTCACCGCAAAGCGCTGCTCCTTGTATCCGATGAACGATACGCTCAGCGTGTACTTCCCCGGCACGATGTTGGGCATCGTGAACATACCGTTCTTCTGCACTAGCACGCCAACCACCTGGGTACTGTCGCGAAAGAGCCTGACCTGTGCTCCCTCCAGTGGGTCGTAAGTCTGATTTTCACGCACCACACCCCTGACGGTCAGTCGTGGTTCCTGCTGAGCCCTCTGTACCGTCTGTGCAGAAAGCAACAGGGGGAATATATATAAAAGGATAAAAAACAAGCGTCTCATGTCTGAATAGACACAAGACGCTCATATTAGTTTAATTACTCACTGGTATTTCCTAAAACTCACAATTCTTAGGAGTGCGGGGGAAGGGGATGACGTCGCGGATGTTCTGCATACCTGTCACGAAGAGTATCAGGCGCTCGAAGCCCAGGCCGAAGCCTGCGTGGGGACACGAGCCCCAGCGGCGGGTGTCGAGATACCATTCCAGCTTCTCGGTCTCCATGCCGCGGCGGTTGATTTCGGCCATCAGTTTGTCGTAACTCTCCTCACGCACCGAACCACCGATAATCTCACCAATCTGGGGGAACAGCACGTCGGTGCCCTGCATCGTCTTGCCGTCCTCGTTCAGCTTCATGTAGAAGGCCTTGATTTCCTTCGGATAGTCGGTCATGATGACGGGCTTGCGGAAGTGCTCTTCCACCAGGTAGCGCTCATGCTCCGAGGCCAGGTCGTCGCCCCACTGGCAGGGGAACTCAAACTTCTTGCCGTTCCGAATGGCTTCCTGCAGGATTTCGATACCTTCGGTGTAGGGCAGACGAACGAACGTCTCCTTCAGCACACCTTCCAGGCGCTCGATGAGGGTCTTGTCGACCATCTTGTTCAGGAACTCGAGGTCGTCGCGACAGTTGTCCAAGGCCCAGCGCACGCAGTACTTGATGAAGTCCTCTTCCAGGTCCATCAGGTCCTGTTTGTCGTAGAAAGCCATCTCGGGCTCTATCATCCAGAACTCGGCCAGGTGGCGAGGCGTGTTGGAGTTTTCGGCGCGGAACGTCGGACCGAAGGTATAGATCTGGCCCAGTGCCGTAGCACCCAGTTCGCCCTCCAGCTGTCCGCTCACCGTCAGGGCCACCTGCTGGCCGAAGAAGTCGTCGCTGTAGTCTATCTTGCCCTGTTCGTCCTTCTTGAGGTCGTACAGGTTCTTCGTAGTCACCTGGAACATGTTGCCGGCTCCCTCGCAGTCCGAGGCCGTGATGAGCGGCGTGTGGAAGTAGTAGAACCCATGCTCGTGGAAATAGGTATGGATGGCCATGGCCATGTTGTGGCGAATGCGCAGGATGGCACCGAAGGTGTTCGTCCTGGGACGCATGTGGGCCACGGTGCGCAGATATTCCCACGAGGCACCCTTCTTCTGCAGGGGATAGGTGTTGTCGCATGCGCCCAGCACCTCTATCTCCTTGGCCTGCACCTCGCTGGCCTGACCAGCGGCGGGGCTCTCTACGAGTGTGCCCACGACACGGAGGCAGGCACCCGTGGTAATTAACTTGACGGTGTCTTCGGGGAATTTCTCATCCTCGCCGACTATCTGCACGTTCTTAATCGTACTTCCGTCGTTCAGAGCGATGAAGAAGATGCCCTTCGAGCCACGCTTGGAGCGCACCCATCCCATCACTGTTATCTCGCTGCCGAAGTCTGTCCGCTTCAGCGCGTCAATGACTTTTGTTCGCTTCATTTCAACTTTCAATTTTCAGCTTTCAACTTACTCAAACATTCCCGTATACAGCATGTTCACCTCGGCCTCGGTCAGGAAGCGCCAGTCGCCGCGGCGTACGTTCTTCTTTGTCAGACCGGCAAAGTATACACGGTCCAACTTCACCACCCTGTAGCCCAGGTGCTCGAAGATGCGGCGCACGATGCGGTTGCGGCCCGAGTGAATCTCTATGCCCACCTGCTTCTTGTCCTTCTCGTCGGCGTACTCTATGGCGTCGGCCTTCACAGGGCCGTCCTCCAGTTCGATGCCGTCGAGAATGCGGTGCATGTCCTCCACGCTCACGTTCTTGTCGAGATGAACATGGTAGACCTTCTTCTTCAGATACTTGGGATGGGTGAGCTTGCTGGCCAGTTCGCCATCGTTGGTGAGCAGCAGCACGCCCGTAGTGTTGCGGTCCAGACGGCCCACGGGATAGATGCGCTCGCGGCAGCAACCCTTCACCAGGTCCATCACCGTCTTGCGGTTCTGGGGGTCGTCGCTCGTCGTCACGGTGTCCTTGGGCTTGTTCAGCAGCACGTAAACCTTGCGTTCGGGTGTGATGAGCTGGTCGTGGAAGAGCACAGAGTCGGTGCGCATCACCTTCGTGCCCAGTTCCGTCACCACCTGTCCGTTCACACGTACCACACCGGCCTGGATGAAGTCGTCGGCCTCGCGACGGCTGCAAACACCGGAGTTGGCCAGGAACTTGTTCAGACGGATGGGTTCATTGGGGTCGTAGTGCTTCTCCTTGTACTCAATCTGCTTCTTCATGCTGTACTTGGCATGCGGATTGTAGTCGGCCGTGCGCTGACGGTAGCCACCACGCTGCTGGCCGTAACCGCCCTCGCGACGCTGACCATAGCCACCGCCCTGATAGCCGCCTTCGCGATGGGGACGCTGCTGGCCATATCCGCCTTCGCGCTGGTAACCTCCCTCGCGATGGTAGGAACGTTGCTGACCGTTGCCGCCTTCACGACGCTGGTAGCCGCCCTCGCGGTTGTAGCCGCCTTCACGGTTGTAGCCACCCTCGCGATGGTAGCCACCTTCGCGATGGTATGACTGATAGCCACCCTCGCGGTGCTGACCGTAGCCCGCACCCTGGGGACGAACCTGTTCGCTGCGATGAATGCGCGGACGCTTTGCACGTCCCTCGCCGTTAAAACCCTTTGATGATTCTTCGCTGTTGTAGGGACGATAGCCCTCCCGGCCTTCTCCCCTCTCGTCGGAAAACTGTTCTTTCCAACGGTTGTCTTCGTTAATCATAGTCTTTCTTTTGTTTTTTTTAATTAATCCTATGGTGTCCTAGGGTATCCTAGGATTTCCCAGGTAATCCTAAATTCCCACATAATTTTGAGGCGACAGGCGTCTCAGTTCTTCTTTTACTTTTTCGCTTACGTTTAATGTTTCTATAAATTCTTTAATGGTTTCCTTGCTGATGCCTTTACCCGTACGGGTCAAGGCCTTCAGTGTCTCGTAGGGCTTGGGATAGCCCTCGCGGCGCAGTATGGTCTGTATGGCCTCGGCGCACACAGCCCACTGGTTGTCCAGGTCGCGGCGCAGGGCCTCCTCGTTCAGCACCAGTTTGCGCAGTCCCTTCAGTGTGCTCTGTATGGAGATGAGCATGTGGCCCATGGGCACACCGATGTTGCGCAGCACGGTAGAGTCGGTCAGGTCGCGCTGCAGACGGCTGACGGGCAGTTTCTGCGCCAGGTGGTCCAATATGGCATTGGCCACGCCCAGGTTGCCCTCCGAGTTCTCGAAGTCGATGGGGTTCACCTTGTGAGGCATGGCACTGCTGCCCACCTCGCCGGCCTTCACCTTCTGGCGGAAATATTCCATCGAGATGTATTGCCACATGTCGCGGTCCAAGTCTATCATGATGGTATTCACGCGGCGCATGGAATCGAACACTGCAGCCAGGCAGTCGTAGTTGCTGATCTGGGTAGTATATTCTTCACGCTCCAGTCCAAGACTTTCGGCCACGAAGCGGTTGCCGAACTCGCGCCAGTCACGCTCGGGATAGGCCACGTGATGGGCATTGAAGTTACCCGTAGCACCGCCAAACTTTGCCGTTATGGGGCAAGCCTGCAGCATCTGCATCTGTCTGCGCAGTCGATAGGAGAACACGCGTATCTCCTTACCCAGGCGGGTCGGGCTGGCAGGCTGTCCGTGGGTCCTTGCCAACATGGGCACGTCCTTCCACTCCTCGGCAAAGGTCTCCAGCAGGGCGATGAGTTCCTCCATCTGGGGATAGTACACCTGCTCCAGGGCCTCCTTCAGCGACAGAGGCACGCTGGTGTTGTTGATGTCCTGCGAAGTCAGACCAAAGTGGATGAACTCCTTCAATGCCGAGAGGTCGAGGGTGGCGGACGAGAGTTCGTCAAACTTCTCCTTCAGGAAGTACTCCACAGCCTTCACGTCGTGGTTTGTTACGGACTCGATGTCCTTGACGCGCTGTGCATCCTGTTCCGAGAAGTTGCGGTAGATGTCGCGCAGTGCCTCAGTCCATTGTCCGTCCTCCATCAAGGACAGCTCTTGGCACAAGGCGATGAAATACTCCACCTCCACACGCACCCGATAGCGTATCAAAGCATATTCTGAGAAATAGTTGGCCAGAGCCTCTGTTTTGCTCCTGTATCGTCCGTCGATGGGCGATATAGCTGTCAAGAAATCCAGTTCCATAAAAACCATACTTTTAAGAGACTGCAAAGGTAGTAAAAAATCCCGTGATTACCTAAGAATTCCCCGAAAATCCGAGTACGACCGTATAAAAAAACACTTGGCCTCGCCCTCACGGCGAAGCCAAATGTCTAATCATCAAAGAAAATGTACCCATTCTCATGGGTGTGGGCGCTGAGGGATTCGAACCCCCGACCCTCTGCTTGTAAGGCAGACGCTCTGAACCAACTGAGCTAAGCGCCCGTCGGAACCTCAGTTCCTAAAACCGAATGCAAAGTTACAACAAAGTTTCTTATCCACCAAACTTTTTGCCACTTTTTTACTACGAACTACATAAAATTTCCTCTTTTACTACCACGAACTACACGAATTCCACTTATATTTTGACCACGAATTGCACGAATTACACTTATTTTTTTACCACGAATTGCACGAATTCCACGAATGGGCTGCGCCTTGAGCTTGTGTATCGCAGGTAGGTAATTCGTGCAATTCGTGCAATTCGTGGTCCTGAAGGTCTCAGTTTAGTGGTCTACAGTGTTCACTGTTTCGTGGCGAAGCGTTTTGCCTGTTCGGCTATCAGGGCCTCATCGTCGAAGTAGTCAATCTGCATGGCATGTCGCACTTCGGCCAGCGTTTTCTGTCCGCGTGCCCGTGCGGCCTCCGTACCCTTTCTGAGAATCTCGTAGACCTCGGGAATACGCTTTTCCCACATGGCACGGCGCTCGCGGATGGGTTCGAAGCGCGAGTTCAGCACGTTCAGCAGGAACTTCTTGCACGTTCCGTCGCCCAGTCCGCCACGGGTGTAGTGCGCCTTCAGTTCGTCCAGGTTCTTGTACTCGGGCAGGAACTGTGCGAAGTCCTCGTCGGTGCAGAAGGCATCCAGGTACGTAAACACGGTGTTGCCCTCCAGGTGGCCCGGCGACTCGATGGTCAGGTGCTGCGGGTCGGTGAACATCGAGTTCACCTTCTTCTTCAGTTCCTTGGCAGAGTCGCTAAGGTAGATGCAGTTACCCAGCGACTTCGACATCTTGGCCTTGCCGTCGGTGCCCGGCAGGCGCATGCAGGCCTGATTTTCGGGCAGAAGAATCTGGGGCTCCACCAGGGTGTCGCCATAGATATGGTTGAAGCGGCGCACAATCTCGTTCGTCAGTTCCAGCATGGGCTTCTGGTCCTCACCCACGGGCACCGTAGTGGCCTTGAACAGGGTGATGTCGGCAGCCTGCGAGATGGGATAGCAGAAGAATCCCGTGGGCGTACCGCCTTCGAAGTTGCGCATCTCCAGTTCCGTCTTCACGGTCGGGTTGCGCTGAAGGCGCTGCACGGTCACCAGATTCATGTAGTAGAACGACAGTTCCGTCAGTTCGGGCACGGCCGACTGCACGAAGATGTGCGTCCGTTCCGGGTCGATGCCTACCGACAGGTAATCCAGAGCCACCTCAATGATGTTCTGGCGCACCTTCTCGGGGTTGTCGAAGTTGTCAGTCAGGGCCTGAGCGTCGGCTATCATGATGAATATTTCGTCGTACTCACCCGAGTTCTGCAACTCCACGCGGCGGCGAAGCGAACCCACGTAGTGACCAATGTGCAACCGTCCCGTTGGGCGGTCGCCTGTCAATATAACTTTTTCCTTTGATTCCATAATCGTGCGTTAGACGGGATGTTGGGAACGTTTATCATCTATTTCCATCCATGCCATTACTATAAATCCAAGAGCAACCATAATGCCCATAAGAAAAATAAATGCCATAATATATTCTCTTTTTTATGAGATTCGACTCTTAAGATATGCCTTATATGCAAAGAAAAGCATAATACTGGCTGCCACAGTACCACAGCCAACCAACCACCATACACTAATATCCTCTTTCATAATAGAGGAAAGAACCGCACCAGCAAATATCAACTTTGACAAGTCTTCAAAATATTTACTCATACGGGCGTATAGTTCCTGCCTATCTTTTCTTGTCATGTTTTTCGGCATGCTATAATCTTTTCTTATTGCAAAGGTACACATTAATTTGGAAAGAACCAAAAAAACGAGGAAAAAACTCCGGGCACAAGGCAATGTGCCAGTGCCCGGAAATATCCCTTGGAGTGGACGTTATCTTTTATCTTTTCTTTTTAATTTTTACTTTTCAATTATCGCTGAATCTTCCTCACCGTACCGTCCTTGTAGCGTACGATGTTCACGCCCGGCTGCAGGCGGCTGCGGCGTTTACCGTCGGGACCGTAGATGGCCATAGGCTGCGCATCGGCTTCGTTGTCAAAGGGCAAATCATCGATTACTGTGGTACCGTCCGTATCGACGTAGGCCACACGGAGACGTGGAGCATTGTTAACCTGTGCAGGCGGAGCAATGTAGGCCGTATAGGCTGCAAGCGTACTGCCCGATCCGCCCAGCATCAGTCCGTCAGCGGAGTTCACGATGCCGTACTTGCCACTCATGGGGAAGTCCACATCATAATTGGCATGCATCACCCAACCGCCGTAACCGCTATAGCCGTTCGTAGCAGCCTTTTCGCCTGCCGAAGCGGTACTGTTCACAGTGATGGTATTCCCGCTCGATGGAGTCCACGTGGGAGTCTCCTTCGCCTCAGCCAAGTGCAGCACATAGGGTTGGTTGGCCGTAATGGCTCCACCATCTACTTTCTGGAAGTACAATGTATATTCATTCGCTGTACCGTTGTCAGCCTGAGTATGTGTCACCGTCTGCAACTGTGCCACCCAGTCTCTATCGTTCGTGCGCCCTGTCAGCTGAGCCACCGTAGTATTGAACGGCAGAGCAATAGTGGAGTAGCCTGCGGGCAGCGTGCGACTGAGAGTGACGATTCCTGCATAAACACCAGCAGGGTCAGAAGGCGAAGCGGGATTAAGCGTTAGCGTTTTGGCTTCGAAGACTGCCGTGTACGTCACCACTGTAGGTGAACCCGATGCCTCTGAATTATAAGTATAAGATTTTGTGGCTGTAGCACTCGTTGCGACTTGGCTTCCGTCCTTCCGCCATTCTACAAACCGATAGCCCTCAGCAGGCACAGCACGCAGATAAACCGTTTTCGAAGCATTAGGCGTCGTGACAAGTCCACTATTCACTATTGAAGTACTCGTATCAATTGTCGAATTTGCTGAACCTGAGTCATATGTAATGTAAGCATAACCGCCACCAGAAGTTGCTGCCGCAGCACGAGTGTAATATCTCGTTTGTGTTGTGCCCGTAACCGTAAGTGTCTTACTAGGGTTTGTGCCATTAGGGTCGCTGATGGTGATTGTTCCACTATGTAATCCCACACAATTATTCAAATAACGTACGGTTATGGTCTCTGTACCCATCAAATCACCACCAGTAGTTTCAAGAGGTGAAGGTGAAACCGTGAAGTTTTCATCGTCTGAAGCTATAGTCACACCATAGCCTGCGTTACAATGCGAGACAGTGAATGTCTGCGCTGTTACGGTATTCCCCTTGGTATTCGTATTGAAAGACAAAGATGCCTTATCTATATTAAGATATTTTAGTTCTGTGATGTTTACATTCTTGAAAGTTGCATCAAAGTTTCCGCTATAGGTCAAGCGAACATATTTATGATTTAATTGTTCGTTTGTGAAAGTATACGTTTCAGTCCCACTCGTACTGCTGGAAGACCAAACTTCATCCCAGTTGTTTCCATCTGCACTCAATTTAAGGTTAAACTTTACACCTGTAGCAACGATGTTATGGCGTTCAAAACTAAATGATATTTGATTTGGAATGCCCTCGAAAACAAATTCGGCCGTTTTATCATTATATCCATTATTGCTTAAATAAATACCACCATTGTTCCATTCACAATCACCAGAAACACCACGAACTAATGTTCCAAAGTTACTATTTGTAATAGTTAATGGTAAATGGTTCTGAGCCTCTGTAACATTAACATCAAAATACGCCGAATGCGCATTCCAATCAACATTGCCCTCTTGAGTAACTGTAAACCTTACGGTTCCTTCACCGTCGCCAAATACTAGTTTACCACTGGATGGATCGTATGCTCCAAGAGAGGGATTGCTACTCGATATTGAATAAGAAGTTTCTGTATTGGTACTGACAAAAAAGTCACTATAGGAATGGTTTTTATAAGCATTAGTCAAATTCCATGTGAATGCAGGTGTACCCTTGTCTGCGCCCGTGCCTATCACCTTGAATGTTGCCACTGTCGTAGTATCTCTTAAATTTGATACAAATTTAAGAGTAACCGTTGCTGATTTATTTCCTACTGATTTCGGGCTAAAAGTAATAGGAATATTAAGTGTACCTGTACCCTTTTCACTAACAGGAGGGATGACATCCTCTATAGAAAACGTTCCATCCTCTGTTACATTATCCACATCACATGTTCCCGTCAAAGTCATTGGATAACTTGCAATATGATATGTTATACCTGTAATATCTATACTCGTTTCTTTCCCATATCGGATAGTACCCATATCAAAAGAAGATGACGTTGAATAATTAAAATTCACTAATCTGGTACGACGTATAACCTTAACTTTCTGATAGTACTTATACATAGTACCTTGTGCTTTAAATCGTATATGAGTTACATTTGCATCTATGTCATAGCCAAAACTCTTATATTTTGTCGTAAGAGAACCACTAATATACTCATCTCGCCCCCACGATGAGCCACCATCGGTTGACATCTGTATATGTATACCACCCGTTGCCGTACTAGACTTCTTTACCTCAAACTCAACCCTTTGACCAACACCATTAATTTTAAGGGCTGTACCTGCACTATTTGTCCCAAGTCTGACCTCACCATCAGCCTCAAGAACATAACTCGGGGTCTGCCCCCACGCCCCCGTACTCCACGCGAACGCGCATAATATTATAAGGTATATATGTCGTATTTGTTTCATAATCTACTTTCTCTTTTGGTGGCTCCCGTGAGGGGGCGGTTTCGGTCCTACTAAGGTTTGAGGTTAATCGACGCGTCGATGGACCGTGATCGACGTATTGTTGGAGCTCAATCGACGTATTGTCTGAGGCAGGGGCTTGGGAAGGACTCCTTAGGACTCCTTAGGACTGCCTATGTTATCCTATGATTGCCTAGGGTGTCAGAGGATTTCCTATAGTTCTCCCTATACCATTCTTGCCATTTCCGTAGTTTCCCCTCCAGCTCGGCCACGCGGGCCTTTAGGGCCTTGATTTCTTCGTTCTGCGACTGGCGGCGGCCCAGACGGGCGGCAGTCATTCCCTCTTTCAGTCCACCTTCTTCGATGAACTTCTCCTCCAGTGTTCGGAGATAGCCCATCATCATGCGGTCGACTTGTCGCGTGAGGGTCAGGCCCAGATTGGCCATTTCTTCGTCGTTGCCCTTGGCGATGATTTTCTCGTAGGCAGAAACGTCGTTGTTCTTCCGTGTAAATTCCATCATCGCCGCGAAGCGCGGGTGCTGGCGAGTCCAGCGCAGATGGCGAGTGTCAAGGTAATCCTCGTAGTCCTCGCGCAATTCCTGCAGGCTGGCACGCGCCACGTTAATCATTTTCAGTTCCATCTCCTTGCTCGACATGCCGTCGGCTGAGCCTTCTACAATGTTCTGCTTGCCCGAACGCGCAGCTTGCACCATTTGGTCGACGGTGCGGTCGCCCCGTTCCAGATATTGCCGTGTGAAAGTCCATGTCAGCCGATAGAGGACCACCGCCTTCTGATAGAAGTAGAGCCCTTCCCATCTGGGCTCAGGTTTCAGAATCTGGAACTTTCCTTGTGCCATTCTTTTCCTCTTTTTTTAGTTATTCCTAAGTTTTCCTAGGATTTCCTAGGTCTGCCTAGGATTGCCTAGGGTGTCCTAGGGTTTCCTAATCAAACTTCCCGGTGTGTGTGCCGCTGACCACGGGGATTAGTTCCCCGCTGACGGGATTGGCACGGAGGGTAAGCGTGTGGTAGCAACCGGCCGTGAGGTCGATGGTGCCCGTGGCCGACGTGATGTCGGTGACGTGGCTGCCCCGCTTGGCTGCGGCCGAGACGGTGTACGAAACAGATGTGCCTGCGGGGAGATAGGCTATGGTGCCAGTCGCCTCAGGCGAGAGATGGAAGGTACGACCACCGATGGCGAGCTTTGCATTCTCATACTTCGATGAGAATGTGGCGTCGTCCTCTACGATGGTCAGTTTGGCATTCTTGGGTGCGCCCATGGCAATGGAAACAGGCTGCGTGCCGCCCACGCCGAGGTTGAACTCGGCAGAGGTGCCCTCGTAATAGGGACAGCCGTTGCCCTCCTGAGAGGCGGCCAGATTGCTTGCCGTCAGGGTGTACCGCCCGGCCTCGACGATGGCCACGTCGCCGTCGAAGGTTATCTCCTGGTTGGTCACCGTCCCACTCTCAACGGCCGTGCCGTTGAGAGTGAAGACGTAACCCGTGTAGTCATCGAGAGTCTGTGCAGCACGCGTTTCTGCATCGGTGAACACCTCGATGCCTGAGAGCGATAGCACAATGCGTCCCTCCACGCTCCGCTCCGGCTGGGGCTGAGTGTCCTCGTTCAAGCATCCCGACAACAGCGGCAGCAGCATCAGGAGCGCAAAGGCCAGGAATTTAGAACTATTGTGCATGAGAGGGGGATTATCAGTTATTAGAAATCGCTTCGTTCGTCACGCTAAGGACGTTACCCGTAGCAGCTTCTATTGTAATTGTCTGCTTCTGTCCATCATCGAAGCCATTATCGTATGTAATCGTAGTAAAGGTTATCGTACCTGTCTGATCTGAACTAATTATCAGCTTATTCTCTGTTCCAGCGCCTCCTATAAGTAAAGTATTTGTTTTACCTGTATTGTTCCCTGAATGGCCGTATATTGTATATGAAATTTCAAAAGTCAACGTTGAACCAGCAGTGAAGAATGCAGTTGCATGATCCAAAACATTTTCTTCAGCCGTTTTTTTGAAGGTCAAAGAACGATTATCTCGATTGTTAGTTACTGTTATATTAAGAACTGAAGTCTCAGGAATATTAGTCTCAATTGACAATTTTGCATTCTTAGCCTTACCACATGCAATAGTAGCTTGTGCTTGAGCACCTGTCGTTACTGTTATCGTATTCTCGTTCTCACCAGTCATTCCAAGATTGCCAGTGTAATAAGCATCTCCATAATAGCTATTGGCATTATTAGCTTCAGCCAAAGTTGCATAATTGTATACATTTACCGTATAATCACCGGGAGTAAGAGGAGTAGAAGCCAATGTTCCTACTGTTACAGTTTTACTTTCTGGGCCTGCCAATGCGACTGTCCAGGAATCAGGTGCTTCTTTTACATCCGTAGTTGCACGTGTAGTAAGAGCATTTTCTGCTGTTACGTCCAAACTGATATACCCCTTCTCGGCATTCGTCAAATTCGTTTCCTCCTCACTGAGGCAAGAGGTAAGACTCATTGTGGCGGCTACGGCCACTGCACACATGAAAAACTTTTTCATAATCTTTTTACTTTAATTGGTTATTAATTATCATCTTTTCTTCATTTCTCATTTTCTCATTCTCTCATTCACTCCAGTATGACTTCCTCGGTGGTGCCGTCGTCGAACGTCTCGTCGTAGGAGATGCTGACGCCCAGGGTGCCTTCCTGAGGTTCGCCCTTGCGGACGATGAGTCGATAGGTGCGGCCCTGCTGGAGGACCAGGGTGCGCTTGAGGCGCAGGGTACCGTCCCATCCGGCAGAACCGGAGATGATGAGCTGGAGGGTGTGCTGGCCTTCGTCGTTGACGTTATAGTAGGCGACACGCCCGGCGGTCATCTGCCCATTGGTGTCGAACTGGGCTTGGTTGTCGCCATCGAAGCGCAGGGCGCGCAGGTCGTCGGTGGTGACGGCAAAGCCGGAGGTGAAATACGAGGAGAAGGACTCGTCGAACACTACGCAAAGACCGGCATTGGCCATCTGACAATGGACGGAGACCTGCGTGTTCTGGCCTTTGGTGATGGCGAACGTAGCGGAGCGGCCATAGAAACGCCGGCGGCCCCAGCCTTCGTTCAGGCTCTCGGCCTCAGCGGAGGTGCAATTCTCGGCCTCCACCACGTAGCCTTCGCCTACGGGCTGTATGCGGTCGTCGTCGCCAATGTCGGCATAGCGCAGGGCCCAGATGTTTTCGCCTTTCTCGGACAGCGTCACCGAATAATCATCAATATTCTCCGAAGCGCGGGTCACAATCTCTGTGCTCAGACTGTCGGCCGAGAGGCCCAGCGAGAAGGTGCCCTGCTGATTGGTCTGCGGGCCGTCCAACTCCGACACGCAACTGGCAAGAAGCAGGCCGAAGCACAAGAGGGTGATATGTTGGATATAGTGTTTCATCTATTTATTCGCCGTATTTGAAGTAGAGTTTGTATACCTTGGTATGTGTGGCACCCGAACCGTAACTGCCCTCGCAGGTAACACTTGTGACATTGGCATTCAGGGTTGTTTGCTTGATGCCAGTATTATGTACATCGTCGCCATACTTGGAGTTTGTACATTTCACTATTTCCTGGTTGCCCATCTTCACGTTGGCCGTAGTGTTGTGGGCTGCACGATGGAGGACGATGTCGTAATCCAAGGCTATGTAGGTTCCCTGTGGAATATTGAACCAAGTGGTGTTTTTGATGCGATGGGGCTGGGACAGAGATGCATAACCCAGGCGGACATACCCCTCTTCCCATTTAACATCACCATCGTCGTTGCTCCATCCCGTTGCCTGAGTGGGCGGAGTGAAGTTGGCGGGCAGGCCGGTGATGCGCACCTGCTTGTTGGCCGACACGGAAGTGCCAGCAAAATTGGCCGTGACGGAGAAGGCATAGAGATTTCCGCTGACGGGCACATTCGTATAGTTGTCCCATGAGGGAGAGTTGGTGCTCTCCGTAGTGGTGACAGTCTGACCGTTGAGTGTGCGCCGGAAGGTGCGCGTATATTTTGTCATGGTCATGAGCGAAGGTGCTACTGACAACTTGGCAGAGGGGCTGTAAACCGTCAGGCGGTCGCATGCGTTGGCTGCCACGGCATCACCCTGTTCATACTTGCTGTGGGCCGTATAGGCATCCACGGTGAGGGTGAGCGACGGACTGGGGACAGTCAGTTTTGGCATACTCTTTGTCATGGTACGGTTGTTGGTGGATGTGAATTCGTACTCCACCGTATAATCTCCCGCAGGAATATAGGGCCAAGTGGCATCGGTCTCGTCTGAGGTCAGACTGTTGCCCGTTACAGAGAGTGTACGCACCACCGTGCCAGAGGAATTCTTAATGTTTACCGTCCAGGGCCGGCCCTCGATGGGAGCACCGGAGACGGTGAGTGTGGTGCCAAGGAGCATATTGTTGGCATCGTAGACATGACGGAGGGCGGTGACGGAGGGTGTGTTGACCAAATCTATGGCTCCGAGCGAATAGACACGCCCCGGCTGACCACCGAACTCAGAGGTGGAAGACAGGGAATAGGTCTTCGTACCGCAATCGAACGACATGGAGAAGCCTGAGAGACGGACCGGGGCACAAAGAATGTTGTAGGTGCCCTGGGGGAAGGTCTCGCTGCCCGAAGGGGGCAAGAGGGTGATAGTCTTACTCTGGGAGGAGGCTATGGTGGTGACAGGATTGTCGCTGCCGTAGTTGACAGAGAGCGTACCGGCCACGGCCGTAGCGGCTGCGAAGGTGATGCTGCGCACCTTGCCTGCAGCATACTGGGGCACGGAGAAGCGGAGCAACTGGCATACGTTGTGGAACGTGATGCTGGAGGGACTGCCGTCTACATTGCGAGCGCCCTTGGCCACGGAGATGTTGCAGGGAACAAATGTGTCGGACAGAAGGCCAAAGGGGAAGCCATCGGCAACGGCGCGCTGCGTGGTGGGCAGAGTGGCCGAGAGGGCTGCAGCGGAGGCTGCGGCATCGGCTGCCAGAGCATAGGGATAGATGGCTGCGAAGGGTTCGGTCTTGGCTGTCACCTGACCTTTGAACTTCGTACGGCCGTCGCCGCTCTCGGTGGACTGGAACTGGTGCTTCGTGGTATGGAAGTCGTAGACGGCAATTTCATCGCCATCTTCCCACACCACCGTAGTGCCATCTGTTGACAGTGCCGTGCGGGTGGCATCGGACTGGGCCTCGACGGTCATAGGCACCAGTGTCTGGCTGTCGGAGTCGATGAGGGCATCGTCCGAACAGGCCACCACGCAGAGGCTGGCCACGAGGGCATATATATAAGTCTTTATTCTAATCTCCATAGTTGTTAATGTCTACGTCTGTGTTGTCCTCTGTATAGGTGTCGTGGGTGGCGTTGGTGTCGGTGACTCCATCGTCCATCTTGATGTCGTCGTCGGAAATGAACACCTCTTCGTTCAGGAAGATTTCTTCCTCATCGATGGTGATGTCGAACGAGAAGGTCGACATCTCATAATAAACCTTCACGCGCTCGACCTTTGCCTTGGTAAGGGTAAGCTCGATGTCGCGGTCCAATGTCTTGCGCGGACTCACGGCATGTATGTGATAGGTGATATGGCGGATGCCATCGGTGCCCACGTTGAAGTATGCAATCTGGCTCTCCCGGGTGAGCGTGCCATTCTCGGAACGTCCGCCCGTCTCTGCATCGAAGGTGATGGTGCGGGAGCCCTCGGTTATGGACACACTGTAACCCTGCGAGAAGAAGTCGCTGACCGTTTTGTCGAAGACTACCTCCACTCCGGCATTGGCCACAGAACAGGAGACACCGACAGCGGTTGTCTGTCCAGCCTTGATGGCAAAGGGGGCCGATACACCAGAGTAGCGGCGCTGGCCCCAGATGGTAGGCTGGGATTCGGCATCATCGGCGGTACAGTTTTCGGCTTGGATGGTGTAGCCATAACCGGCCGAGAGATTCTTGTTGACATCCTTCAAGAGAGCCGTCGCACGATAGAGGTCGTCGCCCTTATATATAGTAATAAGGAAATTATCGGCCTGTTCCTTAGTAATGCTGGTCTGGGTGGCGCGTGTCTGACGGGCGCCTGTGAGCGTCAGCTCGAAGGAGCCCAAAGAGTCGGTCTCGACAGCCTCAGGTTCCGAAGGACGAGGCATGTCCACCTCCGAGATGGCACAGGAGGAGAGAAGCAGCAAGAGGGTCAATATGTAAAGTAATCGAGTCATCTTAACCTTTTAACATTCTAACATTCTAACATTTTAACTTTTTAACCTTTTAACCTCTTAACCTTTTAACCTTTTAACCTCTTCATCCGTTCAAGTTCACATCGCTGTCATTGGTTTCCATGTCATCGGTGATGACAATTTCCACACCGCCTTGCGTGGCATCGGAATCGTAGCTGTAACGGATGGTAAAGAGCTTTCCGGTCTCTACATCGGGATAGGGAATGGCCGAATGCTGACTGGTGCGGTTGTCGGTGTTGGTGGCACTGAGGGCATAACTGAAACCGCCGTCAGCCACACTGAAGTAGGCCTTCTCACCCTGCTTGATGGTGGTGGTGCGGCTGCCGCTCTTCAGTGTAAACACGTATGACTTGAACAGATTGTCCCACGATTCGGGCAACTGAAGGCCCACGGCGTAATTGGTCATGGGCACGTGCATCTGCAGGCGCTTCACCATGTCGTACTCCAGTTCCGTCGTAGCCTCGGCATAGTAGCAGGCCTCTCCCCTGCCCCCATTGGCCTCGGCCCATGTGGTTTGGTTGTCGGTGTAGGCACGGATGGTGAACGTGCCACGCTCGAGAACAATCTTCTGAGGAACGGAACCGGCATCATAGTGACGGAAAAGGTTGCCTTCAGCGTCGAAGATGTCGAGGGCCAAGTCTTCGTCCACGGCACGGGTTACCTCCATCGTGGGGCGCCCCATGCGCTGGAGGTCGAGCATCAGCACAGCCTCACCCGACGCTGGAGTCATCTGCTCCTGCTGACAAGAAGCCAGCAGGGCGATGCTCAGGAATATATATAGTAGACGTTTCATGGCTTGGCAGCATATTTTAGTGTAAACGAATAGACGTGGCTGCAGGTCTGACCAGCTCCGTAGTCGTTGTAGAAACGAATGATGTTGGAATAGTCAGACGGAGAACAGAAGACGGCAGTGGTGCCTGCATCCAGATGGTCGGTATCGCGGAAGGGTGTTGCGCCTTCATCTTTCTTATATATCTCAATGTCGCCAACGCTGATGGTCAGATAGGTTCCCTCGGTCAGCGTGTGCACATTGACACTGTAGTCGGCACAGAAGTAGGTGGACGGTGGGATGCAAATGGCGGAACGCGTCTGGATATACTGGCTTCCGGTGCTGAGATGACCTAAGCGGACATCATTCTCGAACCAATCGACGCCACCCGAAGTTTCCCACTCTTCGTGGTTGGTCAGGCTCAGCGTGTAGGGTAAGCCCGTGATGCGGAAATCCTTCTGGCTGCTGACAGAGACGCCATCGAAAGTGAAGTCACCCTTGAGGACATGGAAGGTAGAACGTACCTCCTGTCCTGTAATGTCGTTAATGACATAGCTGTTAATACCACTGGCGATGTCCGTTGTCTCACCATCGTAGGTGTAGGAGAAGGCTGAGGTGACATGACTGTTGCGGAGCAGTTCGGGACTGACGTTCGCAGAAACAGTAGGCTCGTAGATGGTAAGCCGGTCGCAGGCATTAGCCGCTTCGATGTCTCCCTCCAGGTATTTGTCGAAGGAGGTGTAACCGGTGACCGTTACTTCCAGTCCCGTGGGTGCGGGTACAGAGAAGTTGCGGGCGCTGGCCTTGACAGCCTTATCGTTGATGACAACATAGTAGGTAGCCGTATATTGTCCCTGTGGCAGGTAGGGCCATTCGGTGGACGAAGAATAGTTGGAGGTCAGTTCTCCAGTACCTTGTATGGTGCGCAGCACCTCGGTGTCGTTACGTTTCGTGACCTCTGCCTTCCATTCCATACCAGGATAGCCATCGGAGAAGGCAAGCTTGGTTCCGACAATATTTCCCTGCCTGTCTATCTGTAGCGAGGGGGTGACGGTGGGCACTGGCAACCAGGAAAGGGGAATGGTCTCGTCGAGTGTGACGGTTTCCACCTCCACCTTGCTGATGTCTGCCACCAAGGCGCTCACGGGATCGGGCAGCGAGAGGGTAACGATGGCATGGTCGGCAGCAGCCAACGTCTCCGGGAAGTCCTCGCTGGTGAGTTCGCACGACACCTCGCGGTCGTTCTCCATCTTCAGTTTGCCCCAGAAACGCAGGGTGACATGGTTGTCTGCCTGTACGTAGACACTCTGGGCAGGATTGTCCTTCGTAATCCTCAGACTGTGGGTGCCGGTAGAAACCTGCAGGGCATAGTCGCTGTAGTATCGGTCGAAACGGGCCTGCTCTTCGGCATCGCGACCAAATATGGCGGACACAAGTGCATTGCCCACCTTGGCCGTGAGGCTGGCCTCAGAGGTTTTGTCTTTCTCCACCGTGGCCGTAGTCTGACCGACATAGTAGGGCTGGTCGAGTGCCAAGAGGGTGTTGCTGCCATAGGTGGCCAGCACGGTATAGTCTCCGACGGGCAGCGTGATTTCCTCAGTAGTGAAGAGGTCGTCATAAACGGCACGCCCCGATGCATTGAGAATGCGCAGGCGGAAGTCCTCAGCCGAGGGCTTGCCCAGGTCGTGGGGCGAAGTGCGCGTGGTGGCCGTGGAGATATTGGCCAGGGACAACCGTAGACTTCCACCCTCGGCATGGGGAGCGAAGTCCATCTCGTTGACACATGCGGTGAAGGCCAACGCAAGGGTCGAGAGGCAGATTGTCCGAACGGCACGTATTATCTTGTCAAACATCATATCTTATTCGTAGAGCAATTCTATATTATCTATCTGCAGAAGCGATTCCTCGCCACCTGTGAAGTAGTCGCCGTACTTGGAACTCGAGGCCACGACGATGATGTACTTCGGCTGGCGGTCGCGGACGCGATAGTTCAGGGTGATAGTCTCGGTGGTCCACGAGGTCACGTCCTCGCCCTTCGTCATCTGGGCAAAGGCTATGAGGTGGGGGTCTTTAAGATTGAATAAATGAAGGTCGCGAGGGCGTGTACATATAAAGACAGGACATTCCACATCTTTATATATACGTGGTTCCCAGTCACCTAAGGCAATATAGACATTGCATGAATCTGGTTTACCCGCCAGACCTTCATAGAGAGACTTACTAATATAATCGCTATATACATCGTTCCAATCGCCTCCAGTTCGCGTGATTGTTGACGTTTTATACTTATAGTCGAAGCGCATCTTTGTTGGGAAGGATGTAAATGGGCGGCCAAAACTCAATATACCATTAGTGCCGTAAGTTTCCACATACTGACCCGTGAAGATGTTGCCAGCGGCAAACTTCATAACGATATACTTCGACTGGAGGTTGGCAAAGCGGCGTCCATCCTCGTCCTTATAGGTGCTATTGCTGGCTCCCACAGTTGTGGCTCCACGATTACCCGTATCCCAATACCGTTCTTTACCCTCGCCCCAAGGCTGATAAAGTGCCTTTTTATCATTGGGATTTACTACGCTCCACTCATCGAAACTGGCATTCTCCAGTTGCTGCTCGCCCACGGTGGTGAAGGTCTGTTCGTCGCTCTGCACCGAACCGGCCGTCACGCGATAGGTGTAGGTGGTGGCGGGGCGTATGCCGGTGAGTTCGGCGATGAAGCGTGTGCCAAGGACGGTAATCTGTGAGGAGTTGATGGTGGTCCACTCGCTCGTGCCCTGGGCATGGTATTCCACCACGGGCGTGGAGCCCATGGGGATGGTGCCACTGATGGTGGCCGACACGCTGCGGGCAAAGGCCGTGGCCTCGGCCGTTTCGGCGGCATCGGTCTTGTAGACGAAGGTGCGCCACGTCTGCACCTTATGCGACCCGGCCAGTGTCACCTGGAAGGTCTGCGTCTGTGCGAAGTCGTACGTGTCGGACTGCGTGGGATCGGGGCTGACGCTTCCGTGCTTACCGCCCAAAGAGAACTTCTGCACCTTCAGGTTCTTTAGGTTCTTGGAGGAAGCCACATAGACAATGACATTCTGATTCACAGGGTCGATGACGGCCTCGCCAACCTGGCCCTCAATCAGCACCTCGCGCATAATGAGCTGACGGACACGGATGGTCCAATCGTAGTCCTGATAGGTACGAAGTGTGAAGTGGACATCCCCGTTGGAGAAGTCTACCTTACTGCTGGTGTCGCCCATGGTGCGCCAGAAACTGGTGGAGGGGAACTGGTTGGGATGTATGCAGATGTCGGCTTCGGGGACGATGGTGGCCTCATGGCTTACCTCAAATCGCTTGATGGTGAGTGCCGAGAGGTCTACCGTGTCGCCGACATAGGCCTCCACCGTGCGAGTGGCTTTGTCGATGGTGGCCTCGGCATAGGAATTATCCCCGGCATCGCACTGGCCGTCGACCTCGAAGGCCACTACTGCAGCCTCCCGGATGGGGAAGGGTATGTCATCCTTGATAGCACAAGCCGTCATGGTGAGCGCGATGCCTAAGATTAGCCATATATTCTTACAACGAATCATCATAGATAGAACGTCAGTCCAATGTTAATGCTGAGGAAGTTGAAACGGAAATTGGCACCACCGCTGCGCACACGACCTGTTTCCACCTGATTGGTCTTCTGGTCAACCCAGCGGTACTTGAGTCCCATGATGCCGATGCTGGCCTCAACGGCCAGGAAGTCGGTGGCAAAGACAGACATACCCGGGCAGACCTGAATCTGCACGGTATTGGCCGTCGTGAAACTGCCATCATAGTCCACGCCGCTGCCCGTACTGTTCTTGCTGGTGCTGTGGGAGTAACCGGCACGCACCTCGGCAAAGGCACCGAAGATGTTGCTCTTGCCTATGGGCAGATAGGGACGGACGAAGAAGTCGGCCGTATGGGTGTGCCCGAGATAGTAAAGGTCCTCGAGTGCGATGTTGAAGTCTTCGCCCAGGTTCAGGTCAAACTTGCCCAGGTAAAGATAGTTACGGGTGTAGTTGTATCGGGCACCGATGGCCAGGTTGTTGGCCACGAAGTATCCGAAATAGGGACTACCGCTGAAAGTATGCCCTTCGATATCGACATTCTTCAGCACCAAGAGGTTGTAGTTGTCGGTGTCCCACTCCGAGAAGTTGACCGTTCCGCCTATCATCCACTGACCCTTGGGAACGAAGGTCGCCCTCAGCGACTCACGAGGCACGCGCTCGATTTTGCGCTTCTTCTGCGAACGGTCCCAGATTTGTTCGGCCTTGGTACGTGGGCGGGTATCAATATGTGACTGTATACCCTGACTGGCCAGAGCCCGCTGCACGCCAAGATTCACGGCATGGGAAATGATGCTGTCCATGTTCGAGGGCATGACCACTGGATTTGTGGTGGTCTGGGGCTGCGACGTGGCAACGGGGATGCGTCCGTAGGTGGGGCGCAGGGTCACGACCGTGTCGCCTGTAGCGGTCACCACAGTGTCACCAACAGCCACGTTGCGAGGGCGGACTCTTTGCGCGCAGATTGCTGCCGGCACGAATGCCAGCAGCAATCCAAGCAGGTATCTGTTTGATTTTGTTATCATTCCTTATTGTACAGTTGGCGTTCCATACTCAAATTCGAAATCATCGAGGTGCAGTACACTTGTATCAGAACCATAGAAATAATCGCCATATTTACTCGATGAGCAGACTATTAACAAGTACTTAGGCTTTTCCGTTACATTGTAATATTTCAGAGGAATATTGAACTCCTTCCATATTCCATTATCACTAGTGTTTTGCGACAAAGAGCCATATGCAATGATTCTAGAATCACTTCCATCCCACGCTGGGAATGTTGACATATTAGTATTATCTACAGCCAATTGTTCAGTCAGCAATGCACAATAAATCTGACAATAATCATTAGTTCCAGATGCAGGAGCACCAACACCAGAAGGCTGAGTACCATGATTAATAATACCAGGAGAATAAGACATATAACCTTTAAGAGCAGAGGGACGAGCAGTGAAAGGAACGCCCCAATTCAGTTTTGCACCAGAAGTGCCAACAAGTTTCCCGAACTTGCCCGTATACAGACTGGCTGCTGCGAACTTAGTTACAATAACAGCATTCACGTACATAGAAGCCAGTTTGGCAGAAGATTCCCCAGAGTGCTTAAAGTTAGTATCACGGGTCGTCACATTACCGCTCTCGCCTAATGCACCAGCAGAGCCAGGATTAGAACTATCCCAATAAGACGTACCCTCCTCATTTGCATACCAAACTTTCTTATTCACATACCAGTTTTCGAATCCGCCATTATATACATCGGTAGCAATATCAGTAGTGAAATTGACTTCATTACTGAGCGACTCGTTCCCGTTTCCATCACTATAAGCAAAGCGATAAGTATAACCAGTCGAAGGTTGTAAGTTCGTCAATCTATAGGTGTAGTCATCTCCTTTATGTACAAGATTATTGTTTGCGACAGTAATCCATTCAGTTGTACTTGCTTGTTTCCACTGTAAGGTCACCCCCGATGCGTCATACGAGTCTGCTGTAATTGCACCCGACAAATCTGCGAACTTCGCCCAAGCGTCGATTTTCTTGGCCTCCAGGCTTACGCCCGGCTTACGGTTGACATTAATAGTAAATTCATACGTTTGCGTAGACTCGTCGACGTAAACATCCACTGATTTATCAGTACCAGCCTCAGCCAGTTTATAGGTGACGATGAAATGGTCGCGGGCCTTGACATCCTTGAATTCTGTTGGCAGGGACTTTGTCTTGCCACTCTTACTTGTGGCGGTCAGCATGAAACGCAGGTCGCCTACAGGGAAGTAAGCCGAGCGAGCAGTGGTCTCGTCCATGTAGAACGTTCGGTTGGTAATGTCGCGGTTGGCAGGCATCGACACCGTAACTGATGCCTCTGAGAAGTTCTTAGGGAAACTCTCGTCCCAACGCACGGTCACCTTCACATTGTCCTGTGTACAGGTTACTTTAGCGGTCTTCAGTTTACCAGCTTCCACCGTAACGTTGGTGCTACCAGCATAGAAGGGTGCATTCCAGCCCGAACCGGAACCATCCCAATTAGCCGAATGGGCCTCGACGGTGTAGGTGCCAGGAGTGAGCATGATAGTGCCTTGAAGGTCGGTGTTAGTAAAACCGTCATCGGCCGTCCAATCGCTCTCCATAACGGTGTTTTCCGTAGCATCAAGGATGCTCACATGCAGTTTCTTGGCATCGTAACCGTTTGGGACATCGGTAGCACGCGTATGCGTGGATACGTAAGTGGTCAGATCCAGTTTCAAATATCCCTGCTCCTTAGCAGCGTCCATGCTGTCGCTGGAGCACGATGCTGCGAGGAAGGCTACGCAGACAAGTGATAGGAAGAAATATATCTTTTTCATAGTCGTTGTCATTATTTTTATTCCGTAATAGTAACGCGAAGTACAGCCTCTTTGGTATTTCCAGCATTATCTGTAACTACCATCTTAAAAGTATGAGCCTTACCAGGATCAGTTTCGCCATATATATTCATAAATACATAGAAGGCTCCGACAGGGAATGAATATTCAGTTTCCCCTCCACTTGGCATAGTAGCATCTTCCACTCCTAAGGCTGTAAATGTTCTAGGAAGTTTGGTATCACCAACCAACTCATAATCGGTCAAGCCTATGTCTTCACACGCTGCAGCAAATCCTTCATTACCGCCCACGATGGTGACCTTCAAACTTTTCATCCCTTTAGGGGTAAGGATTTTAACTTGTGTATTAGGATATTCTTCGTCCTCGATAGAATAAACAACACCTGTCTCTAATTCGGGGCAATCGAAAGAGGGCTTATCATTATCATCACCACCAGGTGTAGGATCATCGTTATTATTGTTATTGTCGTCATCATCCTCCTTCAGGCTCTTGTCGGTGATGTCCAGCGTCTCGGTCTTCTCCGTGGTATTGCTGTCGAAGGTGACGGTAGCACTTACGGTCACGCCGGTAATCTTACCCGTAGTGGCCTCGGTGGGGTTAAAGTTCAGTACCAGAGCATCGCCACCGGTGAAATTAACGTTGTCGTTATCGTAACTCTTGGCTGCCTGGGTTTTGTCCAAAGTTGCACGGTCGGAAATTGTGGAACCATCACTCTTGAGCGTAGCCTTAAAATTAACAGTCAACTGACCGACATTATCCTCGAAGTACCAGTAAACAGGAGCAGGAGCGGTGCCGTCGGTATTGGTAAACGAAAGGGCAGTTTCGGGATTTGATGCAGCCGAGCTACCATCGTCGAGGGTGATACTCCAAGTAGCAAACAAGTCGAGGAACTCCTGAGAGTACTTCACCTCAATCTTGCTGTTCAGCATGGTGCAAACAACATCGACGTCGGTCTCTACATCTTTAACTATCTCCATAGTTTCCGTACCCTGATAATAAGGAGAAGACATTTTCTTCTGAATGTCTCCAGGGGTATGCGAAAGTACGCTGTACGTACCCACGGGCAAAACGATACCGGCAGTGGGGAAATCGCTCACACGGTCGTAATGAGCCACAGCATTGCCGTCAGCATCAGAGATGTGGACGGGATAGTTGGTAACCTTTGTCATCGCTGCCAACTGGGCATCGGTGTACTGAGAATTGGCTCGTGTGGACTGAGGCTGGAGCATGGATATATTGAGCAACATGCTACCCTTGTCGGCACGGTCTTCCTTGGTCTTAAGTTCCTCGCTGACACACGAAGTAAGACCCATTATCGCTAATCCAATAAGGAATAATTTGTTCAGTTTCATATTCTGTTTCGTATTTAGGTTCTTAGTATTCGCGGTTCACTTAAAGCCAGTCTACAGGAACGACTATCGTCTCTTCGCGCGGATTCACACTGTCGTCGATGGTAATCTCTAGCTTCAGGCCACCATCGGTTGTAGGCGTGTAGATGGGCTTCACGATCAGCCTGTGACCACCATTGCGCGTAAGAGTAAATTGACCCTCCACACTACCACTGGTCTGCTTGTTGCCATCGGCATCAACATGGGCGTAGTCTTCCTTTGCTGTTACATTAATTGTATATGTCAGTGTCTCACCGTCAGCGCTCAAGCGAACATAGAAAGGATCCGTATCGGCCTTTGCCCAAGTGATTGCACCACCACCGAATGCGCTAGCACCCTTGTAGGCTACGCTGTAAGCATCATAGTAGGTTGCCATGGCAGCATCAAAGACGACAGTAAGTTTACCACAAGTGGGCAGACATGATACGACGGCATTCGAAGTCCCCCCCTTACTGACTACGACGGAGCGACTGCCCTCGACGCGGAACTCGTCGCGGCTGTAGGGACGCTCTACACCATAGAATGCCTTTACCACGTATTCACCCGGTTCAAGTTCCTTGGGGAATTCGTTTGCCACCTCGGAATACATGCATTCTGTCAGAACCTGATCGTTCTGCAGTAGCTGCACGGTGTAGTTTGCCGTGTTTTGGTAGTCAGCCTCATTGAGTGCACGGGTCTGCTCGCTGAAACTGGCATCAGTATTCAAATCGAGCACAATCTTGCCCTTCTGGCTTCCCTCGTTCTTTGGTTCGAGGTTCTGCTCTTCGGACAGACATGAACTGGCAAGCAGTGTTGCAGCCATCATCATGCCAAGTGTTGTCTTTTTCATTTTCATTTTAAATTTATTTAGTTTTTAATTATTAGCGTCAGCACACAAAGTAGTGTCGGCACACTTTTTAACGGTGCAAAATTCGGTATAAATATAAAAATAATTAAGCAAATTCGGTATAAAACGCCCATTCCACCGAAATTTCCTTAGGAAAACACGGATTAAAGCCGATATTTCTTTAAGTATGGATGAACGTATCAATTCGTGTCTCAGCGCGTGGAAAAATACAAAAAAGGGCCATTTCATCGATTATTTGAAGAGCTTCTCCAAATTCTCATGAGGGAATATCACAACGATGGTGCGCCCATCTGGTGTAAAGTTCGGTTCGGGTTGCTGAAAGAGTTCATCAACAAGATTTTCCATTTCCTGAGTACTGAGAACACCGCCGACAGGAATGGCTGCACTGCGAGCCATCGTCAGGGCCATCCGATGGTGAAGGTCGACACCAAGTGAGGCGGCCGAACTGGCCACATGTTCCAGACGGCCACGGGTCTTCAGATTCTCTATGATGTCGCCTAAAAGACGATGGGGATCGACGCCGTCAAACCCGGCAGGCATGCCCTGGAGCGAATAACTGCCACCGCCCAGGGAAGACATGTCGAAACCCAGGGCGTGCAGTTCGTCCTGAATTTCTTCGACAAGAGCGGAATCGGACATAGAGAACTGGATGGCCTCGGGAAAGAGAAGTCCCTGAGAAGTGGCCGGATGGCCCGACAGTTGCTGGCGATACCGATTATAGAGTATTCGCATGTGCGCCCGATGCTGGTCGATAAACATCAGGCCGGAACGCACTTCTGTGACGATATATTGTCCGCGGTACTGATAGTGGTGGATGCTGCGCTCGAAAGCGCCGCCCTCCGAGTCTCCCATAGAGGCCCCTTCTAAGTCACCCATGAGGGAGAGCGTACCGGACGGAACGGAGTTCCGCACTGGATTAGAAGCATTAGAGGGACCGGAAGGTGTGGAGGGATAAAGCTGTTGCCAATCCTTGGGAACGGAAGGGCGTTCAAATGATGGCGTGCGGAAGGGATTGTAATCCGAATCCACCGTAGGTTCGGGCATGGCGACCGGGGTCGGCCTGTCCGGCGAAGGATTATATACAGGAATGTCGGTCGGTCGGCCTTCAGTGTCAAAATCGATAGAGGGCATGGCATTGAAGCGGCCGAGTGTCTCCTTGACGGCGGCCATTATAATCTGCCAGATAGCAGATTCGTTCTCAAATTTGATTTCCGTCTTAGTCGGATGGATGTTGACGTCGATGGTCGAAGGATCGACCTGCATATATAGGAAATAGGGGACTTGATCGGTTGCGGGTATGAGTTCGCCGTAGGCTTCTTGCACAGCTTTGTGGAAGTAGGGATGACGCATGTAGCGCCCATTGACGAAGAAGAATTGGCGGGCACCCTTGCGACGGGCCGAATCGGGAGTACCCACGAAGCCGGACAGCTGACACAGTGTAGTGTCTACGTCCAAGGCCAATAGCTGTTCTCCCAGGCGTTTACCGAAGAGATTGGCGATGCGCTGCTTCGGAGATTCGGGCAATAAGGTATGCATCAGTTGCCCATTGTGGGAGAGTGTGAAATGTATGTCGGGATTTACCAAAGCTACGCGCTCGAACTCCTGAATGATATTCGAGAGTTCAGTTTGGTTGCTCTTGAGGAACTTGCGCCGCGCCGGAACATTGAAGAAGAGATTCTGAACCAGGAAATTGGCACCTACCGGACAAACGTCAGCCTCCTGAGACACGACATGTCCGCCCTCAATCGTCAGACAGGTGCCTAAATCGCTTTCTGCACTGCGGGTTCGCAGGGTGACCTGAGCCACAGCAGCAATGCTGGGGAGAGCCTCTCCACGGAACCCCATCGTCGTGAGGCTGAAAAGATCCGTTGCCTGGGTTATCTTGCTGGTGGCATGGCGCTCAAAAGCCAAGCGGGCATCGGTTTCGGACATTCCTTTACCATCGTCGATGACCTGAATAGAAGTGCGACCGGCATCGACAAGCACCACATCAATGCGGTGAGCGCCAGCATCAACGGCGTTCTCTAACAGTTCCTTAATAACAGACGAGGGGCGTTGTATGACCTCACCTGCAGCAATCTGGTTAGCAACGGAATCGGGTAAAAGATGAATGATGTCCAAGAGAGGAAGGGTTAAAGGGTTAAAGGGTTAAAAAGTTAAAGGGTTAAAAGGTTAAAAGGTTAAAGGGTTAAAGGGTTGGGTGGCAGAAGAAACGTGCGACCAAGTGTGCACCATCTCAGAGTCGCCCCATGAGGATGTAACGCCAAATGATGATGAGCACCATAATGATGATGAGGGCCAAGGGCCACGTTAGGCGATGCTCGCGCTCACCGGCCCGCTGGGCACGAGGAGTGAACTGAGAGAACTTGCCCTTGAAGTGATCGGGCTCAATCTCGGTGGGCGGTATCTCACCCATCTCACGTTTTACATCACGCACCAGACGGTCCAAGCGGTCTTTGCGCTCACTGGTGTACATGCTGATTCTACGATATTTGCGAGGTTCGCGTGTTTGGAATAGAGCCATGAGTGAGGGTAATGGGTTAAGGGTTAATCTTTCTTATTCTTTTTCTTAACATCATCCAGGCGTTGTCGAGGTGCTTCGCGAAGAACGGATTGTTTCAGTTCCGTACCAGCCTTCTTGCCGCGCCAATTGAAGATGTCATCCTTATTGAGCGGCCGGATATAGTCGAACCAGGCAAAGTTGCTGAGGAAGCGTACGTCGGCGGGTATCATGGGCAGTGGATACATAGTGCCCGTGGAGGCTGGCATCCATATCTTATCTACCTTACGATTGCGCAAGTACATCTTCATCTGACTGCTCTCTACATGGTTCATACCTATCATGAGCGAATCGTCGTCGAAGGGGAAGAAGTTGACATATACATTCTTGTCAGCTACATTGAACGTCAGTTCGCCGTTGGTGAAATAGGAATGCATCTCCTTACTGGCTATCTGGTTATAGTGGAGCGAGTCGATGCGCTCGACGGACAAGGCCTGATTGATGACATATACGCTGTCCAAAGTGGAATCGTTGGTCCAGGCCTTTATGACCTCGCCCAGCAGTTGCTGACCTTCTTGCCAGATGATGGGGTCCTTGTACATCGTCAGGCAGGAGTCGCGACTGTCGTAGATCAGAGAATCGCACACGCCCTGCACATCGACACGATAGGCGCGCACATGATGATAGGCATGCAAAATGCGATATACCGAATCGGTATTTATATTATAAGTATACAGAAAGAATGAATCGGCATGGGCATAGAAGGTGTCGCGCTGGGAATAATCGATGAGGACGGCACTGTCTGCAGCCTCGGCATAGCCCGTACTGTCGTTGTAGAGGGCGTAGTTGCCGACGAACTTGTTCTTGTTCAGGGTATCGGTGTATACGGCATGGCCATAGGCTTTGCCTATTTTCTCCGTTGCATCCCAACATACGCTGTCGCCAACCAACACCTTGTAGCCATTCTGCAGTATGGAACGGTCTAACAGATAGGAGAAATCGTTCTCGGAATCGTAATAACCGTCTTCGGTGTAGATGTGGTTGTTGCCATTGTCTATATTACTGGGGCCCAAGGTATGGGCAATGCCCGTCCGGCTGTTGTAGTGCAGGGTGTCGCTGATGAGGATGGACTTGGCCTCACGGGGTGGACGGGGATTGACAAGGCGGACATTATAGTTAAACTTGGCATCGCGCGTTGTCGGGCTGTATTCGCCCCAGTCGCTGGTGAGTTCATTATCCTTGTCCACCAATCGGCCACCCTCGAAGAAGTAACCGAGGTCGTAAAGGCGGTCGTAGTCGAGCGAATCGGCATAGAGCGTAGTCCCGCGATGCTTCAGCACTACATTATTTCGGGCACGAGCCATCTGGTCGAAACCATCGTAGTAAAGCACGTCGCTAACCAGCGAGAGGGTATCGGCCTGCCGCATACGCACATTGCCGAAAGCATCAAAGGAATTGGTGGCTTCGTAGTACATGGCACTGTCACAGAACATGAGTGTGCCCTCGTGGTCAAACCGCACATCACCGACCAGGAACTGGGCAGTGGGATGGAGGCGTTGGTTGAAATAGAGGCGGTCGGCATGCAGAAGATGGACACGCGAATCAGAAGGCTTTCGCTGTCCGCCCTTCTTTACCCGCGCTGGTCCCATGGTCATCGACATGGCCACCAACGCGAGGAAACACAGGAATATGGTTCGGCATTGCTTCATTCAGTACTCAATTCTCGCTCTTCAGTTTACTTGCCCCAACCTGGATATTCAAAGTCGCAATCGCGCCAAGCCTCATTGATGCGTACATAGGTATTCTTCTGCTTATTACGAATCCATTCGTCGATGACCTCCGTTTTCTTCTTGTTAAGCACTATCTCGCGCAGAATCTGGAAGTCCTCGGATACGGAAGCACGATGGGCTGGTATGCGATTCTTCAGTTTGGCTATGGTGCAGATGGTCTTCATGTGCCGATTGGTCATCTGGAAGGGGTCGGAAACCTGCCCTACCTGCAACGTGTCGACCACACGAGCCAACTCGGGTGACAGGTTGGCCAGTTCGCTCATCTCAAAGCGTGAGGTCTGCATCATGCCGCCGTCGGGTGTCTGCTTTTGGTTCGTCATGAGCCCATGATTGTTACGCGTGTCTTTGTCTTCGCTGATGTATGTACAACCATCCTCGAAGGTAAACTTCTCAGTACGGATATCATCGGCTATGGAATCGAGTCTCAGGAGGGACGCATCGATATCGCTCTGTGCCACATGGGGACGACGAAGGATGTGGCGGAAATTGGCCTTATCGCCACGCCGGTCCACCAACTGGATGATGTGGAAGCCGTACTCCGACTCCACGACCTTTGACACTTTCTTGGGATCGGTGAGGCTGAATGCAACGTTGGCAAAGGCGGGATCCAGGTCGCTGCGTCCCAGATAGCCCAATTCGCCACCTTGCGTCTTACTGGCTGTATCCTCACTATAAAGGATGGCCAATGTCGAGAACGACATGCCGCTGTTTACGCGTTCGGTGTAGCCACGCAGTTCTTCCTTCACACGGGCTATTTCCTCATCGGGTATGCGTGGCTGCAGCACCAGAATTTCCACTTCAACCTGTGTGGGAATCAAAGGTAACGAGTCCTCAGGCAGTTCCTTGAAGTAGCGGCGAACCTCAGCCGGAGTAACCTTCACATCCTCGGTCAGTTTCTCACGCATACGCCTTACAGTCATCTCGTCCTTGTAACGGTCGTGCAGTTCCTCGCGAATCTGCGTCATAGACATCGACATATACTCCTCGAGCTTTTCTTTGCTTCCGGCAGACAATACGAAGTCGTTGATGCGCTGTTCGACGTAGCTGTTGATTTGAGCATCCGTGACCTCAATACTATCGATGGCAGCCTGGTGGAGGAACAACTTCTGGATGGCCAGCTGTTCCGGAATCACACAATAGGGATTGCCCTTTATCTGAGTCCACGACGGGTCGCGGCGCAAACTTTCGACATCGCTCTTCAGTATAGCCTCGTCGCCTACCACCCAGATGACCTCGTCCACTACATTGTTGGCCTGCTGGGCATAAGTAATGAGAAAACAGGAAAATGAGAAAATGAGAAATAACAGACCTCGTTTCATCATATTATGCATTATGCTTTAGAAAAACATGCACTCTTCAATCGTGTTTGTTCACCGTTGCAATGACCTCCGGATAGGTTTCCACTTGATAGCGACGGCGCAGTTCTTCGACGAACTTACGTTCGCATTCAGCCTGGTAATCGCTAACTACCTGACTGCCCACATCGGTCCACTTCTTAGGTCCTTTCTTCAACTGACGTCCGATGGCTGCAGCATAGGGGAATCCCTGACGCACGCGGGTCTTGCCCTCGGCTATCTTGTATACCAGAGAATCCAACACGGCGTGTTCGCCCTTAGTATACAGGCGGGGAGATTCCATGCGAACGGTCACGCTGTCCTTATTGAAGGCATCGCGCACGCGGGCTGTCCACTGACTTTCGTCAACGCCCTTCAGCAGCTTCTGCACCTTCTTCACATCATCCTTACGGCTGGCGTAGTATACCATGCCATAGTAATGAGGTACATCCCAGGCATACTTCTTCTTATTCCGCTTAAAGTATTTCTGCAGGGCTGTGGTGTCAGCTGCAGCGGGATCCCAAATCTTCGTCTTGCTGATTTCGTAGAGCAAGAGGCCATCATGGTACTCCTGTACCAGATACTTCAGTTCCATGTCCTGAGCGCAAAGGCGTTCCGTCTCAGCATCAAGCAACTGGGCGGGTGTCAGTCCGCGAGCCTGTGCCAAGCTGTCCGTAGCCTTCTGGGCCAGGCGGTCGGCCATTCCACGTGACTCCAGGAAACGGCGAATCTGCGGTGCCAAGGTGTCGAAGGGCTCCAGCTGCTTGCAGTCCATCAGTCGGACAATATGATAGCCTACCGACGAAAGGAAAGGTTCGGAGGTCTCACCCTTCTTCAGTTCGTACATGACCTTTTCGAACTCAGGCACCAACTGGCCCGGACCGAACCATGTGAGCTGACCGCTACGCTGGGCCGAACGGGCATCTTCGGAATACTTCGTTGCCAGTTCGGCAAAGTCGGCACCCGACTGTAGAGCCTGATAGATGCTGTCTATACGGGCCTTCTTGGCTGCCTGCACGTCGGCTTCGGCCTTCTGGGGCACAAGCAGGAAGATGTGTGCCGGCAAGCGCAAGTCGCGACCGCCAAGCTGTGCCAACATTTTATCGTAATAGTCGCGGACTTCCTTCTCCTCGGCTCCAGCGGGCACGAGCAACGGACGTATCTGTTGGTCGCGATAGGTATGGAACTCGTCGATGAAACTCTGGGCCGTATCCATCTTGGCATCCTCGGCAGCCTGCACCTTCAGCTTGTAGTTGATAAACAGGTCTACATATTCCTCCAAGTCTTTTCGGTCGATGACGTTTTCGGTATTATTCTTATTATAATTATACTCGAATTCCGAACGGGGCACAGGCTTGCCTGCAATCTTCATTACGATGGGATCGTTCTGGCCCAAGGCCGAAAGCATGAGAGAAAATGAGAAAATGAGAGGCAATGCTATACGTTTCATATCATTAATTCTTAATTCTTAACCCTTAATTCTTAATTTTTTATCTTATTGTGGGCGGCTGTAGTTCGGGGCCTCACTGGTGATGGTGACGTCATGGGGATGGCTCTCAAGCACACCGGCATTGGTGATGCGCACGAAACGGGCATGATGAAGGTCCTCGATGCTTGCTGCGCCACAATAGCCCATGCCCGAGCGCAGGCCGCCGATGAGCTGATAGATTACCTCCTGTACAGAGCCCTTATAGGGGACGCGGCCTGCAATGCCTTCTGGCACAAGCTTCTTTGCATCCTTGACGCCTGCCTGGAAATAACGGTCTTTCGAACCGCACTCCATAGCCTCCAACGAACCCATTCCGCGATACGACTTGAACTTTCGACCGTTGTAGATAATGGTGTCGCCTGGGCTTTCCTCAGTGCCGGCAATCAGCGAACCTATCATCACCGAGTATCCACCTGCGGCCAAGGCCTTCACGACGTCGCCTGAATAACGAAGACCGCCATCGGCAATCAGGGGGACACCCGTTCCGGCCAGTGCACTGGCTACATCGTAGACGGCAGAGAGCTGGGGCACGCCGACGCCTGCCACTACGCGCGTAGTGCAGATGCTACCCGGACCTATGCCCACCTTCACGCCATCGGCTCCTGCCTCGGCAAGCATCTTGGCAGCCTCGCCCGTAGCGACGTTTCCTACGACAATATCCACGTCCTTGAAGAGGGACTTGGCTTCCTTCAGTTTCTCGATGACAAACTTTGAATGGCCGTGCGCCGTATCGATGACAATGGCATCGGCACCTGCCTCCACCAGGGCGGCAATGCGTTCCATCGTGTCGTTGGTCACACCCACGCCGGCAGCCACGCGCAGCCGTCCCTTGGCGTCCTTGCAGGCCATCGGTTTATCCTTTGCCTTGGTGATGTCCTTATAGGTTATCAGGCCAATGAGATGATTCTGGTCGTCGACAACGGGCAGCTTCTCAATCTTGTTCTCCTGCAGTATCTGAGCTGCGCCGAAGAGGTCGGTCTGCACGTGTGTAGTGACCAGGTTCTCGCTGGTCATCACTTCGTCGACGGGGCGGTTTTGGTTCAGCTCGAATCGCAGGTCGCGATTGGTGACGATACCCACCAGATGGTTTTCGGCATCCACCACAGGAATACCTCCGATATGATATTCTGCCATCAGGGCGAGGGCGTCGGCCACAGTCTTACCCTTCAGGATAGTGACGGGGTCATATATCATGCCGTTCTCGGCACGCTTCACTATGGCCACCTGACGGGCCTGCTCCTCGATGCTCATATTCTTGTGGATAACACCGATACCGCCTTCACGAGCTATAGCTATGGCCATCGTGGCTTCGGTCACAGTGTCCATAGCTGCCGAGATAAATGGGATTTTCAACTCGATATTGCGTGAGAAACGGGTCGTGAGATCGACGGTTCGGGGCAGTACTTCGCTGTAAGCAGGTACCAGCAACACATCGTCATAGGTCAATCCGTCCATAACGATTCTGTCTTCGATAAATGATGCCATAGTCAGTGTGGTTTTATAATATTTGCGCGCAAAGATACGAATTAGTGCGCGAAAAGTCAAATTTATTTGGACTTTTCCGACCTATAGTCGATTTAAACATTGTTAAAGAGACGAAAAAACATATTGTCCCTATAAAAAGAATAGTAATCTTGCACCCTCAAGATTACTATTCTTCAGGCTGCAAGATTAGTAATCCTTACGGTGATGACTCGCGGGGTCTCCAGTGGGCCCTAATTAGCCATCTCGCTGTAGAACTTGATGCGTACCAGGCGGACTTCCTCTTCGGTGTAGTCGGCACCTAACTCTGTCAGGGCCTCTTCCAAATCGTCGGTGTCGGCATCCTCAAAGTACTCATAGATGTCGAGCATGTGGTCTTCGTCCATGATTTCCTGGATGTAATAGTCTACATTCAGCTTCAGGCCGCTGTAGACAATACCTTCCATTTCATCGAGCAGTTCGTCAAACTCCAGCCCACACGAGTCGGCTATATCCTCGAGCATTACTTTGAGGTCGATTTTCTGGATAATCATCACCTTCAGCTTCGACTTGTTGTCTTTGGCCGAGGAACGCACACGCAGGTTGTCGGGACGTTCTATCTCGTTTTCCTCACAATAGCGGGCTATCAATTCGCAGAACTCCTTTCCGAAACGCTTTGCCTTGCCCTCACTGACGCCCTGCACGCTGGCCATTTCCTCTTCCGTGACTGGATACATCGTGGCCATATCCTCGAGTGTGGAATCCTGGAAGATAAGGTAAGGTGCCTTGTTGAGGCGGCGACCGATACTGCGGCGCAGGTCTTTGAGCAAGGCCAACAGGGTCTCGTCGAGGGCGGCCGTGGTTACGGTTTCGTAGTCAGCCTCTGAGAAATCATGATCTTCTATGATGGTGAACGAACGTGGATTCTTCATGAAATCCAATCCCTCGGGAGTGAGTTTTATGAGGCCATAGTTCTCCACTTCCTTGTGCAGATAGCCTGCCAACATCGCCTGGCGGATGACGGCATTCCAGAAACGTGGCGGACGGTCGTCGCCAATACCGAACGACGGCAGTGTATTGTGCTTATGGGCAAGGACCTCTTCCGTAGAACGTCCCACCAGGACATCCACGACATGATTGACCTTGAAGTTTTCGCGTATGTCGCGTATCACCCGCAAGGCCTTGACCAGTTGGGGCGCGGCCTCGATGCGCTCGTGCGGATGCAGGCAATTGTCGCAGTTGCCACAATTGTCGGGCTCGTAGTTCTCGCCAAAATAGTGGAGCAAGGTCTTACGGCGGCATACCGAACTCTCGGCATAGGCTGCGGTTTCCTGCAGCAACTGTCTGCCGATGTCCTGCTCGCTCAAGGGTTTGCCTTCCATGAATTTCTCCAGTTTCTGCAAATCCTTGCGCGTATAGAAGGTGATGCACAGGCCCTCTCCCCCATCGCGGCCGGCACGGCCCGTTTCCTGATAATATCCTTCGAGGCTCTTGGGTATGTCGTAGTGAATGACAAAGCGCACGTCGGGTTTGTCAATGCCCATGCCGAAGGCTATCGTGGCCACGATGACATCTATGCGTTCCATGATGAAGTCGTCCTGCGTTTCGTTGCGCTGCTGGGCATCCATGCCTGCATGGTACGGCTTGGCATTGATCTTATTCACCTGCAGGAACTCTGCCAGTTCCTCCACCTTCTTGCGGCTCAGGCAATAGATGATGCCGCTCTTGCCCGAGTGCTGGCGTATGAATCGGACAATGTCCTTATCCACATCTTTCGTCTTGGCGCGAATAGCGTAGTATAGATTGGGACGATTGAAGGAGCTCTTGAATTCCGTTGCATTCGTTATGCCCAGATTCTTCATGATGTCGCCACGCACCTTGTCGGTAGCCGTAGCCGTAAGTGCTATGATGGGAGCTACGCCTATGTTCTGCACGATGGGGCGTATCTTTCGGTATTCAGGACGGAAGTCATGTCCCCACTCTGATATACAGTGGGCTTCGTCGACTGCATAGAAGGAAATGTTCACGCTACGGAGGAATTCGATGTTCTCCTCCTTAGTAAGACTCTCAGGGGCCACATAGAGCAATTTCGTATGTCCGCTTCGGATGTCGTCCTTCACGCGGTCGATGTCGGACTTGCTCAACGAGGAATTGATGAAGTGGGCTATGCCATCGTCTTCGCTAACCATTCGGATGGCATCAACCTGATTCTTCATCAGGGCAATCAGGGGCGAGATGACAATGGCCGTGCCTTCCATGAGCAGTGCCGGCAACTGGTAACATAATGATTTGCCCCCGCCAGTGGGCATAAGCACAAACGTATCTTTGCCCGCAAGTACATTGCGAATGATAGCCTCTTGGTCACCCTTGAAGGTGTCGAAACCAAAATACTTTTTTAGTTGTACACTAAGGTTGAGCGTTTCCAATTTCGAGTGCTTTTTGGTATTCTTCATTACAAAAGTACAAAATAAGAAACAAAAAAACAAAGAATATTTGTAATATCTTTGTAATATTTTCGTTTTTCAAAGGAAAAAGACTAAAAAAGGGCCTCAGAAGCATTAGTTTCTGAGGCCCTCATTATTGTGCGGGATAAATGTAACATCAATATCCTTCGGATGCTTCCTGAAGCAACGAATTTTCAAGTTGTTGTTCGGCATATTCCTTCGTCACTACTATCTTGTCTCCTCTTTTGTGACTACTGGGTGCCTCGTACTGCAACTTCATCATCAGCGTCTCCATGATAGAGCGAAGACCGCGGGCTCCGAGTTTGTACTCAACGGCCTTGTCGACTATATAGTCGAGCACCTCATCGGTGAACTCCAACGTTATGCCGTCCATCGCAAAGAGCTTGACTTGCTGCTTCACCAAAGAATTCTTCGGTTCCTTCAGGATTCGCTGAAGGGCATCACGGTCCAAGGGATTCAGATAGGTGAGCACTGGCAGACGACCTATGATTTCAGGTATTAAGCCAAAGGACTTCAAGTCCTGAGGCACGATATACTTCATCAGGTTGTCCTTATCGATATGCCGGGTATGCTGAACCGAATTGAAACCGACGACATGGGTATTCAGTCGCTGGGCTATCTTGCGTTCAATGCCTTCAAAGGCCCCACCGCATACGAAAAGGATGTTGTGCGTATCCACCTGGATATAATCCTGGTCGGGATGCTTACGTCCTCCCTTGGGCGGAACATTCACGATACTTCCCTCCAACAATTTCAACAGACCTTGTTGAACGCCCTCGCCACTAACATCGCGGGTGATGCTGGGATTGTCCGATTTACGGGCAATCTTATCTATCTCATCCACAAAGACGATACCGCGTTCGGCCGCTTTCACATCGTAGTCTGCCACCTGCAACAGGCGGCTCAGGATACTTTCCACATCCTCTCCCACGTAGCCGGCTTCGGTGAGCACCGTAGCATCGACTATCGTAAAGGGCACCTTCAGCATCTTGGCTATCGTGCGAGCCAGCAGCGTCTTGCCGGTTCCCGTAGGGCCAACCATGATGATGTTGGACTTCTCAATCTCCACCCCATCGTCGTCCTTCTTCTGGGCCAGACGTTTGTAGTGATTGTAGACACTGACGGCCAAATAGCGCTTCGCATCATCCTGACCAATAACATACTGGTCGAGGTACTCCTTTATGTCTTTCGGCTTGGGTAGTTCGTCAATAGGTTGGCTATACTTGCTTTTGCCAGCAGTACTCTTCCGGTTCTCCTCTACAATCTGATAGGCAGCCAGGGCACAGTCGTTACATATGTAGCCCGAGATGCCGCTTATCAGCAGTCCCACCTCTTTATCCGAACGACCACAAAACGAACAAGTCTTCTTCACAATTATGCCCTCTTCGTAAACACCTTGTCTATCATACCATACTCGCAAGCTTCCTCGGCAGTCATCCAGTAGTCGCGGTCACTGTCGGCCCACACCTTATCGTATGGTTGATGGCTATGCTCTGCGATGATGGTGTACAACTCTTTCTTCAGTTTCTGAATCTCACGGGCTGTGATTTCAATATCACTGGCCTGTCCCTGAGCACCACCCATCGGCTGGTGAATCATCACGCGACTATGAGGCAGGGCAAAACGCTTGCCTTCCTGTCCTGCCACCAGCAGTACGGCAGCCATCGAAGCGGCCATGCCTGTGCAGATGGTAGAAACGTCGCTCTTGATAAATTGCATCGTATCGTATATACCTAAACCGGCATGTACGCTACCGCCAGCTGAGTTGATATAGATGTTGATATCCTTTCCCTGGTCGGCCTGGTCCAGATAGAGCAGTTGGGCCTGCAGGGTATTTGCCGTGTAGTCGTCAATCTGTGTACCCAAGAAGATGATGCGGTCCATCATCAGACGCGAAAAGACATCCATCTGGGTCACATTCAACTGACGTTCTTCCAGAATGTAGGGATTCAGGTATTGGTTCTGCATCGATATGACATCGTCCAGAACCATACTGTTCATCCCCAAGTGCTTGGTAGCGTATTTCTTGAAATCGTTCATTAGTTCTTAAACATTTTATTGAATTCTTCGAGGCTTACGGTCTTTTCATTCAACTTCACCGTTTCCTTAGCCTTAGAGGCAATCTTCTGTTCGATGGCACGAGTCACGAGGCCTTCGGTCTGTTCCTTCTTCTTCAGCATCTCCTGAGCATAGTTGTTCAGGACTTCTTCAGGAACTTCCATCATGCCATACTGTGCAAACTGCATCTTGGTCACGCTCTTGGCAGCCTCCAAAACGTCGTCCTGCGTCAGTTTAATCTCAAACTGCTCGGTCAGTTGCTCCTTGATGAGCTGCCAAGTCAGTTCTTCCAGGCTCTTCTCGAAGTTGTCGTCCACGAACTTCTCGTCCTTATCAGGATTATTCAGGCGCATGATGCGCTTCAGCATGGCTTCGGGATATTCAACCTTACCCACACGGCCAGTCAGGTATTTGCGCAGGTCAAGCATGAATTTGAATTCACCATCCTTCTGGAACTGCTCGGCCAACTGTTCCTTGATGCGTGCACGGAACTCCTCTTCGTTCTTCACCTTACCCTCGCCAAATACATGGTCGAAGAGATTCTGGTCAACGGGAGCCGTCTGGTAGCGAGTGATTTCCTCTACCTGGAAACTGAAGTCACCTTTCTTGTCGGCTACTTCTTCTTTCTTCAGGCGCAGCAGCGAAGCCAATTCAGTCTCACTGTCGTTATAGGCCTTCGAAGGATTGAAGACGAGTACATCGTTCACCTTGCAGTCAGCAAATTTAGCCTTCTCTTCATCATTCTTCATGTAATCGGGCAGCATCACGGCTCCTTCCACCTGTACGCCGCCTTCCTTCACACTTCCGTTCTCGTCCAGCTCAGCCAGCAAGCCCTTCACCATATCATTGGGTTCGTACTTCTCTACCTTCACGTACTGGCCGTTGCGACCGGCATACGACTGCACCTGCTGCTCCACCATCTTATCGTCAACCTCGATGGTGTAGTAGTCCACCTTGTCCTTCTTCGAGAGCTTGGCATCGAATTCGGGAGCCAAAGCCACATCAAATACGAACGTAAAGTCGTCCTGCAACTCGAAGTCCGTCTTCGGGGTCTTCTCCTCATTGGGCAGAGGCTCGCCAAGCACATTCAACTTCTCGTCGCGGATGTATCCATATAACTTCTCACGAATCAACTTATCCACAGCCTCGGCCTTCACCTCTGTGCCGAAGCGCTTCTTGATCAGCCCCATGGGCACCTGGCCGGGACGGAAGCCGGGCATGTTGGCTTTCTTGCGGAAATTCTTCAGTTCCTTCTCTACATTCTCGGCATAATCTGCCTTCTCAATCTGCATGGTAATGAGGCCGTTCAGTGCATCGACCTTCTCAAACGTTGTGTTCATATCTTATACCTTATTATATAATATTCAATTTCGGCTTGCAAAGATACGAATAAGTGAGCGATTTTCCAAATTCATTTGAGAAAAACCGTAATCATGTAGTCACAGAGCGACAATGAATCACTTTGAAGGCTTCTTTGGTTGTTTGCTGAATTTCCACTGAAGATGCAGCAAAAGATAACGGGGCGGCACACTTTGCCACGTCTCGGTTCGCCCCTGGGCATCCATGACACGATTGATGCTTTTCAGTTGTCCCAACAGGTCGTACCCGTCGATCATCGCCACCAATTTGCCGTTGAAGAACGGGCGCGAGAGGCGGGCTTTCCATATCCATTGGTCGTCGTTCATCGACGAATCGGTGTAGCCGCGACGGTTCCAGAGCGTCAGGTCGCTGGAGAGTTGCAGTTTCCAAGGCAAGGCCAGGACGACCTCGAGCGTTGTCTGGTAGTCGGCGACGTGGAAATCCTGAAAATCGGGTCTGGGACTGTGGAGCCAACGCACTTCGGGTTTGGTCTCCAGGCGCAGGCTGTGCTTGCCGATGCGGTAGTCGAGGCGCACACGGGGATAGAGACGAGCGGTCGTGACGGTGCTGCGATCCAGGTGTGTGGTGCCTGTGAAATCCACGCTGTGGATGTACTGGAAGTGAGGCGCAAGGGTGAGCCGCAGGTGTTGTTTCTTGTCCAAAGGGATGTTGCCGAAGCAGTATTCCACGTCGGTGTCCCAGTTGCCGCTGATGCTGTAGGGTTTGTAAGTGCAGACGCCCGTCCGTGTATCGTAGAGTTGACTCATGGCCACGGCATTATGGGTATAATGATATTGTACGTTCACGTAGTGCCACGACTGGTTTGGCATGTCTGACTGCCAACCGACCTGGCCTAAGTGGGTGTACGTGTTCCGAAGGTCTCCGTTGCCCTCGTGGATGCTCAGCGGATTGCTGGTGTCGCGTATATCGACCATATTCAGGAGCGACGGGGCACTGGAACTCAGTCGGTAGGCCAGGAAGAGTTGGTTCCTGGGTCGTCCCTCATGACTTCCGCTGTTCCAGACGGCATAACTGTTGCCCGTGTCGAACAGTACGGAGCGGTGAACAAGGGTGGTGTCCATGTCGCCCCGGCGGTAGTGCAGGCGGCGGTCGAGCAGGCGCACAGGCATCCACTGGCCGATGCTCCACTGCCCACCCCACATCTTTGGGAACCACCAGAAGACGGGCGTCACCGTGTAGTAGTTCTCCGTCAGGCGACTGTCGTAACTGTTGGAGTGGTCTATGGTACTTTGGTAATCGACAACGGAGGGCAGCACTCCGATGGGCAACGAGTCACCTGGGGAGAGTCTGTCTAATAGATATAGGGACTGCTCCTTCACAGTCTCGCGATGCTCATAACTAAGACTCGACTCCAGCGTCATGTTGCTCTTTATCTGCCAGGCATACGTGCCCTGCCCCCAGAACTTGCCGTGGCGGTCGGGGTGTGCCTTAAAGTATTGGTCGGCCTGCCGTAGCGATGTGCCTGTCACTCGCTGACGATTGAAGTGGTCGTAGTCGCTCACTTCGTATCGGCTATCGGTTTCCAGCGTCACGTAGTCGCTGGAGTGCTGGAACTTGATGAGGGTACTGGTCGAGAGGCTCGTCGATTGGTTAAAGCCACGTCGCAGACCCTGTTGCCGGTTGGTGTAGATGAGTGAATCCAGGCTGGTGGGCATGGTGGTCGCGAGGTTTGCATCCTCACGGGGCAACCACGCCGAAGAAGAAAAACGGGAACGTTCATCGGCGTGCTGGTAACCCATGCGGAGCGTCGCGGTCTGCCGCACGCGTTTGAAGTTGTAGCCGAAGTTCTGGTACGTGAAGGCTTGATACGAGCGTCCATCGCTTAATGAACGGCTTCGTTCACGCGTGTTGCCACCGGGCAGGAAGTTCGTGCGGTCGGTAGCCGTCGCATTTTCATCCCTTTCGTGCGTAAAGCGAGCATTGCCTTGCAGTTTCCACTTTTTGTCTCTGTCCTCCACAAAATAGTCCACCCCACCCTGCTGCTGGGTCTGCTGTCCGGTCAGTCCGTTAGAAGCCCGCCACTGGTTACCTTCACCCGGTCGCTCCCCGTCATTGAGGTTGTTGACATTGGCATACGCCGCCACGCGCGAGTGGTCGGTAAATCGCATGGCAAACAGTCGGGCCAGGTATCGCCCGGCATCGTTTGTCTCATCGCCGTCATCATAAGTCACCATGCCATCGCGCACTCCCAAAGCAGGTCCGCCGCCTGCCTCTGCGTTCACCAGCCAACCGATGCTATATTCCTTCTTCAGACGGACATCCATCACATACTCCTTATCGTTCTCCAGCCGTTGCTCCAGGAACTCGCTCTTCTCGCCATACTTGTCGTACACCTCCACCCGCGTCACCGTGTAGGCTGGCAAGTTCTCCAGCATCACACGATTGTCGCCTCGGAAGAAATCCTTTCCGTTCAGGAGCAGGGCATCTATCCGCTTGCCATTGACCGTAATAACGCCACCCTCCTTCAGTTCCACACCTGGCAACTGGCGTACCAATGCGTCGAGCATCGAGCCTTCGGCCAACTGGAAGGCATCAGCATTATACACCACCGTGTCGCCCCTGTGGTAGAACATCACCTTCGAGGCCGTCACCGTCACCTCCTTCATCGTGTGACGTATGGGGCGACTGATATAGAGCGGCGGCAAGGGACGCGAATATTCGCGTTTGCCAAGGTTGTTCAGGGTATAATCGACGTATGTAGTGTCATAGCCCTCATGCGTGAGCCGCAGGATATAGTGCCCCACTTCGCGGGGCAGGTCGATGCTGAAAGACGAAGAATAACCGCTGCGCTCGCCGTCTTTCCAGTACGAACGTGCCGTTCTGCGTACCACTACGAGACTGTCCTGTGTCATAAGTTCCACCACCGCGCCTGGCACCTCGTTGTGCGTACGGTTGTCATAGACATGCCCATAGAGCATAAACAGTTCCTTCCCCTTCTTACGGTCGCGCTGCACATATATCTGCCGTCCTTTCGTCTTCACGCGCACAGGCAGTCCCTTTGTCATGCGCTCCACCAGTTCTGGCGCCGTCTGTTCCGCGTGCTCAGTTAGTTCCGTGCCTCCTCCTTGCTCCGTATGTTGTGGTTCTGTCGCAACCTCCCCATCCACAAACATCCCTTCCAGTTCTTCTTCAACAAACGTCACCGTCCACTCCTCCTGCACGGCATTCAGTCGGGCCAAGGCTTGTGCCAATGCCATTTTCTCCTCCGCCTTCGCCATCAGCGCGAAACACAAGACAAGCAAGGTCACTACTGTCCGCTTCATTCCTTGCCTCCTTTCTTCACAAAGAGCGTATCGTATTCGTCAGAAATCCTGACGACATCCAGTTCATTCAAGTTCTCCACGAATACAGACAACGTCTCCCCCTTGTTCCAACGCGTATGTATCTTCAGGCTCTTTATCCTTTCATCAGCAAAAGACACGCTTCGCCCGTAATACCTTGCTACAACATTCAGCATCGAATCCAGCCTAACGCCCTCGAAGAGCACCACTTTGTCTTCCTTCGTCCCAGCCTTGCAAGTTTCGTATGCCGCGATATTATCGCGGCCCACCACTTCAGCATCCTCCGCTGTCATGCTGCATCCTATCCACACCGCTGCCAGCGACAATCCGCCAACGACCAAGAGCGTCACGGCCACTGCCGCCACACGTCGCCACAGTGTCATTGACGTGTTTCTGGAATGTACCACCCTCATGATTCTCTCTTCCAAGTCTTCGCATACGGGCAACTCATTCGCCCGCTCGCTTTGCCGTCGCAGTGCTTCCCATGCACCAGGACCTATCTTTCTTTCCGTGTTTTTCATTTCCGTTTCTCCTTTATAATAATGTATAGTTTCTTCCTAATCCTGCACAGGCGAGTGGCAAGCGTCCCCGGCTCTGCACCCAAGATGTAACTGATTTCTGCCAGCGACTTCCCCTCGTAATAGAACAGATGAACCAACAGTCGCTCTTCTGCCTTCAAATGCATCAACGCTTCGTCCAATAGGTTAGCCTCCGTTTCTGGAGCCTCCTCCCACAGGCGGTCTGCCTCTTCGTCACTCACGCTTGCAAGCAATGTTTCGTTATCTTCCAGATAGGACATTGCCTCACGCCTGTCCCGCAGATGATGAATTGTCGTATAGTAGGCAATACGGCTGAGCCACGTTGGGAAGGACGCTTTGTTTGCATCGTATGATGCCAAGTTACGATAAACTGCTACGAAAGTGTCCTGCAACACATCCTCAACGTCCTCCACCCGAGGAATCATCCGCCCCACCAAAGTCTGAACATAACCTTGGTAGCGACGAATGAGTAGCCGGAAATCATCTGTCCGTCCCGCCAACACTCGCTGGATATCCATCTCGTCTATGGTTTGCATCTTTCCCATACACTATTATATTGCCACAAAGTTACGAAACATTACAGACAACCGAAAAAAAGAAACAAGGAAAAGTATAATGCCTAGAAAGACTAGGACAGCCTAGGACAGCCTAGGAATACCTAGGATTGCCTAGGATTTCCTAGGATAACCTAGGATAAAAAAAGAAGCCCCGACGTCCGTTTGGATGTCGGGGCTTCTTCATGAAAAACGGCGGCTACCTACTCTCCC
>ODAJ012190823.1_pt1 | contig 59552 bp, 44 predicted proteins | sample 1539241 | NCBI WGS metagenome assembly ODAJ01 (sample SAMN02144231, study PRJEB22623) | gut metagenome | biome: sheep rumen | host: Ovis aries | place: New Zealand | reverse complement strand
GACGGCAAGCCCCTCGCAGAGATGGGTCTTTCGGCCGAACGTTTTGCCGAAATCAAGCACAACACCGTTCAGGGTGGTTCCAACATCATCAAGCTCCGTGGCCGCAGCTCCTTCCAGAGCCCCGCATACCAGGCCGTGAAGATGATTGAGGCAGCAATGGGCGGCGACAAATTCTACTGGCCCGCCGGCACCTATGTCAACGAAGGCAAGTACAAGAACGTAATGATGGCAATGCCCACCGTTATCGATGCCACCGGCTGCCACTTCACCGCTCCCCAGGGTACCGCAGAGGAAATGGCCGCACTGGACGCTTCCTATGATCACCTTGTAAAGATGAGAGACGAAATCGTCTCCCTTGGCATCGTTCCCGCCGTAGAAGACTGGAAGAAGGACAACGCCAATCTTTAATCTGGCGCGCAACTGGCTGTAAATCAGCCGCTTAACAATAATCGGGTGCACCTACAGGTGCACCCGACTTTGTGTAACATGCAGAGTATCAATGTATTGCGCGCCACAGCATCCGTTACCTCAGCGGCTCCAGCGGCACAGTGCCGGGGATGTCGTCCTGGGGAGGCTCTCCGTGAAGGTAGATGATGCGCTGATTGGGGCTGCCACGGAAAAGAAGGTCCGTGTCCCGCTGCTCCAGGATAAACGGGCCATCCACAAGGACATCCAGCCACGGCAGCATGGCGGCCATCACGGGATCGGCCTGAACTTCCTCAAGCGTGAAGCCAGTCCAGCACCAGATGGTTTTCCCGGTCTCTTCCTTTATTCGCCGTGCAAGTTCCGTGAATGCCGGAGCCTGGTACATGGGATCTCCGCCGGAGAACGTTACGTTGGACATGGGGTCTGACTTCACTATCTCCAGGAGTTCCTCAACGTCCATCCACTTCCCCGCCCCGAAGTCCCAGCTCTGGGGATTGTGGCATCCTTTGCAGGCGTGCTTGCACCCTGCACAGTAAATGGCCGTGCGGAAACCCGGTCCGTCGGCCATTGTCTGGGGAATTATGTCTAATACCCTGATCTTCATTAGATTTCTCGACTTCGCCCTTCGGGCTTCGCTCGAAATGACAAAAAACTTCGCTATTAATGCCCTGCCGTAAACCTATTTGTGGATCACGCGGTCATGGAGTTCGGCCAGCTTGCCGGCGTTCCAGCGGTCTGTGGTGCCTACAAGGTAACCGGTGATGCGCTGGAGGGTATCAATGTGATGACCGTGGCAGTGGGGGCACTCGCGGAGGTCTTTTTCGGCGTTCTCATAACCGCAGTCAAGGCAGCGGTTGCGGTTGTGGTTTACGGAGCCATAGCCGATGTCGTACTTGTCCATGAGGTCCACGATCTGCATGATGGCCTCCGGGTTGTGGGTGGCGTCGCCGTCGATTTCCACATAGAAGATGTGGCCGGCGTTCTCATACTTGTGGTAAGGGCCCTCAATCTTGGCCTTGTGCTCCGGAGTGCAGTGATAGTATACCGGAACGTGGCTGGAGTTGGTGTAGTAATCCTTGTCCGTGATGCCAGGGATAATGCCGAAGGTCTTTTTGTCCCTCTTGGTGAACTTTCCGGCAAGACCCTCTGCGGGAGTTGCGAAGAAAGTGAAGTTGTGCTTGTAGATCTCCGTGTAGCCCTTAACTCTGTCGGCCATGTGGGAGATGATCCTGAGGCCCAGCTCCTGGGCTTCGTCGCTTTCTCCGTGGTGCTTGCCGACAAGCGCGATAAGGCATTCGGCCAGGCCGATAAAGCCGATTGAAAGGGTGCCCTGGTTGATGACGGATTCGATGGTGTCCTCAGGGTCGAGTTTCTCCGAGCCAAGCCAGAGGCCGTTCATGAGCAGCGGGAACTGCTTCTTGAGGGCGGTCTTCTGGAAGTCGAAGCGCTCGTTGAGCTGACGGGCGGCAATGTCCAGCGCCCAGTCTACCTTCTGGAAGAACTTCTGGATACGGGCCTCTTTTTCAGGCTCTTCCCTCATGGCCTCAATTGCAAGCTTCACAATGTTGATGGTGGTGAAGCTGAGGTTTCCACGGCCGATTGATGTCTTGGGGCCGAAGGCGTTAGCGTACACGCGGGTGCGGCAGCCCATGGTGGCAACCTCGTGGATATAGCGCTTAGGGTCGTCGGCCTTCCAGGCGTCGTCCTGGTTGTAGGAGGCGTCCAGGTTCAGGAAGTTGGGGAAGAAACGGCGGGCCGAAACCTTGCAGGCGAACTTGTAAAGGTCGTAGTTGGGATCCTCAGGGAGGTAGCTCACGCCCCTTTTCTTCTTCCAGATCTGGATGGGGAAGATGGCGGTAGAGCCATTACCCACACCCTCATAGGTGGTATTGAGGATTTCGCGGATGATGCAGCGGCCCTCGGCCGAAGTATCCGTGCCGTAGTTGATTGATGAGAACACAACCTGGTTGCCGCCGCGGCTGTGGATGGTGTTCATGTTGTGAACAAAGGCCTCCATTGCCTGGTGGACGCGGCCCACGGTCTGGTTTATAGCATGCTGGAAGGCGCGGTCACGGCCCTGCAATCCGGTGAGGTCACGCTTGAGGTAATCGTCAATCTTTGCGGTCTTGAGGTCCTCATAATCGGCATTCATAATGGCGCACACCTTGTCAATCTCTTCCTCGAAGGTTTTGCGTACGAAGGGAGCCAGGTAGAAGTCGAAGGCGGGGATGGCCTGACCACCGTGCATCTCGTTCTGGACGGTTTCCATGGAAATGCAGGCGAGAACGGCTGCGGTTTCTATGCGCTTTGCGGGACGGGACTCTCCGTGACCGGCCTTGAGACCATGCTCCAGAATCACATCCAGAGGATGCTGGATGCAGGTGAGAGACTTAGTGGGATAGTAGTCTTTGTCGTGGATGTGGATGTAGTTGCCGGCAACGGCCTCACGCACGGGGTCACTGAGCAGGCATTCGTCCACATAGCTCTTGGTGGCTTCCGAGGCGAACTTCATCATCATGCCCGCAGGGGTGTCCGCGTTCATGTTGGCGTTTTCACGGGTGATGTCGTTGGCCTGGGCCTGGATGATGGTCTCGAAAATCTCGTTGGTCTTGGCCTTGCGGGCAAGGTTACGTTTGTTGCGGTAGCGGATATACTCCTGGGCAACCTCCTGGCGAGGGCTGTTCATGAGGTGGCTCTCAACTACGTCCTGGATTTCCTCAACGGTCATCTCCTCCTTGGGAAGCAGGGAGATGTCGTGGGCAATCTGGGCGGCAAGCACAATATCCTCACCGTTTTCGGTGACATCCATTGCCTTGAGGATGGCGGCAACAATCTTTTGGTTGTTGAATTCGACGCGACGTCCATCGCGCTTGAGTACACGTTTTACCATATAGCGTTTATTTTTCTGTGATCTTGGTTAGGTCGAGCGAAGACAAAGATATATCAACGTTTTTGGATTTCCTACTATTTTCCCGAAAAAAGTTATCAACAACGCGCGAAAAAACCTGTTAATTTATTGATTAACAGGTAATTATAAAGGTTTGTAATTTAGAAATCTTATAAATAATAACTTTTCTGTTTCTTTTCAGGGAAAGTTATCAACACCCCAATCAATAGCTGCTGATGGAGAACCTTACGCCGGCTTCCAGCATGAACTGGAGCGGATGTGCGGGCAGTCCGTTGATGTCCTGGCCGCCGGCCTGGCCGAAGCAGTAGCGTACGCTGGGATCCAGATATATGCCTACGCGCCTTGTAATGAGGTATTCGGCACCTGCGCCCACAGTGGCCGACCACTGGAAGTAAGTGCCGGTTTTGCGCCAGAGGATGTCGTTGGAGGAGTGGATGGTGAACTTGTTGCCAAGGAGGTAGTCCATGGCGCCGCCCGCAAATGCATGTACCTTGAAGCGGCGGCTGTCTACGATATCAAAGTAAACGTTGACGGGAACCCCAATCCAGTGCTGGGTGTTGTCTATGGATTTTTCGTCTGCGCTCCAGCCTTGTCCGGAATAGTAGTTTCCGATAAACGAGCGGCGGAGGTTGGTGTAGCGCACCCCGGTTCCCAGGGACCATCTGGGGATAAGGGTCCATTTTATGCCGATTCCTGCAGAGAACGGAATCCCGGGCCTGTCACCGGAGATGTACTCAACTCCTTCGGCCATGGTGCTGACCGGAGCGGCTGCGCTGCGGCGGCTGAAGGCCTGGGCGCGGGAACTTGCCAGGATGTCTCCGGAAGCGGTGAGGGAGAAGTCCCTTCCGGGAAGCGGCCGGGCCTCCCATGCCAGCTGGTTGAGGAGGTAGTTGTCACTGACGGTGGGGGCGTAGGAGCTTTGCGGCGGCATTGCCAGGCGGGAGGAAACCTTCAGAAGGACCTCTGGATTAATGGTTGCGTTTTGTACGGCCTCCAGGGAAGCTTCCTCCCGTAAAGCAACTGCCGAAACAGCCTTTCCTGTGGCCGAAGGGGCCTCAGGAACGCGCTCAACTATATCTTGGGGAAGTGAATAGTCCAGATGGGCTGTGAGTTGTGATGAGGGCGAGAACTCTTCCAGCCTGAGACCGGAGGGCCTCCAAAGGAAAACACCGGCCACAACGGCAGCCGCCGCGGCAACGGCCACTGCGCTCCAAAGCCATACCGGCACAACCCTGTGGCGGGCATTGAGCCCGGCCTCCACTGCACTCCAAACGCCGGGGGATACGGGCTCCTCCGCGTTATACAACATCTCTCTTATATCTTGGTCTCTCATCTTCTTGCCTTAATCATTTCCTGCAGCTGTACCCTTGCCCGCTGAAGCTTTGAGCGGGAAGTGGCCTCCGTGCAACCCAGCGTGGCGGCAATCTCCTTGTGGGAATAGCCTTCCACCACATACATGTTGAAAACCGTCCTGGCATCCGGGGGAAGGGATGAAATGAGTTTCATCAGTTCCGCGTAGCCCATCTTCTCAAGCGGCGTGGCCTCTTCCGAGGACAGCGACCGCGCTTCCTGAATGTCTTCGGAGTCTCCAAGGACATTGGTTTTCCTCAGGTGCATCAGCGCAGTGTTAACAAATATCTTTCTGGCCCAGCCTTCGAAGGAACCGGCGCCGCTGTAGGAATCCAGCTTTGTAAAAAGGGTCACAAAGCCCTCCTGAAGCACGTCTTCGGCATCTTCACGGTTTCCCATATACCGCAGGCAAACTGCCATCATCTTGGGGGCCAGGGAGTCGAACAGGCGTTTTTGGGCTTTCCTGTCCGAACCTTGGCACGCAGCCGCCAACTCCTCCAGGGGCCGACGACCTCCAAGGGATTCTTCGTCCCTTGCCCACATAATAAGATGCAGTTTTGCGTAGAAACGTTTCAAAAGGTGCGGTATTTGTTACACAAAAATCGGAAAAATCGTGTAATTTTGCAAGGATGAAAAAAGCAATCGTATCGGCCCTGGCCATTTTGGCCCTGTTGCTCCCCTTAAGGGCGCAAACGGTGGAGTCCAATCTGGTAGACGCCGTATCCCTATATTCAAACGGAGAATATGAGAAGGCAGGGCGCATTCTCGGGACCCTCAGCGTGGCCTCACCGGAATCCGACGCCGTGTGGTACTACCTTGCCCAGACCCAGCTTCGGCAAAACCAGGTAGACGCCGCCCGCGCCTCCCTTGAAAAGGCCGTGGCCCTTGACAGCACCAACTTCTGGTATCGCAGAGCCCTTGCCCGCCTGTACCTTGCGCAGGGCCGCGGGGCCGAAGGAAAAGCCGTCTACGAGTCCCTTGTGAAGGACTTCCCAGCCAACCAGTCGCTCCCGTATGAGCTTCTGGAGGTGTACCTTACCCAGAAAGACTTTGACAAGGCCCTGGAGGCCCTGAAGGAGATAGAGTCCCAGAGGGGGCCGTCGGAGTCCGTCGCCGCCACCCGCCACGACATCTACCAGGCCATGGGCCGCCCGGACCTTGCCCTGGAGTCCCTGGAGGAGTTCAACCATGAGTTTTCGTCGCCCCAGATCCTCTCCATGCTAGGGGATTCGTATCTGGCCGATTTCAAGGACTCCCTGGCCCGCGCCCGTTACTCGGAGGCCCTTTCCCTTGACAGCTCTTATATCCCTGCAACCCTTGGAATGTCAGAGGTTTACAGGCGTGAAAGGGATTTCCCCGCGTATTTCAAGACCCTTCGGCCCTTTTTCTCTTCCCCGGACATCCCCGCCCAGTCCAAGAGCATGTATATAGGGAACATCACCCGCACCATAGACCCCAAGCAGGTCCAGGCCCACAGGAGCGGTTTCGACACCCTGGCGGTGCTTGCAGTGGAGAATTCTCCCGCAGACAGTTCCCTCTACACTACGGTGGGCTCCTACTTCTTTTCCACGGGACGCAAGGAAGAGGCCGAAAACTACTTCTACCTTGCGGCCAAGGCCTTCCCGGAGAGCGTTTCCATGACCGCCACCTACATTCAGGTGCTTTCCCTTCAGGGCAAGTGGGAAGCCATGAGGGACGCATCCCTGGAGGCTTTCGGCCACTTCCGGGAGCTTGGGTTCATGGACTACGCCAACATGGCAAACTACCAGCTGGAGGATTACGACGCCATAATAGGGAACTGCCGGCATCTCATAAAGAATTACCCCAAGGACACCAAGGTGCAGCTGTCGTCGTGGTCCCAGCTTGGAGACGCCTACCACTCAAAGGGCAACTCCAAGGAGGCGTTCAAGGCCTACGACAAGGCCCTCAAGATAGATCCTTCGTACGCCCCGGTGCTCAATAACTACGCCTATTACCTCTCGGAGGAGGGCCGGAAGCTCAAGAAGGCCTACACCATGTCCAAGAAGACAATTGAGGCCGAACCCGACAACGCCACCTACCTGGACACCTTCGGCTGGATACTCCACCTTCAGGGCAAGGACCTTGAGGCCAAGCCTTTCTTCAAGCACGCCATGCTTTACGGCGGCAAGGAGAGCCCGGTAATTCTCAGGCATTATGCCGAAGTCCTCAAAGTGCTTGGGGAGGAAGATTCCGCAAAGGTGTATATCAATCTTGCAAAACGTCTGGAGCAATGAGAAAGGTCCTTGTCATAGTACTTCTTGCCTTGGCGGCGGCTCTTCCGCTATCGGCCCAGAAATCCTCCTCCATGAAAAAGCTGGAAAGCCAGAGGGCCCAGCTGGAGAAGGAGATAGCCGTGCTCAACCGCCAGCTCAAGGACAATTCTTCGGCAAAGGAGAAGGAACTGACAAAGCTTTCCCTTGTGAAAAGCAAGATACAGGCGCGTGAAAAGCTCATTGCGGCATCCGACCAGGCGCTTCGCATCCTGGACGACTCCATCCGCACATGCCGCGCGGACATCGGGAAACTCCAGGCCCGCCACGACACCCTTTCGGCCTACTATTCCCGCCTTGTCAGAAGCACTTATAAAAACCGCGACAGCCGCATGTGGTACATGTACGTGCTCTCCAGCCAGTCCATCGGGCAGGGGTTCAGGCGCTTCGGCTACCTCAGGTCCCTGGCTTCCGAAATGGGTGCGCAGGCAACCCGCATCCGTGAGACTTCGGCCGCCCTGGAGGTTGAGAAAGAGCGTCTGGAGTCCCTGAGGGCCACTGAGGCCGATGTCAGGAGGCAGGTGGTGTCCGAGCGCTCCAAACTTAGGTCGGAGGAAGACGAGAGTAGCCGCCTTGTGGAGAAACTTTCAAAAGACAGGAAAAAGTACGAGTCCCAGCTTCGTGAGAAAAACCGACAGAAGGAAGCCCTCAACAAGAAAATCGCAGACCTTATACGCCAGCAGCAAAGTAAGGGCGGCGGCAAGGGTTCCGGCTCTAAGGGTGGCAAGAAGACATCTACGGTCATAGACACCAAGCTTTCCAACGAGTTCGCCTCCAACAAGGGCCGCCTGCCGTGGCCCGTGGAGGGCGCCATTGTGGAGCGCTTCGGGAAACACAGGCATCCCGTGTATCAGAATGTGGAACTCCCTCAGAATAACGGCGTTACACTTGCCGTAAAGCGCGGCACGCAGGCCCGGGCCGTCTTCAACGGCACCGTGAGCCAGATAGTGGTCCTGCCCGGTTACAACCAGTGCGTGCTTGTGAACCACGGGGCCTACTACACCCTCTACTCCAAACTTGCCACCGTTGCCGTGAAACCCGGCGACAAGGTCAAGACCGGCCAGATTGTGGGCACCGTAGACACCATTGGCGGGGAAGACCTCTTCCACTTTGAACTCTGGAACGGCACCACCCCCCAGAACCCGGAGAACTGGCTCAGGGATTAAGATTATGAAACACAATATTGAAATTCGCGGCCTTCAGGAGCTGCCCGCTGTGGCGGAAACATTCCTCAAAGAGATAGGAGACAACCGGCTCATAGCGTTTTATGCGCCTATGGGAGCCGGTAAAACCACTTTTACCACGGCAATCTGCCACCAGCTTGGCGTCCGGGAAGACGCCGTGAGTTCCCCTACGTTTGCGATCCTCAACGAATACCGTTCGGCCGCTGGAGAACCGGTATTTCACTTTGACTTCTACCGCATAAACCGCTTGTCGGAGGCCCTGGACCTTGGGCTCTACGACTACCTGGACAGCGGATACCTGTGCCTTATGGAGTGGCCGGAGAACATAGAGGAGTTACTTCCGGAAGAGACCTTGAAAGTGTATATTACAGTGCAGCCGGATGGCAGCAGGCTGGTAACCTGGGAGGACTGAGGCCATGATTACGCATCCTAACGTAAAAGTGAACCTGGGCCTCAACGTGCTGCGTAAGCGCCCGGACGGCTACCACGACCTCGAGACCTTGTTTGTGCCTTATTTCGGCCTTACGGACACCCTGGAAATAATTACCGGAGAGGACTACAGCAGGACTATCGGCCCGCTTCAAGAAAAATACGGGAATCTTTCGCAAGCCATTTCCCCGGACGGCAAACTAATGATTACAATTGCCCGGAAGGAGGGCGTGGACTGGGAGCCGCTCAAAGACCTTACCGCCAAGGCATACATGATGCTGGCGGAGGACTTCAAGCTCCCTCCCATGAAAATATACCTTGAAAAGACCAACCCGGTTGGGGCCGGGCTTGGGGGAGGTTCGGCCGATGCCGCCTTTGCGCTAAGAATGATCTCCGAACTTGCGGAACTGGGGCTCACTGACCAGACTTTGGCGGGTTATGCCGCCCGCCTTGGCAGCGACTGCGCGTTTTTCATATATAATGTGCCCATGATGGGAAGCGGCCGCGGGGAAATCCTGGAGCCGTTCCCGCTGGACCTTGGAGACCTTAGGCTGGAGGTAATTGTTCCGGAGGGCATTTCCGTCTCCACGGCCGATGCATATCGCGGCATAGTTCCGCGGATTCCCGCAAAGCCGCTGGCGGAGGTTTTGAGGCAGGACCCTTCCACCTGGAAAGAGGATCTCAAGAACGATTTTGAGGAAACGGTCTTTGCAAAATACCCCAAATTGGCCCAAATAAAGGCTGATATTTATTTACGGGGAGCGTTGTATGTGGCGATGAGCGGCAGCGGTTCGTCCCTATATGCGCTTTTTCGTCCCTAATCCTTAGAAACAGCAAAACTTTTATTAGGATTCTTGTTTTTGAGCCCGCAACTCCCGACCTTGTGAGGGAAAAAGTTTGCAAGCCATGAGGAGAATTGTCTTTACGCTGGCGGTTGCCGCCACACTGATTTCATGTAAAAAGCCCTTGATGGATACCCTGCCCCGCTGGTACAGCCGGGGGCCGCGCTCTTATATGGCACATGCCGGGGAACGGGAGGATACTTCGGCCATAGGGAAGCCGGTAAAGGGCGGCATCTACTTTACGGCCCTCCGTTTTCCGGACTGGGCAAAATGGCGGGAAGGGGATTTCCGCGGGGCCGAAGCCGTGCTGTTTCTGGACAGCATGGAGGTTGCCAAGGCGTCGGCCGGGCCGCGTCCGGACCCCGCCAGGATAAGGATTCTGGAGGGGCGCATGTGGACGGACATAGCCGAAGGCGGAACCACGGAGGTTTTCTGCAACGGGGAGCATCGGCTTACTATCCCCGCCGAGGAACTTATCAAGGGACTTTTCACGGAAAACGGCCGCATACATACCCTGGGGCAGCGTCCGGGAGGAAAGGGCCTTTGCTACAGGATAGACGGGGAGGAAGTCTTCTCCACCGGCGCCGGCACGGTTATGGGCACTTTCATGAGGGACACCAGCGGGGTTTACTTCGTTTACGGGATTCCCATCAGGAATGGAGATTCGGCCACCACGGAATACCATATAATAAAGGGGGCCGAAGACATCAAGGCCGTTACGCCGAACAAGGGGGGTGTCATTTATGACATCCGTGTGCGGGACGGTACGGTTTACCGGAGCGAGCGCAGGGGCGAAAGCCCGTCCAGCCTGTGCCTGGTGGCAGGAGAGGCCTTTCACTCCATGGGCGTTGGAGAGTCGGAGGACATTCACCTTTGCCGGCTCATGGAACTTGGGGAGGAGATGATGATAAAGGGGTATTCCGTGACCGGGAACATCACCACCCACTGGATAAGGTCCAAGGACGGGATCCGCCACCAGGTAACAAGCCGCCGCGGGGGCATTCCGGACATCTACTCAGATGGCGTTTCCCTGGCGCACCTTGTCATCGGCGTTGACGACAAGGTGACAATGATTCATGCCGAAAGCACGGACTTTTCCATAGAGAAAGAGGGCCTGTGCCTTGTATCGTCGGGTTCGGCCTGCGCCGACTACAAAGGCGGAGTGTTTGCCGCAGCCCTTTCAGACACTTCTTTCAGGGCTCACCGCATCTTTGTGGGAGGACGTCTGATTCCGCTTGAATTCAACGGGTACTTCACATCTTTAACAATATCTGAGTAATGCTTGTCAATATACATTCGGCAAAGATAACGGGCATCAAAGCCGTGCCCGTAACCGTGGAAGTAAACATCACCCTTGGGATAGGGATTCATCTTGTGGGCCTGGCCGATACCGCCGTGAGGGAGAGCCTCCTTAGGACGGTGACCGCCCTCCAGGCGCTTGGATTCCATGTTCCGGGCAAGAAAATAGTGATAAATCTGGCACCCGCAGACCTTCACAAACAGGGCAGCGGCTACGACATCCCCATTGCCCTTGGGATAGTGGCGGCGTCCGGCCAAAGGGAGATGCCACTACTGGACAAGTTCCTGATAATGGGAGAGTTGGGGCTGGACGGAAGTGTCCGGTATGTGAGCGGCTCCCTGCCTATGGTGGAACTTGCCATGGAAAGCGGCTTTACGGGGTGCATCCTTCCGGAGGTTTCGGCCCTGGAGGCGGTGGACTACACGGGAACGCAGGTGTACGGCGTTAAAACGCTGGAAGACGTCCTGAGGATACTTGGCGGGGAGGAGGATGCCGAAGACCTCCTTATCTGGAACACTGAGGCCTACCGCGAGGCCCGTGAGAGCGCCCTTCATCCTGTGCGGAAGTACATGGATTTTTCGGAAATAGTGGGGCAGGACGCCGCAAAAAGGGGCGTGGAGATAGCGGCGGCAGGCCAGCACAATGTCCTTCTGGTTGGGGCCCCCGGAAGCGGAAAAACCTCGCTTGCAAAGGCCCTGGCAGGGATTTTGCCGCCCATGACGCTGGAAGAGAGCGCCGTCACCTCCAAAATCTACTCCGTTGCGGGAGCGTCGGCCGGGGGCTTCGGCCTCATGAGGACAAGGCCTTTCAGGGCGCCGCATATTTCGGCCTCAAAAGCGGCCCTGCTGGGTGGCGGAAGCGGAGACAACATCCTTCCCGGGGAGGTTTCACTGGCTACAGGCGGGATACTCTTTCTTGACGAATTCTGTGAAGCGCCGAAGTCTACCCTGGAGGCGCTGCGGGGGCCCATGGAAGACCGCAAAGTGTGCATTTCCAGGCTCAAGGCAAAGATTGAGTATCCGGCGTCGTTCATGCTGGTAGCGGCCACAAACCCCTGCCCTTGCGGCTATTACGGAGAGGCCGACCGCTGCACCTGCACGCCCACCGTCAGAAACGCCTATCTGTCAAAGCTCTCCGGGCCCATAATGGACAGGATAGATATCCAACTTTGGATGCATCCCGTTGAGACTCAGGCGCTTATAAACGGCGGAAAGGCCGAACCCTCCGCGGCCGTTGCCGAAAGGGTGGTGCGGGCACGGGAAATGCAGCAGGCCCGCTTCCGCGGGACGGGGATATTCACAAACTCCGAAATGTCCGGGGCGCAACTGGAGGAGTTTTGTCCGCTTTCGGCCGGTTGCAAAGACCTTCTGGAGAAGATAATAGACAGGCAGGGGCTGAGCGCCAGGGCATACACGCGAATCATCAAGATTTCACGCACCATCGCAGACCTTGCTGGGGCGCCGGACATCCTTCCCGTCCACATTGCCGAAGCCGCCAGCTACCGTTTCCTGGACCGCCGGCACGTGATGGGGCTATAGCTTGTCCAGGACCAGCTGGAGGTGAATGTCAAAGTTCTTCTTGATGCGCTGGACGGCATCATGGAAACTCATGCGCTCGTCGCCGTTGATGATGTTGCCGCCGTTTTGGGAAGCATCCTGTGCGGGGTTCCACATCTTGAAGTTCAGCTCTGCGCTCTCCGTGAGCTTTCCCTCAAGTTCATCTATGTAGGCCGGAATGGTCTGGAGCTGAGGAAGGAGTTCGCGGAGGCGTGCCCTCACAGCTTCAAGGAATGCGGGGTCCTGGAACAGGCGGTCGTACCATATTGCATGGCGGTTTATGAGCCTGTAGTCCCCTCCGGTGGTGTCGAAGGTAAGAACGCCCCAGTCAAAGTCCCAGCAGGGCCCGGCGGTTAGTTTTCCGTCTTTGTCCTTGTAGAAAAAGACACTTCCGGGGTTGCCCAGTTCATGGTTTGTCATAACCTCAAAGACTATCCAATAGTCTATGAAGGAGTCTACGTCCAGGTACTTGGCATAGCCTTCGGCGGGGTCCTTGAAATTCGAACCGTAAAGGGCGCTTGAAACCGTGGCTATGTAGTTTTTGGCATAAGTTTTCTGCTCCTGGGTAATAACCTCCGGGTCCGGATGCTTCACGGCAAAGGGAATATTGTGGTCTTTCCACTGAACTTCGTTGTCCCAGTGGAAGTCCAGTTCAAACAGATAGCCGCCTTTTTCCTCAATGTCTATGCGGTCTCCGTCCACCCTCACCTGCTCTATGAGAAGGTAGTTCCCTACGTGCTTGCCGTTCAGGACCAGCTCTACGCTCTGGCAGCGGGGTGTCCAGGCAAGGCTGGTCATGGAGGAGACCTTCATTGCAACCATGTTCCGCATCATGGTGCGGTCCATGAAGTTTGCAAGGAGCACCCAGCGCTTGTGTTTAGGGAAGCCGAAGATGGAGGCTTTCTCCTCCAGTTTCACAAGATACGGCTTCTTGGGCCAGCTCCATGTTGTATTGCCGCGCCCGCGGATGGAGCAGTTTCTTTCGGCAAGCCCGGGAAGGGTTTCCGTGCCTTTTATAAAGATCTTAGCCCCTACGTAATCCTCTTTTGAGGTTATGGCCTTGCCTCCGTCAGTGTCTATGAAAACCACCGGAAGGCCGGTGTACACCATCCCCTCCCTAGGCTTTTCCGGGGCCTTCCCCACTACGGCAAAGGACTTGGACGTCATAAAGGAATTCTCCCCGCTCCGGATGCAAAGTTTTACCATACGCACGTAATCTTCGTCTACGCTATCGTTCTTCACTATGGCCACATAGCTGCCTGGAGTGGTATCGGCCGAATAAGACTCTAAATGGAACAGCGTTGGAGGGTTTCCGTCCGTTCCTTGAAGCGTAACGGAGTCAAACTTGAAATCAGCGTCCTCAACCTTGAAATGCAGGGGCGCGCTGCCGCCCGGTTCCAGCGTCAGGGACATGTCCGTCACCGTAATGGAACGCAGCACCGGGCCGCTGGGCACTTCCTCTTCATGCGGAACAATATCCGGCGCTTTTGTGCAGGCAAACGCCAGCACAAAAGCTGCCAGATATGTTATGACGCGTTTCATTTGGGTTTGCTAAGTTAGTCAAATACATCAAGAATTACAATAGCGCTTTTTTTCGTCCCTGTATTTGTGTTTTCGTCCCACAATCCGTAGAAACGTATATTCTTTTGTAAGGATTCTTGCTTTTGTATAGGCATTTTACGTTCTTGCACGCAAGTTATTTAATAATATTTTTGGAGTTATAGTACTATTTTTAGTATCTTTGCAGATGAGGCATATTTTTATATAGTTATGGGTAATCTCAGATACAAAGGGTACACGGGAAATGTCGAATATCACGAAGAAGGGAACTACTTCTTCGGGCATGTTTTAGGACTGCACAGAGACGGAATTTCATATGAAGGTTCTTCGGCCGATGAACTGAAGGCCGATTTTGAGGAAGCTATTGACGACTACCTGGAAGGATGCCGCGCAAATGGCGTTGAACCAGAGAAGCCATACAGCGGTAAAATTGTCTTGAGAATGTCTTCCGGACTGCATTCCAGCGCTGCGGAAAAAGCAAACGCCATGGGAATAAGCCTGAATGAGTTTATTAACAATGCCATCCGTGCAGCATTATAAGGCCACCCGTGGAGATAAATAATTGATTGTACGTAGTTTACACAAAAACGTCTACCGGAAATCCGGCAGACGTTTTTAGTTAAACGGCTGACCCCAAGCACATTAGCCCCACGGGGCAATGGCCGGCAATCAGTCTTTCTGGAACACGCGGACGTAGTCTACTTCATAGACGGCGGGAAGTTTGGAGTCGTCCATGGTGCCGCCCATATTTCCACCGTATGCAAGGTTGAGCTTGAGGTAGAAGGGGGTGTAGAACGGCCAGTGGTCATAGCCCTGACCGTCGTTGCTCACCAGAAGGTGCTGTTTTCCGTCAATGTAGAACTTCATCCACTCTGCAGTCCACTCGCAGGCGTACACGTGATACTCCGTTGCAGCGTTTGAAACGCTCTGCTTATGGGTTTTCTGCGTGCCCTTCATGTGGTTGAAGGCGTTGCAGTGGATACTGGAAGACGAGTAGTTCTTGCCCTGGGTGGAGATGGCGTACTCCATGATGTCAATTTCACCGTCTCCGGGCCAGGTTTTGAAGTTCTGCGGCATCATCCAGAAGGCGGGCCAGGCGCCGGGAACGTCGGACACCTTCAGGCGGGCCTCGAACCAGCCGTAGGTCCAGTACTTCTTGGTGTTCATGCGGATGGAGTATATCTTGCCATCTATCTTCTGGGCCTTGATTTTCAAGGAGCCGTCAGAGATATAGGCAAGGTCCACTCCGCCCTGCTGCTGGGAAACATAGGTCTGAATCTCATTGTTGCCCCAGCCGCCGCCACCGGTTTCGTACCACCAGTCAGAGGTGGATGGCTTTCCGTCGGTGTTGAACTCCTCCTGCCAGGCAAGGTGATAGCCCTCGGGAATCTCGATGGAAGTTTCGCCCTTCTTGGCGGCTTCCTGGGTAAGGGTAACCTTCTTGCGGGTTGTGCCGCACTTGATTGTGATTTCCGTGCTGCGCTCCTTGTAAGTGAAGTTTTCGGCCACCTGTACGGTAACTGTCGCCGAAGATTCCTTGCTGTATGAAGGGTCTACGCTCACCCATTCTATTCCGTCTTCCGCATACGCCTGGAAGGGGCCGGAGGCCTGGACATCCAGGGTGAGGACGGTCTCCTGTGCAGGAGCCGAAAGCGAAGACGGGGTTACCTGTACGCTGCCGGTTTCGGCAGGAGTCCCGGTCTCCTTGCCACCGCAGCTGCACGCTGCGATGGCAAAAAGAACGGGGAAAAAGATGCTCTTAAATGCTCTCATAATCATTTTTTAGGACTCAGAGTCATATCAGTTATGGTAATTTCCGTACCTGCAGCCATGCGGCCGAAGTCAAAGATAACCATAATTGCCGAATAATCCTGATCCGGAGATATAGGAGCCTTCACATAAGAGATTACATCGTATGCTGCCAGTTGTACATTATTGTCGTGGAAGAAAGCGTGGTTGCTGTCGTCGTTAGCATCGGCAACTTTAATGGTCGCGGTGCCGTCCGTTGAAGACTCGATCTTGCAGGCAAAACGGTACTCGGTAGCAGCGCTTGCAGGGACATCGGCCACAAGCTTTACCTGACCCTGCCACTCTGCTCCGCCAACGCCGTCGGGGACAGTAAGGGTAACCTTGCCGCCTTCGAAGGTAAGCTGAGGGTCAAGACCGCCAGCCCAGTTTGCAGGGCTGAACCAGTGCTCCTTGAAGTACAGGCCGTCGATGATGCTGGCACCATATTCATCGCCACCGCCCTGTCCGCCGCCGGAAGACTCTCCGGTGATTTCGCGGAGGCTGATTCCGGAGATGGTGATTTCGGTGCCGGCTGCCATGCGGCCGAAGTCGAAGATTACCATCACAGCCTCATAGGCCTGGTCGGGGGATACGGGTTCATTCTTGTATGAAACCGTCTCATATGCCCCTAGCTGGACAGCGTTGTCGTAGAAGAACGCGTGATTGTTGTCGTCGTTGGCATCGGCCACTTTAATGGTTGCGGTGCCGTCAGTGGAAGACTCAATCTTGCAAGCGAAGGAATACTTCTTCTCGGGATCTGCGGGGATATCGGCCACAAGCTTTACCTGGCCCTGCCACTCTGCGCCGCCAACTTCTGCGGGAACGGTGAGTGTAACCTTGCCGCCTTCAAAGGTGAGCTGAGGGTCAAGACCGCCAGCCCAGTTTGCAGGGCTGAACCAATGCTCCTTGAAGTACAGGCCGCCAAGGAGTTCGTCGCCATAGGTGAATCCGCCCTGGCCGCCGCCGGGATTCTCGCCGGTGATTTCACGGAGCTCGATATTGGTGATGGTAATTTCTGTACCTGCAGCCATACGGCCGAAGTCGAAGATTACCATCACGGCCTCATAAGCCTGATCCGGGGAGACGGGCTCGTTCTTGTAGGAAACGGCTTCAAATGCGGTGAGGGCCACATTGTTGTCGTAGAAGAAAGCGTGGTTGTTGTCGTCGTTGGCATCGGCAACTTTAATGGTTGCGGTGCCGTCGGTGGAAGACTCCACGGTAGCGAAGAAGGCGTACTTCTTTTCAGGGTCTGCAGGGATATCGGCCACAAGCTTTACCTGGCCCTGCCACTCTGCGCCGCCAACTTCTGCGGGAACGGTGAGGGTAACCTTGCCGCCTTCAAATGTAAGCTGAGGGTCAAGGCCTCCGGCCCAGTTTGCAGGGCTGAACCAATGCTCCTTGAAGTACAGGCCGCCGAGGAGGTTGTCGCCATAGGTGTAACCGCCTTCACCGCCGGGGTTGTCAATAGGTTCGTCTCCACCCTCAACATTGGTGATGATGAACTGCCATGCAATGGGACCGCCGTTATTTCCGGTAGGAGTGAACCATACCAGAGTGACGGACTTGGCAGCAAATTCCTTTACAAGGAAGCGGGTATCCTTGACAAAGTCGTCGTTGGGGATGTAAGGGAACAGGGCGCCGGGCTCGAGGGCCAGGTACAGGTTCTCACCTTCCACCTCAAACTTGAATTTGGAGGTCTGCTGCTGGGCGGGGGCCTGGTAGTCTGCGGTTGCATCGCCCTTCGCGTCTACGTAAGGAGACACTGTTACGCCGATGTTCACAAACACGGTTCCGGACTCGCCGGGATCGAAGGTGTAGTTTCCGTCAGCGGTGAAGGTGAGTCTGTTGTCATACACGCCGAAGGCCGCCTTGTCGTTCTTGGGAGCCTTCCACCAGCCGGTGGGATTCTCCACGGATTCACCGCAGGCCATATGGGCTTCCGTGAGGCCGTCAATGTGCCAGGGGCCCTTGGAAAGGATGGTGAAATACTTGTCGAAGTTGACAATGGTGTTATCAATGTGGAAGCTTTTCTCCACGTAGTCGGGAGAAATGCCGGAAGCGTTCATTATCTGCATGCGAACAGAGTAGTCGCCGGCAGAAGCGAAGATTCTCTTGTATCCGTTGCCGCTCTGGATATCCTTCCATGCGCCCTCGGAATTCTGGAACACCCACACCGGGATAATGCCGGTGCTTTCCACGGTAAAGGTTACCTGGTTGGTTTCCTGGTCTACCGTGATTATGGGCTCGTAGGATGCGGCCTGTGGAACATTGCCCTCTGAAGGATGCACGATGGGCTCCTGGGTGCAGGAGAATGCCACTACGGCCGCAGCCAAAATCATTAATATCTTTTTCATAATCCTAAGCCATTAATAGTTGTTCTGTACCAGCTCGTAGGTCTTTCCAAGAGTGGAGTCAATAAGGCCCTGAGGGAAAGGCAGATACTTCTTGCTCTCGCTCCAGGTGTTGGTACGGTATCCGTATGAGTCGGGTTTGAGGACTGAAGTAGCGTCGCCCCAGCGGACAAGGTCCCAGTAGCGTTTGCCTTCACCCACAAACTCTAGCCTGCGCTCTTCCTTGATGTTGTCAAGGGAAAGGGTCACGGTTGTTCCGGCAATGGCGCGGCTGTGGACGTCGTTGAGCCAGCCGTCAGCACCGGCAGTGGAGTTGGTGAGGATTGCAAGCTCCGCGGCATTCAGAAGAGTCTCTGAATAACGGTAGATGCGGAGGTTGTTGTTGAAACGGAGGTCGGCGTCGCCGTCGGCATCGGTGTTGGCCTTGTAGGCTACATATTTCTCCAGCCAGATGCCGGTGTCCTGATAACGATGCTCATATTTGTCGCGCAGGCTGGCATCGATGCTCCAGCAGGTAGCGGCACGGCGGGTATCGGCAGCGTCATACATGTCGTATGTTTCCTGACGGACGGGAGCGAAGCCCCAGCCGGAATCGTGGTCGGAATCACCGTTCCAATTGTACGGAGAGATGAGACGGGGAAGGATGGTGCCGCCTGCTCCGCGTACCCAAGACCAGTAACGCTGGCCGCCCACAGACTTGTAACCTATCTCGAAGATGGACTCGCTGCCCCATTCTCCGGTTGCCTTGAAGATGTCACCGTAATTCGGCATAAGGGAATACTTGCCGGAAGTGATGATTTCCTTCATGTAATCCAGGGCCTTTCCGTAGCGGGTCTCATCTTTCTGGTAAAGGACGGCTTCGGCATAAAGCATATATGCCATGGCAAGGGAAACACGGCCGACTTCACTGCCTTCACGCTTCATGGGAAGGGCGCCAAGTGCGATTGCACCCTCAAGGTCGGCGATGAACTTTGCATAAACTTCATCGGCCTGGAACTGAGGGCTGGTGAAGTCACCGGTAAGGTTTTCCTCATAGTAAGGGATGTTTCCCCAGAATTTCCAGAGAATGTTGTAGTAGAAGACGCGGAGAACGCGGGCCTGGGCCTCTACGCTCTTGGCGGTCTCGGCGGGCAGGTCTTTGGTCCAGCCGATATAGGTAAGGACGTCGTTGCAGCGTTTCACACCGCTGTAGCAGTCGGAAATGATTGAACCAAGGCAATTTGTGGGAAGCGCCTCATAGTTCATCATAAGGTGCCAGAACTCATTGTCGGTCTTGCTGCTTCCGCCAACCCATATCTGGTCGGCCATAATGTCGGACATTATGTTAAGAGGTGCGTACTGATCTGTCCAGTCGAACCACTCCAGGGGGTCATAGGCAGCAACAAGGGCTTCCTGAAGATGGGGTTCCGTGGTAAAATACTCTTCCAGGGGAACGGCGCTGGTGTGTTCCACAGAGAGGAACTGCTTTGTGCAGGCAGAGGAAAGTGCCACTGCAGCAAGGGCTGCCAGAATAATTTGCTTTCTCATGATTGCCTAGAATTTAAGATTTAAGCCAAAGAGGATGGTACGGGGCTGGGGATAGACGCCATAGTCTACGCCAAGCGATGTTCCACCGGAGGATATTTCGGGATCGAATCCACGATAGGAAGTGATGGTGAGAAGATTCTCGGCCGATACGTAGAAACGCAGGGACTTGATGAGGATAACGTTAGTCCACTTCTGAGGGAGAGTATATCCAAGCTGGATATTCTTGAGGCGCAGGTAGCTGCCGTCCTGGACATAGAGGTCGGACATCTGCCAGTTCACGTTGTCTCCGCGTACAAGGCGGGGATACTTGTTGGAAGTGCCTTCGCCGGTCCAGCGGTTAAGCATGTAAGAAGGCAGATTGGACTCGGAAACATCCGTACGGCGGGTCACGTCAAGGATGTCGTTGCCAACGGTGCTCTGCCACAGCATGTAGAAATCAATTCCTTTCCAGCTGGTGCTGAAGTTGAGGCCGAAGTTCCAGTCGGGCATACCGTTGCCGATATAAGTACGGTCATCGGCATCAAAGTCACCGTCTCCGTCTGCATCCACAAAGCGGACGTCACCGGGAACGGCACCAGGCATAATCTTGTTTCCGTCCTTGTTCACATAGGCGTCAATTTCGGCCTGGTTCTGGAAAACGCCGTCGGTCTTGTAGCCATAGAAGAACGGGAAAGGATAGCCGTTCTCACCACGTGTCATGGTGCCGGCGCCCTGGAAGGAGTCGTAGTTGTTGAAACCGCTCTCGTTACCCATAGAGATAAGGCGGTTATAGAGGTAAGTGGCATTGCCGCCTACGCGGAAGTTCCAGTCGCGGGAACCCCACTTGTAGCCGAAGTCAATTTCAACACCGCGGTTGACCATCTTTCCGCCGTTGCCCCAAGGGTTGGACTCACCCACGTATGAAGGGGTGGGCATCTGGAGGAGCATGCCGTCGGTGGTCTTGTTGTAGAGGTCTATACCAAGGGTGAGGGCGTTGCTGAAGAATCCGAGTTCAAAGCCGAGGTCGGTCTGGATGGAGCGCTCCCAGTGGAGGTCGGCATTGGCAAGGCCGCTGGACTTGACACCCTGAACGGTGGATTCGTCGGTGCCGAGGATGTAATTGTTGTCCTTGGAAGTAAGGGTGGTGTAACGGAAGGCCTCAAAGGCGTCGGAGCCGTTGATACCCCAGGAGAAACGCACCTTGGCGGTATTGAACCATGAAGGCATGGTCACATAAGGCTCCCTGTGGATGTTCCATCCCAGTGAGAAGGACGGGAAGTTACCCCACTTGTTGTTGGCGCCGAAGCGGGAGCTGCCGTCACGACGGAATGTAGCCTGAACCATATAGCGTTCATCGTAGTTCCAGTCGGCACGGGCGAAGTAAGAAGCGAGGCGGTAAGGGGAATTTACCCAGCCGTTTGCGCCCTGCTTGTCTGGTTCGTCGGTGTTATTGGGGGCATTGCCGATATAAGGCTTGTTGAACCATTCTTCGGCAAGGTCACGGCGCATGCCGTAAAGGCCGTCGGAGGTATTCTCAAGGGCACTCTGGCCAAGGAGGACGGAAACGCTGTGCTTGCCGAATTCCTTGTTCCATGTGAGGTAGTTTTCCACCTGCCACACGAGGCCCTTCTCATACTGGGCGTTCACGTTTGTGGACTGGGCCTTGTTGTTTCCTGACAGATAGTACTTGGGAGTATAGCCGCTGTTGCCCCAGAAACTCATGTCCATGCTTATTGTGCTGTGGAACTTGATATTGTCCCAGATCTGGAGTTCGCCGGAGAAGGCTCCCACAATCTTGTGGCTCCAGTTGTCGTTGGCGGGACGGGAGAGATCGGCAATAGGGTTCACCATCTCATTGTAATTTCCGCCGGGAATCATGTAAGTGCGGCCTGTGGCATCCTTGAGGAGGGTTTCGCCGGCGTAAGCCACTGCGTAATCAGCAAGTTCGTCCTCTGTTGCGAAGACGCCGAGGATAGGAGAAAGTGCAAGAGCCGAGCCCAGAGGGGAACCCCACTGAGAGTTCTCGGAGACGCCCTTTGACTTGATTTTGGCGTAAGAGAGCTGATTGTTCAGGACCATCTTGTTGAGGAAAGTGCGCTCCTTGCTGGCATCCCAAAGGGTGAAGCCGGTGTTGGAACGGAGAGTAAGGCGGTTGTAGTTGGAACGGCCGAAATTGCCGCCAACAATACCCTGCTGGTCTGTGTAGCCAAGGGAAATGTAGTAATTCACAACATCAGTTGCGCCGCTTACGGAAAGCTCGTGATTCTGCTGGGGGGCATTGTAGTTGAACACTTCCTTCTGCCAGTTGGTGCCTACACCGTAGCTGTAAGGATCGGCATACCTGGGGGCGGCACCGCTGTTGACGAGGCTCTCGTTCATGAGGAGGGCGTATTCGCTGGCGTTGAGGACCTCCCTTTCTTTCCAGGGGCTGGAAAGGCCGAAGGAGAAGTTGTAGTCAATGCTGGCTTTGCCCTTGTTGCCCTTCTTGGTGGTTACCAGGACAACGCCGTTGGCTGCACGGGTACCGTAGACAGCACCGGAGGCGGCGTCCTTCAGAACCTCGATGGACTCGATATCTGAGGGGTTCAGGTAATCTATACCGCCGGCAATGGGCATTCCGTCAACAATGTAGATAGGATCACTGGAGTTGATGGAGCCCACACCACGGATGCGGATACGGGACGATGCGCCGGGCTGACCGGAAGATGCGGTAACCGTAACGCCGGAAGTAAGGCCCTTGAGAGCGTTGTCTACGCGGGTAGGAGCCGTAATTCCCAGGGTTTCGCCGTCAACTTTGGCAATGGCGGCGGTTACAACGGACTTTTTCTGGACACCGTAGCCAATTACCACGGTCTCTTCAATCATCTGGGTGTCGTCCGGAAGGACAACCACCACATTCTGCTCTCCGTTGTTGGTGATAACCTGCGTTGCGTAGCCGATGCAGGAAACCTCGATGGCAGCGCCGGGACGGGTTGTGATGGCAAAATCGCCGTCCACTCCGGTCATGGCGCCGTTGGCTGTTCCCTGTTCAACCACGAACGCGCCAACGATAGGTTGATTGCCGCTGTCCACAACCGTACCGCGGAGGGTCTGGTTCTGGCCGAAAGCAATCAAGCCAAATCCTAATGCAAGGATAAGGGTTGCGATTCGTTTCATGGTTTGTGTTAATAATGGTTAATGGTTAATATTATTGAATATTTACTCAACTTCAAACTCTACGGGCTCACCGGAAGCGCTGTCTCCGGCCACCCAAAGCTGGAATTTGCCGGGTTCCACCTTGCGGCGGACGTCAAGGCCGAAGAAGGCGAGGCTGCTCACCGGAAGCTCCACTTTCACCGTGCGGGACTCGCCTGCGGCAAGCGTAATTCTCTCAAAATGTTTAAGTTCCTTTACGGGACGGGCAATTGAGCCCACAAGGTCACGGACATAAACCTGGGCCACCTCGGTACCCTCACGGCTGCCGGTATTGGCAAGGGTGAAGGTGATGCCAATGGTGTCTTCGGCCCGATACTCCTGCCTGTCAAGGCTTATTCCGGAATACTCAAAGCTTGTATAGCTTAGGCCGAATCCGAAGGGGAAGAGCGGATATGCGCCGTAGTCAAGATAGTAGGAGGTGTTGCCGAGGGATGTCTGGCCGGCTTCCAGGGCGATGTCCTTCATGAGGAGTTCCCCGCTGTAGGGGCGTCCGGTCATGTTGTGATTGTAGTACATGGGAGCCTGGCCTACCGTACGGAGGAAGGTGACGGGGGTTTTTCCGGAAGGGTTGGCCTCTCCGGTTAGAAGGTTCACGATGGCGGGACCGCCCATTGTTCCGGGATGGAAGCTATAGAGCATTGCGCTACAGTTTTCAAGGTCCCTCTCTATTGTAAGGGGACGTCCTGCCATAATAGATGCAACCACGGGCTTTCCCGTTGCCCTCAGGGCCTTCAGGAGTTCGCTCTGGGAACCTATGAGATTAAGGTCGGCAAGGGAATGGGCCTCTCCGGAAAGGATGGACTCCTCCCCAAGGAAGGCCAGAACCACGTCCGCGCGGCGGGCGGCGGCAACAACGTCGGAGAAATTGTCGCGCTCCTGACGGCTGTAAGTAAGGCCGGGGACGTATGTAACTTTACCGGGGAAACGCTCCTGGAGGGCCTTCAGGGGCGTAACCGTATGGGATTTTTCGCCGTCGAACACCCAGGTGCCAAGCTGGTCGTGGGGTGCATCGGCCATGGGTCCGGTGACAAGTATGCGGAGACCTTCCTTAAGAGGGAGGGTACCGTCATTTTTCAGAAGTATGGCGCTTTCTTCGGCCGATTTCTGCGCAGCGGCAAGGTGCTCAGGGGCATACTGCACTTTTTCGGCCGCCTCCACATTAATATAAGGATGCTCAAAGAGGCCGAGCTTTACCTTGATCCTGAGGATATTGCGCACAGCGGCATCTATCTGAGACTCCTTCACCTCCCCGCTTCTTACCATTTCCTCAAGGTGGCCGATAAAGCCGTAGGTCATCATGTCCATGTCCACACCTGCCTCAAGTGCCTTTTTCGCCGCGTCCGGACGGTCTTCGGCAAAACCGTGGTTTATCATTTCTCCCATTGAGTTCCAGTCCGTGACAACAAGGCCGTCAAAACCCCATTCTCCGCGGAGGATCTCCTTTACCACGTGCTTGTTGCCGGTGGACGGGACGCCGTCGTTGTCGTTGAAAGAGGTCATGAGGGTCATTGCACCGGCGTTTACAGCAGCCTCAAAGGGAGGGAGGTAAACATTGCGGAGAAGATGCTCCGGGATAAGCGTGCTGTTATAGTCACGGCCGCCTTCGGCAGCGCCGTAACCTACAAAATGTTTGATGCAGGCTGCCATGGAGGTGCTGTCTGCGGTGCGTCCCTGATATCCGTAAACCATGGCCTCGGCCATGCGCGAATCAAGGTAAGGGTCTTCGCCACTGCCTTCGGCAATGCGGCCCCAGCGGGGGTCACGGGCAATGTCCAGCATTGGAGAGAAAGTCCAGCGGACGCCCTGGGCGGTTGCCTCAATGGCCGCTACGCGCGCGCCTTCCTCTACTAACTGAGGGTCGAAGGTGGCCGCCAGGCCAAGGGGAATGGGGAAAACGGTATGGAAGCCGTGAATGACGTCACGGGCTACAAGAAGGGGAATTCCAAGACGGGTCTCCTCAACGGCAATACGCTGATACTCATTTATTTTAACGGGATCAACCTCGTTGAGGATGGAGCCAACCTGGCCGTCACGGATTGCCCCGGCGAAATTACTTACATCTCCGCCCACTGAAATCTGGTTCATTTGGCCTATCTTCTCCTGGAGGGTCATTTGGGAGAGGAGGTCGTTGACCTTCTTGTCAACGTCAGAAACCTTCCGGCCACAGGAAATGGCCAGTACTGCAAATGTGAGGAACAGGATCTGTTTTGTGAGTCTCATATCCGCGTGCAATTAATTATCTGTTCAGTGCAAAATTATAGGAAATGAAACACCAAGATTTCGTTTGTAGTTTTAAAGTAGTGAAAATAAAAATTTAAAGCGCTATAAATGAAGCGCTTAAAATTTCTGAATATATGTAAAAAAGTAGTGGTATTAGAGGTTATAAGACAGCTCTTTCACCCTCTTTTCAAAGGAATCACGGTCCCCGAGGGCCATGTTTTTCACACTCACCTTGTAATTATATATGGTGCTTACGGAGTAATCCAGCATGGAGGCTATCTTCTTGGAGTCGTCCACGCCAAGGCAGATAAGGGCGAAGATCCTGAGCTCTGTAGTGAGCCTTCCGGCAGGCGGATATATACGGCCTTCCTCCTTCAGGAGAGCATTGAAGCGCTCCGGGAAATCCGGGTACATTGCAAGGAAGGTGCGGTCGAAGGTCTCGTAGAATTCCTCCTTGGCTTTTTCAGAGCGCCCGGAGATGGAGAGCTCTTTGAGAAGTTGGTCGGCGCGTCCCTGCTTGAGAAGATTCCTGAAATGGTTGTCTTCGGCACGGATTACAGACACCTGGGATGACAGCCCCTCCAGGAAATTCACTATGTAGTCTCCCTTCACTTTATCGGCCTGGGCAAGCTTGCGGTTGCTGCTTTCAAGAGCGGCCTGGGTGCGGGTGAGGTTCCTTGAACGGGCCACCAGCATGCGCGTGATTAAGAGGAGAACCAGCACCAGGGCAGCCATGATTATGGCGGCAAGAATTGCGCTTCTGTTGGCTTCGGCCTGCCTCTTTGCATAAGCGTCCTCAACGTCCATCAGGAAGCGGGAGATTTGCCAGGGCCGCAGGCGGGCGTTGTAGGCCAAGGCATCCTCCTGGGCCATCCTGAGATAACGGAAAGAGCGGTCTACGTCCGTCGGGAGGATATTCTGGGCCACCATGGTAAGGGAAGCGTAGTCCCTCACGGCATTCACGAGGTCACATTTGGCCGATTCTATGAGCCAGAACATGCGCTGCTTCTGGTTTCCGCGGCGCTCCTCTATCTCCGACTGGAAGAACGCGTGGATGGCGTAATCCCTGTCTTCAGGCTTTACGCCGGCAAGTAGAAGGCGGCTCACGCTGTCGGCGCTGTCCAGTTTCCGTTCCTGCAAATATTTGTTCCTCAGGGTAATACGCCAACGGGGACTGTCTTTGGGAAGGAGCTTGAAAAGAGTGGGAAGGTATGCCGATGCAGGCGGAATACTGAGGCTCTCCACAATACCGGAATTACCGGCCATATCTCCGCAGAAATCGTAAAGAACCCAGTAATATTCGGCTTTGAGGGCGGGCGAAAGCGACGCCGAATCTATTTGGCCGTAGAGGATTTGCGAGGCCTCCAGGTAACTGCCTCCTTTGCCGTAAAGATGCCCTAGCATTATGGTGGCGGCATTGTAACGGTCGTTGTCCTTAAGAAGGTCCCGGGCAATGGCCTGGCAGGATTTGAGATAGTGCTGGGTAGAGTCCTGGCTGTAGGAGAAGAACTCCCTTGCCATATTCATCTTGAGCTCATAGAGAGCTTCCGGATTTGCGGTAGTGCCGATAATCGAGCGCAGGGACTCCAGACGTCCGTTTTTGCGGGCGTAGTAGATTTGGCGGGAAGCTATGTAGCGGTCAAGCTCCTCAAGTTTATCTGCGGTGGCGCGGTCAAGGGACGGCCGGCGGGAGCATGAGGTAAGGAGATTGCCGGTCAGGCCGGCAATGACGATTAAGCCGGCAATGACAACTATGGATATGAGAAAACGGCTTCTCACAATGCCATAATCACGTTTTCTATTTCTTCCCGGCGCTCCTGGGGGATTACGGGGGAGAGGAAGGAAAGCATCTGGAGGGCCCGGGCCTCACCCATGGGGATGCCGCGGGAGCGCATGTAGAAGAGTTCATCCTCGTTCAAGCGGCCTACGGTGGCACCGTGGGAGCACTTGACATCGTCGGCGTAAATCTCAAGCTGGGGCTTTGTCTCTACATTTGCCGATTCCGTTAGAAGGATATTGTGGTTTTCCTGGAAAGCCTCTGTTTTCTGGGCGTCCGGGGCCACCACTATTGTGCCGCTGAAGGTAACTTTTGAGCTGCCGCCGGCAACGCCCTTCACAAGCTGGGAGCTTCGGCATCCGGGGGCCCTGTGGTGCACCAGGATACGGAAATTCACCTTTTCTTCGGCCTTTGTGAGATAGAGCGCCTTGAGACTAAGCTCTGCCCCCGGGCCCGTGAGGTCCACCGTTACGTCTATGTCACGGGACTCTCCCGGAAGCACAACGTACTGAAGATCAAGGTGTTCCCCCGCCTTTATGGTTATGACAGGAGATGGCCGATCGGAGTCGGCCATGACGGACTCCGTCATGCCCGGCTTTGACCGGGCATCTCCAATAGGATCAATATACCTGCCGTGTCCCATGGCTAGAACTGGTCAAATCCTTCAGATTCAATGGCCCCAATGAGTTCCCGGCCACCGGTTTTCACAATGGCGCCGTCCTTGAGAACATGCACGAAGTCCGGCTGGACATACTCCAGGAGCTTATGGTAGTGGGTCACAATGATGGCCGATTTTTCCGGGCTGCGGAGTGCGTTGACGCCATCGGCCACAATCCTGAGGGCGTCTACGTCAAGGCCGGAGTCGGTTTCGTCGAGGATGCTGAGCATAGGGTCCAGCATTGCCATCTGGAATATCTCGTTGCGTTTTTTTTCGCCGCCGGAGAAGCCTACGTTCACTTCCCTCTTGGCAAATTCCTGCTTCATTTTGAGGAAGGCCATCTTCTCTTTCTGGAGCTTGAGGAATTCGCCGGCCTTGAGTTCCGGGAGGCCTTCGGCACGCCTTTTTGCATTTACGGCGGCCTTCATGAATGCGGTGATGGTGACTCCGGGGATCTCAATGGGATACTGGAAACTGAGGAAAAGGCCTGCCCAGGCGCGCTCTTCCGGGGCCATTGCAAGAAGATCCTTGCCCATGAAGGTGACACTGCCCTCTGTGACGGTGTATCCGGGACGGCCGGTGAGAACCGCCGCCAAGGTGCTTTTGCCTGCGCCGTTGGGGCCCATCACGGCATGGATTTCTCCGGGGCCGATTGTGAGGTTCACCCCTTTGAGGATTTCCTTGTCCTCAACGCTTGCGTGAAGGTTTTTTATCTGAAGCATATCACGAATTTTTCTTATACAGTTTAATCCAGGTCACAAGCGACCAGATGCCGTTTACAAGGTACAGGCCGCTCACAATGGGCATGAAGACGTTGCCAACGCTTATGTGGAGGATGAGCTGGGTAACGTTTACAAGGAGCCAGGCTATCCAGCAGTCCCATTTCTTGAGGGCCGAAAGCAGCTGCGCCATGAGGATGAGCACCGTCACGGTGCAGTCCAGGTACGGATGGGGGTCCGAGGGGAAAAGATTGTCCAGCGTCCAGCCCCAGAGGCCCGCCACAAGTAGCACGGCACTCACGCTCATTATGCGCCAGGGCCAGGTGAGCATGGTCACCTTCAGTTCTCCCTTGTCCGTGGCTTCTTCCTTGCGGGGATGCGTCCAGCGCCAGTGGCCAAGGATGTTGATGGAGAGCGAAATTGGCTGCAGAAGCAGGCTGGCGTACAGATTACGGTTCCAAAAAAGGAAGAAGAGCGCAATTGTGTAAAGGTAGCCCACCCAGAAGTTGTACTTTGAATTCCGGCCCGCAAGCACCACGCAGGTAAGGCCCAATATACTGGATATCAGGTCTATGAGCAGCACCGGCTTGCCGGCAAGTTCAAATATTACGGTATCAAACATTCTATTTCTATTTGAGATTCTTCGGCTTCGCCCTGCGGGCTACGCTCAGAATGACAAGGGAACGTTTATCCAACACTACCTTCCAGTGACACCTGCAGGAGTTTCTGGGCCTCAACGGCAAACTCCATGGGGAGGCGGCTCAGGACTTCGCGGGCGTAGCCGTTGACAATAAGCCCCACGGCTTCTTCAGGGTCCAGGCCCCTTTGGTTGCAGTAAAACAGCTGATCCTCAGATATTTTGGAGGTTGTAGCCTCGTGCTCCACGGTGGCGGTGGGGTTCACGCTCCGGATGTCCGGGAAGGTGTGGGCGCCGCAGCGGGAGCCGATGAGGAGGGAATCGCACTGGGAGTAGTTGCGGGCATTTTCGGCATTCGGCCCCATTCTCACAAGGCCGCGGTAACTGTTCTGGCTCACTCCGGCCGAAATTCCCTTGCTCACGATGCGGCTTTTGGTGCCGCGGCCAAGGTGGATCATCTTGGTGCCGGTGTCGGCCTGCTGGTGGTTGTTGGTGACGGCCACGGAGTAGAATTCCGAGGACGAAAAATCCCCTTTCAGTATGGTAGAAGGGTATTTCCAGGTGATGGCGCTACCGGTTTCAACCTGGGTCCAGGAGAGGTGGGAGCCGTCTCCTTTGCAGATTCCGCGCTTGGTCACAAGGTTAAGGATGCCGCCCTTGCCGTCTGCGTCTCCGGGGTACCAGTTCTGGACGGTGGAGTACTTTACATCGGCCCCTTTTTCAACTATTATTTCCACTACGGCGGCGTGGAGCTGCTGCTCGTCTCTCATGGGGGCGGTGCAGCCTTCCATGTAGGAGACGTAGGAGTCTTCGTTGGCCACTATGAGCGTGCGCTCGAACTGGCCGGTGCCGCGCGCGTTGATACGGAAGTAGCTGGAGAGTTCCATGGGGCAGCGGACGCCTTTAGGGATGTAGCAGAAGGAGCCGTCGGAGAAAACGGCGCCGTTTAGGGCCGCAAAGAAGTTGTCCGACGACGGCACAACGCTTCCAAGGTACTTCCTCACAAGGTCAGGGTGCTCTTTTACGGCTTCTGAGAAGGAGCAGAAGATGATGCCTTTTTCGGCCAGGGTTTTACGGAAAGTGGTGGTGACGGACACCGAGTCGAACACGGCGTCTACGGCAACCACGCCAGCCAGGACGTCGCGCTCCTTGAGGGGAATGCCCAGTTTGTCGAAGGTTTCGGCAAGCTTGGGGTCTATCTCCTTGGGGCGGTCTTTGTCTTTCTTGGGGGCGGCAAAGTAGATAATGTCCTGGAAATCAATCACCGGCATATCAAGATGGGCCCAATCTGGCTGCGGCATGGCCTGCCATTTGCGAAATGCGTCCAGGCGGAAATCCAGCAGCCACTGTGGCTCTTCCTTTTTGGCCGAAATCATGCGCACGATATCCTCGTTCAGCCCTTTGGGGATGAACTCCTGCTCTACGTCCGTCACAAAACCTTCCTTGTATTCGGCCTTAGTGAACTCCTGTATGATATCATTTGCCATAAGGGTACAAAGATAACACTTTTTTTGCACTCCGCGTGCCCAGAAGCTCCCTCTGGTACTGGGGACGTACATTTAGGACGGTTTTTGCACGTCGTGAGTACTCGCCGGTACTGAGTACGTGCATTTTGGTGCGTTTTTGTACACGGCGAGTACCCGGCGATAGAAAATAATAAGCCGCCCACATGGACGGCTTATTGTTGAATAATCAAGAAATCCTGTTACTCGGCTGTACCATTATGAGTTTCACCATCTGACTCCCAATCGGTAATACCAAGATTAATACCAGCACCGGTACGGTTTACAGTAATAGTAAAATTGTACATTAATCCGGATTTAAACGTAACGTCCGTCTTGAACACATAGTTCTCATTATTCATACTAATAGTAATGAACGGATTGGCCGACGTTACACTTTGAGGTACAATCACAGCTTTAAAGACATCTCCTGTATCATAAGGTACAATGGCAGATTGTGTTCCTGAAGCAGAAACGCTACCCGACTCCAGATCAACCAAAGCAAGCGTTTTAATGTTGGAGATGGTAACAGTCTTGGTGAGTTTTGCAAAGACATCCGCGGTAAAACCAGCCCCGGGCTTTAGCGTAATATTAACCGAGGACATCAGGTGCTTTGTATTGATTGAGACAAATGATTCGCTCGGAGGAACGCCAAGAGAACATCCCCAGAGAAAATCAGAAGTGTAGTAATATGAGGCAGAGTTCTGATTAGAGCGAACGCTGAAGGAATATGCGCGCACATTATCAGGGGTGCCATAGGGATAGTAAGCGTAAAAATCCGCCTTGTTGGTCTTGTCCGGCCAATACATGTTGACGGAGGGGACCCAGCCGTTATTTGTCAACTGAAGGCCCACATTGTCATAGGTATTTCCGGAGTTTACCATCGTACCCTGGGCTCCTTCGCTATAGCTGACCATATAAATACCGGCCCTATCACCAACCTCAAAGGTGTTATTTGCCACCTTGGTAGACATGCCAACCTCAAAGGTAATTGGCACCGGCGCTTCCGTAACAACTTCCGGAACCTCCTTTATATCTTCTATTATAACCTCATGGGAACAAGCAAGCAGCATTGAAAACCCCAAGAAGAAGATAACTGCGAAAAAACTATTAATTTTCATAATCATTTAATTATCAAACAAGTATTTCAAAAATCAATTCCAATCATCTATAGAAGCATCAATTGAAATCTCTATCTTCTCCTGGGTAGGCGAGGTGTTTACTGTTACATTAAACGTGTTGATATAACCAGGCTTGAAAGAAACGCTTGATTCAAGCAGATAGGCAATGCCATCCATTGTAATCTCAATCAGGGGTGTTCTGCGTTCCACATTCTGAGGAATGACAATAGCCTCGAATCTCTCTTTGGAGATCTTCTTCATGGTAATTGTCTTATGCTCACCATATGCATATTTTTCAATACCGCCGGAAACCATATTGATCTTTGCCGATGTAACTGTGTTGTAAACGTGAGCAACAATATCATCGGGGAAATCTCCCTCATAATTTGAGCCCTTTATGACATTAACAACGCATTTTGCCATCATGTGGCCAAAGCGAAGATTCACAGAACCGTCTGCACGGGTCACATTTGTGGTTTTGGCATAGAGAAGGTCACTCGCTTCATAAGCGCCAGCAGGATTTTGGTCCAAGGCCAGGTCTATGATCTGGCTGTCAATGGATGTGAAATCCTGATACGGGTACAAAGCATAGAAATCGCACGGCTTGTTACTCCAGTAGAGTTTTTCCTCACCAACCCACTTGGTGCCATCAAATGTTACTTTCTCGTTATTGAGATAATTGCCGCCGATCTGAAGAGGAAGGGCCTCTTCTCCGTTATATTCAACGGCAAAGAGCGAAATCTTGTCGCCCTGCTCGAACGATGTGGCTGTGACTTTTGTTGCTCCGGGTAGTAGCACATTGAGGGAAATCTCATTAGAATCCCTTACCGGAACTTCCTGCCTATTGCAGCTTGCAAAGATTACTGCGGCAAGACCCATAAATATAAGTGTTCTGATTTTCATGTCTTATTCCTCCTCATTTTTAACGGGTTTAATAGGAGTAGTTCTAGGGCTGCCCTTTAGGATAACCGGTTCGTGATTATCCATACGAGCAGGGTATTCATCCGCGGTAAAGTCTACAAATGAACCAGCCTTGGTGATAGTACCCATAGTCATAACATCTTTGTCGATAAAGTCATCTATCGAGAACTGTTCGCCGGCATAATCCATTATCCTTTCTACAATAGCCTGACGAGAAATTGCAGAATAGTAAGGGATATTATTGTTCATACAACTTACAGACTCGCTGCGGAACACTCCCCTTGAATGGAAATACCCTCCCTCGTATACATCAACCACATTTGAATACTTGGGGTGGAAGATCAGATGAGACCAGCCAACCTGGTGCATGTCTCCGTTGAGTTCCATATTGCGGCCCCACCCAAGAGCCTTGGCTGCAAGGAATTCACAGACATGGTTACAGCAACAGCAGTTACATCCGGTTATGAACGCATTATGATAAATATATTCGTCAAGCAATTTGCCAAAACCGTGTCCGCCTGCTTCGTGTTGAATAATACCTCGATAGTCATAGGGATATGGCTCTGTGGAAACAGGGCAGACTGCAATGGCAGAACCATCCTCCCACATATAGCAGACTCCGGAATAGGCAGCCGTGTTTTCCGCGAGGACAATCAGGGTTTTGCTCATATCGGTGGCACCTGTCTTCTTGGCATACTTGTAACAAATTTCCGAGTCTGGCACAAGCCCCGCTGTGGCATATGCACTTCCAAAGCGAGCATCTCTTACCGTGTTAACGGAACCCATGCCGCTATCTTTGGATTCACCAAACACCAGATATGCATTAAAGTACTCTTTATAGGTCTTGTAAGGTTCAAGATCGAAGAAATGTGTAAATCCCTGCTTGACATTGATAAGGTATGTTCCAGTAGCAATATCCTTGGCATCATAGCAGTCTCCCATGAATACTACGTTAATGCCCTTGCCCTTTGTGGCTTTATTGAGTTCTATTACGTCTCCGTCCCCGTAACCATAATTATACTGTTCTACGGTCATCTTGGAAGTATAGTCAACTTCGTCCAAGACAAAGACTATTTCTCCGGCGCGATATCTGGCGCCCATCTCAACCCAGTTATTACCATCCCATTTGCCTTCACGGAATTCTCTGTCGGCCTCATCTGCACGCATCCCGTTGAACACAACAGTAACATCTGTCTTTCCTGTTCCGCTTTCAGGATAAACCGTTACCCAACTGGGTTTACTCTTGATGGACCAACTCATGCCAGACGGGACCCTGAGGGTATAAGTCTTCGGCTCGCTATTGTTCAGAGCGCGACATATGCTTCGGCTGATGGAAAAATCAAAGTGAGCAGCTATGCGGCGGAACTCTCCCCACTGAGCATCTGACTGGTATCTTGTTACTGACTGTTGGGGAACTTCCACGGTGAAGTTATCCTTTGCCACACCGTCAAATGCGCTCTTCACCACGTTAGGCACCTCTACGGCCTTACATACAATACTTGAAATGCCTTCGCAGCCATTGAAAGCGCCTTCAGAAAGAGTTTGCAGAGTAGAAGGCAAAACCAATTTTTCAATTGTCCGACAACTACTGAAAGCCCAGTTGCCAATACTTACACATCCCTCAGGAATCTCAAGAACCCCCAGTAGCCTCCAGTTATTATTAAAGGCATTATTGCCAATACGTTTGAGTTCCTTAGGTAATACAACAAATGAAAACTCGTTGCTCTCAAAACAAGAATTCTCGATTGCTGTCAATTCTTCGGGAAGAACTAATTCACCACGGAATCTATTAGCTCCAAATGCATTCTCCCCTATCATCTTAACAGATGCGGGAATTGTAAGCATTCCTGTAAAGCCACAATTGTGGAAAGCATACGAACCAATCTTCTCAACTTCATCAGGTATCTCAAGCGAACCAACAAATTTATTATTATAGAAAGACCACTCCTTTATTTCTTTCAAGTGCTCGGGAAGTTTCAATTGTCCTGTGAAACCGCAACTGCTGAATGTATTGTAACCAATATAAGTTACTGTATTAGGCAAAACAAGTGGAGAATTGAAATTATTACAATCTCTGAAAGCAGAATCGCCAATGTATTCAATGGCATTCGGAAGGGTTAATCCGGTTAAGGTTCTACATTCAGCAAAGGCATCGTTCTCAATCTTCTTTACGGAATCAGGAATGATCAACTGGCCAGATATTGAAGTCTTATAGAATGCATAAGAACCAATCAAACTGACACTCTCCGGGAAAGCAAAATAAAACAGAGTGGTCTTATTTGAGAAGGCATCCCTTGGAATTCGGTCTGAATACTGTCCCTTGTTAAGGATAACCCACTGACCATAAGGATCATATCCCCATTCCTGCTCATCAGGATTCTCAATAAAAATCTTTACTTCTTTAAGGTTTAGCGCCTCAAGGATGGCCATTGTATCCCTCATGAAACGGAAGTCAACCTCGTTGATGGTACCTGTAACCTTAAGGTTCTTTATCTTTTTGGGGTTCATACCCGCAGCACGGATGATATTACCTAACTGGCTGGGACGAGCCTCGGCCACATAGTACTGGCGGGCCTCTCCATCATGGGAATCCAAATCCTCAATCCATTCATCGATGGATGATGAAACAAGTTCAAGTTCAAATTCTCCGGTGGAGACCTTCTTGTTAATTGCAATGACGAAGGATTTAAGTTTACCGCTAATATAGGAATTATCGGCAGATTCCTTGTAGGTATAACTCTTTCCGCCTACAGTGATACTGAGCAGGGGATTACCCGCCACCACAGTCTGGGGTACCAAAATGCCTCGATAACTACCATCGGACTGCTTGGCCAGAATTGTTCCAGTAGCAGGAGCTTCTCCTACAGGGGTAACCTCACCGGTAGCAAGATTGATAGTTGATTGTCTGGTTACACTCTGTGCAAGAACAGATTTGCTCAAGAGATCAAATTCTCCATCAAGGAATCCAGATCCCTCCTGAAGGACAACACTGATACCAGCCATCTTGTGGCCTAACTTAACCTTGATTTTACTCTCCGTGGGAGCAACATTGGTGACCTTGGCCCAAAGGAAGTCAGATGCTTCATAGTTATTCATCATTCCCGGATCCGGAACGGCACCTTGATCCTGACTCACCTCAAAAGAATACTCGGTTACGGATGCGGGAACAGCATATGGATAATAGCAGTAAATGTCCACATGCGTGTCAGGATCCTTGTAATAAGATGCGCTGACTGCCTTCCATGTATAGTTGGGCTCATCAAACACATACTTTACGTGGTCGGCCTGGTTTCCTTCATCTTTGAGAATACCAGGTACGGTGTTGTTGTTTTCATAGTTTACGGCGTAAAGGCCAAGAGCGTCTCCGTCCACAAAACCAGACGCCGTAGCCTTTGTCGAAACTTGATTGATTGAACCTTCAACGGAAATAGGATAGCGGTCCAAAGAGGGCTGCGAAATCACTTCCGGATTTTCCAGTTCAAGAGAACAGGATGCCACCAGCACGCCTGCTACAATAATTAAACTGAATTTTTTCATTGGTTATTATTTAGCTATTCCTGTATAATCATTCGGATCTGTTTTCCATCCATCTATTGTAAGACTAATACCTGCGAGTGTCTTATCAACCTGGACGGTCAATGTGTGTTGTGTTTTGGTCTGGAAGACAATGTTCTGGGAGAGAGAGAAATCAACACCTGACACCCTAACTATAAGAAGCGGATACAAAGTGCTTGTCTCCTGAGGAACAACAATGGCTCTGAATTGCTCTCCAGTGTTGTATGGAGTAATCTGCACCAGCTCGCCTGCCGCAGTAACATTACCAGTAGCAAGGTCAACCCTAGCAATATTCTTGAGACTGCAGAATGTTACTGATTTACTGGCGGCTGCGAATTCTTCTGCGGTAAAACCTTCCCCTGGCTTAAGTACAACAATAAATGTACTCAATATATGGGACATATTGATACTTATAAGGTCCTTGCTAGGCTGGACTGACATGCTGCGCCCCCAAAGAAAATCTGAAGACTTATAAAGAGCCATCGATGACTGATCGGCCTGCAGGGCAAACTCATACTCCGAAACATAGGCAGGAGAACCATATGGACAATACGCATAGAAATTTGCACTTGTGGTGTTGTCTTTCCAGAAAAATTCCTGATCGGTCTTCCATGCTCCGGAATTCAGACTGAATAATTGGTTATCAATATTGTTTCCTGAATTCTGTAACTCATCGTAGGCCATATAAACGCCAACGCGATCTCCATTTTCAAAAGAGTTGTCGGTTACTTTGGTCTGTGAAACCAAAACGCCAAAAGAGAGATTAACCGGAAGTTTGTCTTGCTCCACAGAACCATGGTCATTATCGTCTTTTTGCTCTTGACCCTGATCTTGTTGTTCGCTATCGTTATTCTTGCTACAAGAAATAAAGAGAAGAACAAAACTCAAGCATATACACCCTACTAGGGTACATAATTTTTTCATAGGTTATTACGTAGTTTTTGGATTTTGCGCAATATATAAAAAAAATACAAGTATTGCAAAATATTTTCTAATTTTCGCGACATTATTAAAAATCTTTAAAATGCACCGGCGTTGGTTCTCTTCATTATAATATTATGCTACGTGTTGATGATTCTCATAAAAAAAGGTTTTACAGGTGTCACTTAACTTTCATGTCTTTTGTTTATATTTGCATAAACAGCCTTTGTCATATATGCTACTGAGTCTTCTTTATGTGCTTATTTCCGGAATAGCCCTCCCTGTTGGCGGTATCCAGATGCAGTACCTCTGGCGCAACCAGCTGGGGGACGTGTATTCGCTGGGTCTTGGCTCTGCGGCCTGCCTTGGTGCAGCCGCGGCAACAATGTCGGGCTGGTGCTCGCTCACGGTGGGTAGCTTCATCTGCACGCTGGTCTGCACCTTGGTGTGCTATTTTGTTACGCTAAAAGTCAATACTCAGCAGCTCATCACATTTGGCATCCTCTTCGGTACTTTCATAGGCTCCCTTGGAACCATCGTGGTTACAAATGCGCCCACAGGAGACCTCCTGAAGCAGTATTACCTCTGGGGCGCCGCCAATTTCAGGCTGGAGGGAGTGACCACCGGAGATATCATTTTCTCCCTTGTTCTGTTTTCCGTGGGCATTGGCGTAGCCCTGTGGCAGGCCGGCAGGCTTACCCGTCATTTCAAGGAGGAGATAGAGATCCCAAACCGTGACAAAGCATGGCTCCTTCTTGCCATAATGTGCCTTGTGACTAGCGCCGTGAGTATCTGCGGCCCTATCGGCTTCATTTCACTTGGCGTTCCTAACCTCAGCCGCCTCATCTGCAAGAGCACAGATATCAGGAAGCACTACCTTATCAGCAGCGCCATGGGTGTCGGCCTTCTGCTTATCACCTTCCTGGTTGTGCAGTACGTCAATTTTGGGATCTACCTTCCCATCAGCGCCACAATGGCAATCCTTGCCCTGCCGCTCATGGCTCTAATTTTTGTCAAAACCCCATCCGGCCACAAAAACGGCTAAAAACGTGGACGAGAAGGGCAAAAACGGCAGTTCGGCCACAAAAACGGCTAAAAACGTGGACGAGAAGGGCGAAAACGGCAGCCCGGCCACAAAAACGGCTAAAAACGTGGACGGGCCGGGAAAAATGCGTATATTAGTGCCATGAAAAAGCTTGTAACCATTATCACGACGGCGTTTGTGGCCGTAACTGCAGCATTTGCGCAGGGAAAAATCGAAACCCATGAGATCCATAGCAACGTTCTGGACACAGACCAGAAATACAACGTGTACCTGCCCGGCGGATACAACCCGGAGCAGCATTATCCGCTTGTGGTGCTGCTGCACGGGCTGTCGGACGACTACACCGCGTGGCAGGAACGCGGCCGCATGGACTGGGTGGCAAACGAGCTCATCGCTTCCGGAGAATGCGTTCCTGTGGTGGTGCTCATGCCAAATGCCGGAAACGCCGACATCCACGCCTATCAGAACGGCTATTTCAACGTTCCCGGCTGGAACTACGAAGACTACTTCTTCAAGGAACTCCTCCCTGCCGTGGAAGCCAAATTCAACTGCGGCGGCAGCAAGGGCCAGCGTGCAATAATGGGCCTTTCAATGGGCGGCGGCGGCTCCGTGGTTTACGCCCAGCATCACCCGGACATGTTCTCCAGCTGCTACTCCATGAGCGGCTGGCTGGACAATGAAAAGCGTGAAGTGTGGGCCGATATCCCAGAAGGCAGCAAGTTCCCCGCAACCTCCAACTCCGTAGCGGAGAATTCGGCCATAAAATACGTGAAAAAAGCCACTCCAGAGACTCTGGAGCAGCTTAGGAGCGTTAAATGGTTTGTAGACTGCGGAGACGACGACTTTATCCTTTACCTGAGCCTGGACTTCTACCGCGCCATGCGTGAAGCCCGCGTTCCGGCACAACTAAGGGTTCGTAACGGTATCCACAACTGGGAATACTGGCACACCTCCCTCAGGATGGCGCTGCCGTTTGCCTCCAGAAATTTCGGCCGGTAACCGCTACTTCAGATCCTCCAGGGCGGTGAAGGCCGTCAGCATATAACGGTTGGAGAGGCCTTCGTTCTCTTCTCCCTGGACAAGGATGCTCTTGTCAAGGTCTTTCAGTCCCATAAGGAACTTCCCGATGAAGCTCTTGTAGTTGAAGCCCATGAGGGTTTTGTCTTCGTTTTCAAGGACAAAGAACACGGGGCCGTAGACATCTTCTCCGGCAATCACCGTTCCCACCCTGTTGAGATTGGGTTTGGCCCAGTATTCCTTCTTTGCAAACACCATGATGAGCTTCCAGCCGCCGGCAAGGCCCAACTTTTCATTGATGGCGTCAAGGGCCCTGGACCTCCTGTAGAACTGGAGGCTTTCGGCATCGCTGAACCACGCAAACACCTTTTCACGCACATTTACGCCGCGGTCGTACTGGACATAGGTCACAGAGCCGTCGCAGATGTTGTCGTACGCCCTCCTGTAATTGACGGTGACGCAGGTTTGCCTCTCCATCTGGGCCTCGTCGTCCTCCGCCGAAGCATTTGACGAGGATGAGCTGTCGCTCTCAAGATTGTGGTCCGGAAGGCCGCATTTTTCCTGAATATCCCAATAGAGGCTCTTCTCGTTTTCCTCAAGGTTACCATCGGCCACAATGGTTTTCACAAAGAAGTTGGATGTCCACTGCTTTTCCACGGGGCCGAATGCAGCAATGTGCTGGAGGGCCACCTGGGGGCTCATGGCCATGCCGTCGTTGATGTACTCCTTCAGGAGATCCTGGCGGCCTTCAAAATTATACTGGTCTGTGATTGCCTTGACTATTGCCTCCATTTCCTGGTCGGAGACATTGCCGTCGGCGTTTGCGAGGTGAACAGCCAGACAGATAACCGACGCAAGGTCTTCGTAAGATAGATTTAGTGTTGCCATAATTATATAGTTTTGTGCAAATATATAAAATCTTGTTGGATTGCGAAATATGCCGATGACTCATTTTTACTAACTTTGCAACATGTTACACGTAATAGCACTGGCGGTACTGCCCGCCATCATCCTTATCTACTACACTTACCTGCAGGACAAACTCCAAAGGGAGCCTGTAGGGAATATCGTGAAGGCGTTTTTCTACGGTTGGGGCTCGGTGTTCGCCTCCCTCCTCATATCGGTTCCGCTAAGGAATATGGGCGCATTCCCCATGGAAATCCACAGTTTCTGGAATGCCTTCCGCATGGCGTTTTTCGGCGCGGCCATTCCTGAAGAAACGGCCAAGCTAGTGCTCCTGTGGCTGTTCTTAAGGAAGTGCAAGGATTTCGACGAACGCATGGACGGCATTGTATACGCCGTATGCGTGGGCATGGGCTTCGCAGCCTTTGAAAACATAGAATACCTCTTTGCATCAGGCTCTCAGTGGATTACAACGGGCATCGGCCGGTCCCTCACCGCCATTCCCGGCCATTTCGGCTTTGCCGTAATCATGGGCTACTACTACTCCCTCAACCACTTCGACCGCTTCCGCGCCCCCGGCGCCAGCATCAAGATGTGGCTGTACCCCGTCCTTGCCCACGGCATCTACGACACCATAGCCATGCAGGCCGAAGTAACCCCGGAGATGAGCGGAATCATTTCCATCACCATCCTCCTCTTCTGCTTCTGGGGTCTCAGGCTTGCCCGCAAGCAGATGTCAAAGCACCTTCTGGCCGATTCTTTTGCCGCATCCGGCATTGACGAGCAGTAAATTTTGCAATTTCAGGATTTTGCAATAAATTTGCACTCCCATCCCCCTGCCCGGATGGCGGAATTGGTAGACGCGCTGGACTCAAAATCCTGTGGTAGCAATACCGTGCGGGTTCGATTCCCGCTCTGGGCACGTCAATCGGCCTCTCATTTGCTTGAGGGGCCGATTTGTTGTTTTTACTCCCCCGTCCACTCCCCCCAGAGGACTTTGAAGGCCCTAGTACGGTAGCTAAAGAACTATCAAAATGTCCCGCCGGAGACACAAACCAGCGGGACCACAAATATACACAAATTTCATTGTTATTTCAGCTTGGACTTCCTTCTTATTCCCCATTTGGAAAGGGGATCATCAAAGAGTTCCATAGCCTTTTGTACATCTACAATTATCCTCCTATTTCTTTGAATTATTGCACCATTCAGATCGCCGGTGGCTTTAATTCTGTTGGCTGTCGCAATACTGCATCCCAGAATTGTTGCCAAACCTTTGATTCCATACACATATTCTCGTTTGGCTGGTTCTTTCTCCTCCAGCCGGTCAGATAACTGTCTTACAGCATCGGTCAAATCTTGAATCTTTTTTTCTACATGCTCAATTTTTAAGATTAAATCTTTCTCAGTGTATTTTCGTTTGGTTCTCGCAGCTGAAGATTCTGCCATTACCCAACAAAAGGACTCTGATACTCTAACATTACAAAATCTCTTTCTGAACTAGTTTCTGCTACAACGCCAACGGCTACCGCCAGCGGAGCAAAGTTTTCTTTCTGTACTTTCTCTTTTTTCATATTGTTTTAAGGGGTTTATCATCTTGAATAAGCTGACTGTACCGTCAGTTTTATCTCTGAAGCGGGAAAGCCACCGGCGGGGTCATTGTAATAGGCTACCAGATAGTCTATAGCAGCCTCCTCTGGAATACCATCGAGCCGGAAGAAGAAGGCCAGAATGAAGATTGAGCTATTCCTTTGTCCGGGGATGAAGGCGTGGTACTCTTCGAATAATGAATGGGTGTCCACGATGGCGTCGCGAATTGCTTCCATATCGGTCATCGGTGGCGGGAATGAAGGGTTATACAGTGCCTCTTCTGGGATGATAGAGGTAACCGTGGGAGTCTTGGCTGCCGGGGTATATACTGGCAAGATGTCCAGGCCCACGTGATAAGGAGTAGCATTTCTGTTGATATACATCCTTTTGTCCACGGAAAAGAAGCTGGCACGACTGGGATTGGAGCAGCTGGGGTCGAACTTAAGGCCTGGACGTGACGTATAGCCCATGATATTTCCCAAGTGATGATAGAGGTCTGAGTGTCGGCTGGAATCTTGGAGGTCGGTGAGGACAAACACTTTAACGCCTTTCCCGGTCGGTGAGAGCATTGCAGCAAGTGTGTGGGGAAACTGTTTTGCCATCTCAATTACAGCCACAGTATCCACAGTATCATCCAGGTCCAGGCAGATTACACCGCTGTACTGGATCAAAGCGGAGTCTGCCCTCTTGGTAAATGATCCTGATGGGCAAAGGACAGGGAGCAGCATCACCTTCAGTCGATCCTGCTCTGCCGTGGACTTAGCGCCACGGACGGCAGTAATCATTCGTTCTAGTTGCTCCCCTGGGTTCTTCATTTCGTCCAGAACTTCAATCAGGGGGCGTTGGATGGGGTTCTCGGTCTCATAGATGCTTGGAAACGTAGAGACCATCAATTGCGATATAACCATTTATTTCTCAATATTTTAGTGCCAATTTTAATCTCATATTTTTTAACTATATAGAGAAGGGAAAATTTTTGGCAGTAGTTTTTGTTAGGCTGTTATTGTCATTGTTATCTTCAATCCGGCCAAGAACTTTTTGAATGTCTTGTATCTATCGGCCGCCTTTCGTTTAGATATTGGTAGAAGGGAATACAGGTCGGAAAGCTTAACATTGAAACAGTATGGCTTTCCAGATTCGACGGCAGTTCGAATCTGAGGTCCCACTATCTTCAATCCATAGAGCCGTGTTAAGTAGTATAGTTGCTTTTTGTCAGGCCTGGAGAGTGTTCTGAAGGGTTTTTGTATTCCACCTATCTTGCAGGACGAATCTGAGTTTGCCTTGAAGTATTCCTGTGTATCGTAGGCAATGTTATAGTTGATATCCGAGGAGAAATACACCTTTATCGGCAGACCTTTGTGGTGACGTATCCTGGACCTGCATATCGTCTGAACCAGTAGGGAAAGCTTATAATCATGGAACTTGAGGCCCTTTATACCAAACATGTCTGCAATCTGGCTTGTTATCGGTTCGTCAGGCAATTTCCATTCACCCAAGAAGATTACCGTCGAACAGTCTCTATACTCATTACTGCCCCTGTCCCTACCACTTCCCCTGTATGTAATGAAGATATTGTCACTCTTTCCACCAGCATCAATCAGGACACGGCGGAGTATTTCAGGGAAGCTTAGAATTGTGTCCGTGGAGAGTTCAAGAGTGTCGGCGTTCCCTGGGTTCTTTGTGTCCAGTTTAAGCGTCTTCCAGCAGATAATCAAGACCTTCTCTTTCTGTGAGAGGTTTGTGGCCAGAAGGATGAATTCACGTGCCATAGTCTGGAGATCGGATTCCTGCCAGCCTTCGTTATTCCTCCGCTTCATCCGGAAAGGAAAGAAACTGAAGTCAATATCACTACTGTACCTTATGCCAGTGATTGGGAGAAGCTTTGGATCGGTTTTGGGGATAATGCAGTCGGCCGTACCATCAAACACAATTACAGTCGAAAGCGCCGCTAAGTCGATAATACGTTTCCTCAAGGGCGTAAATCCATGAGCCTTGATATGGTCGTAGATAGTTTGCCGCTTATATTCATTCAGGCCACCTCTCCCCTTCAGTATCTCATGCCTTACCCGTTTGCCTGCACTCTTTACGGCTGCGTCCATGAGTTCGGTTGTCGGATAAATATGCCTGTAGAGTGTGTTTCCACCAAGGTTGATGGTTTCCAGGGCAGGCTTTCCGTTATGGCTGCGGCGGTTGTCGATGAATGTAAGTATATCCTGGAGTTCAGTCGGTATCTCGAAGGGGTCTGGATAAAAGTTAATCAGTTCGTCAATGTAAACCTCCCGCCGCCAGCCAGAGCCATACTTCATGAAGGGTTCGTATGGGTCTATCTGTATTCTGACCGAGGTGATAATTAGGACCGGTGACGTAGTAAAGGACATCGGATTATCCCTGTAGGTTTCCATGATTGAGAAGTCCTGGCTATGGATTACCTTGATGTCCGAACTCCGTCGCCCTTCTGCCACCACCTTGTCCCTCATCTGGTTCGCGTCCTCAATAGTGGCCACTACAATGAGTACTCCATCTGTCGCCTTTGCTGCCAATTTCGCTATCACGGTACTCTTCCCAGACCCGCAAGATGGTGACAGGAAGTATAGGCCTGGTTTATCAGGAAGCATGGCAGAGCAGGTGAGGAATTGCATCTCCACCTGCCCCGTCACTGGATTGATATATACGTCTATGGATGCCATCACAGACGATTGTATATATTGTCCCAAAGAGAACCAATATCATCTAGACTTATACTCCCTCCTTCCAAAGCATCTTCTGTTATCTCGATAGCTTTTCGGATTAATTTCTCAAAGGAATAGGCATTCCAAAGTTCATCATAGTACCCCCACTGTCTTTTGTTCCACATATGAACCTGATCGTCTTTAAAGGACATCCTGGACGTATAATAACAACTCGACTTATGGGAATAGAGGAAGTAATCAAAGTCTAACAAATCGGAGTTAATAACTATCCCATAACCGAAAGCTTTGTTATAATCTTCTTCTGTTATCTTTCCGCAGAGATAGTTTAGGCGTATTTCTATCGCTCGTAAAAGAACAGCTTTTTCGAAGGTGTCATCTGTGAGGATATGTAACTCCCTGTTGTCGTCTGCGTTTGTCTCTCCCCACGCTCCTTCCATCACCTTAAAAGCATCTTGCGGATTGTCAAACTTCTGGAGGCCGAAATAGCGCTCATTTTCAAATTCTTGTGGTGTTCTCATTTTGAAAATATGTTTTAGATTTATGAAGCTCCGTTGCCTGTCCCCGGAGCGTTAAACATATGTCAATTGTGTCTTTGAAAGCACGGACAGATGCTTCCTTCCACATATTAGATTAATACCAACCGAGGAGCATCCAGTTGCCCTCACCCCAATCTGGATCACGATTATTATAGATGAATTGGAACTCGCTAATGAGGTATTCTCGCAAATAGAGTAAGTCACTATCATCAAACGAAAGGTTTTCCTGGTACTGTGAATCACTCATGCTACTTAAGGCGTCTATGATTCTTTTGACATCATTTGCGGAAACATCGTAATAATACTCCTCAATATCGTCATTGGCATAACAGTTATACCCATCTTTACCAAATGTATTCAACAACATCTCAAGATCGTTGGCGCTAATTTTGGGTCCATATAACCAAATATCACTATGCTTTTTTCTAACGTGAACAGCTTTGCTCATTATAAGTTTGTTTGTGGGGGGCCGGTCGCGACCGCCCCCGAGTTAAACTTTAGACTTCAGGATTGGCGTAGCAGTACTTGCAGCCGCTTGGACACTTCTTCGGTGGCCATCCGCCAAGATTAACATCCATACAGCAGCCACAGAGTTCCCTGCCTAGCTTGGTCTTCTTTCCGTGTTCCAGCTTCAGGCCGGTCGGATGCAGCTGCTCCAAACGGTCAGCATCCAGGCAGTGAGATGTCGGTAGACCAGGCACGGCACAGGCGGAAATGTTCACGCCATACTTCTCGGCTATTTCCTTCAGGCGGCTAGCAATTTCCAGTCTTTCGGCCTCGTCGGGTGCGTTAAGAGTGTAACCAAGCTTATTAAACCTGGCTGCGACCCTTTTATGCTGATTATTCTCAACGAAACTGGTAGCGAAGTCCTCTATCCCCAGCTTGGCACATGCAGCCATGATGGGTTCGAAGAGGTAGTAATTGCTATGTTCGACACCACCGGCGTCGACGTAACGGAGGAGTGGGTCTATCCGAAGCTTAATCCGCCGGGCATCGCCAATAAGGGCAATAACTCCAGGCAACTTGGCAACGGAGTCTTCCCACTTTGGTACCCTGGGCTCACTCTCTGTCCCTCCCATACCTGTAATGGTCAGTTGGAGGCAGATTTGGACACCCTGCTGCTGGATGGAGATAAGGAAGGAACGCAGAGGTTCCCGGAGAAGTGCATCTGGAAACTTTGTCCAGATCATGAGGGTGTGGCAGTCGTGACGGGTAATAGCATCGTTAAAGGAGTCGATGATCACCTGGGGGTACCACATGGCCAGGTCTACGAGGCGGCTGGCCGAAAAGACAATGGGTAGTTTTTTCATACGTTAAAAGGTGTGAAATCTGAGTTTACGAAGTTTGCACCATAGGATTCGCGTGTGCGCCCAAGCTGCTCCACCAGGCTATCCTTCAGGTAGATATAAGGTTTGCTGGGGATGGCCGCCAGGTCATTAACAAAAGCTTGCAATTCAGTCTGGTCGTACTTACGGTGAGACTGTAATCCTACCAGAAAAAGGTCCACGAAGTCTGAGCACCACAAAACAGACAGGTAGCTGCTTTCTTCGTCGATAATCGGCTCAATACTGGAGAACGTCCTGAAGCCATCCTTATGGGCCCTCTTGAGAGCATCTATTCGCTTGGCATTCGGTGACGCACCGGGTTCACGGTCATCATGGCCAGTAAGAGTGAAACCGATGGCCAGGTGCTGCTTCAACTCGGGTATGGATTGCAGGTCCTGCCAGATCTCGGAGTCCATCCAGCCGGTGAACTTGGTTAGGATTTGAACCGGCACATGAAGCTTTACAGTCTCAGCGATGAGCGCCGCCACCATGGGAAAGGTCTGTGGAAGGCCGGGGTCCGAAGTAAAAGTAAAGAATATGCCGTATCTCAGTAGGGCCGGGCGCACTTTCCCACCGTTACCTCCGAATAGTTCCTGAAAATAGGTCTCTATTGCGTTAGATTCGCTTTTCAGTCCATCTTTTAGCCGGACAACGCTACCGCCGATGGCAGTGGCCAAAGGAGGATCGTTCCGGTAACAGTAGTCACATTCGGCGGGACAGCCGACATATATTGAGCAGGCGTACTTTGCATATTCTCCTGCCTTTCCGCCCGGTTTGTAAATGGCTTCCTGAGAAAAACACTTCGTAATCTTTCCTTTTATAGTCGTAACCTTTTCGTGGACAGCAACCGCCGCTCTTGCAATGCTTCTAAATAGCTTATACTTTTTGAAATCCATACTCTATGGTTTTATGTAAGCCCCAGCACCCGAGAGCGCCGGGGCTTAACGTGAAACTATTCTGAGGTCTCTTTTCCTGCCGCCTTCACAGCTTTCTCTGCGGCCTTTTTTGCCTTAGCTCTTTCTGCGGAAGCTGCCTTGCTAGCATTCTTTTGCTCCTCCAGTTGTTTCCGGTACGCGAGAAGTACCTCCGGCCTGGCCTGGCGAAGCTTTACGGAAACCGGCTTCGCACCGAGTTCTTTTTTCTTGGCTTCAACCTTAGCGTTCGCCTTGGAAACAAGTTCAGTCAGGTCGTCAGTATGGCTCGCCCGGAAGCTGTCAAACTTTTCCTTTAGGTACTTGTTAAGCTGGCCATAGTCTTCTCCGCTGATATAGGAGCAAATGGCGGTAACATCATCCTCCGAAAGGGACGTTAGCAGTGAAACCATTACATCGCGGAAATTACCACGCATCTCATCGGAGATGTTATCATAGGTACAAACGATGGCCTTAATCATGGCTATCTTTTTCACATGGGAAGATTGGCTCATAACACGGACGGCAAAAGCCAGGTCCTCGCCGCGCTGGCAGTCCGCATCGTTCCAGGTAATACCTTCCTTCCCTTTGGCCAACTGGCTTTTCGTGTTTGCGTCAGCCTTGAAAGTAAGGTACATTTCTGCGGTCTTGGGCGTGATTTCCAGAATACGAACCAACTGGTCACGCTGCTGGTAGTGCGTCCCGACGAACTTGCCGCTCTCGATGTAGCTGCGCTCATAGTCCGCCTTAGACCAGTTCTTGTCGATGGAATTCTGGATGGTGACAGATTCTTGAAGATCCTCCCCTGTGTAGGGCAGAATTTCCAGGTTAACGTCCAATGCCGTATCCTCCATGCAGGTAAAGATGCGGTGCTGGCCGTCATCCACGTAGTAGCAATTGTCAAGAATCTCCGTGGGTGTTGCCAGGGTAATTTCTTCACCGGTATCAAAGCGGAAAAAGTGTCTCCTGTCGGGCTCATTTACATACCTATTCTGGTACTCCAGAATATCGCATAGACGTATTACGGTGGCTGCTTTCTTGTAAACCTTAACCGTTTTATCCTTCAACGATTTTTCCAGCCTGCCAACCTGAGCGTTATCAATATCACGATTAACGTCGCTATACACCATAATCGCTCCGCTGGCCGCAGCTTTCCTATAAGACACCCGGATAACAAGCTGTTTCCGGATCGACTTCGGCAAGAAACTGATGATTGTGGCGACCGTGGAAAGATTTTCCACATCCTTTAGGAAGGCCAACTTTTCCTCGTCGGTCATTGTAGTAGTACCATCCTCTTCCGAAGAGGAGGATTCGGGGGTGTCGGTCCCGGCGGCTTCGGGCGCAACCGGGGTTTCAGGTGCCTGCTTCTCGTCTGAAACAGAATGGAGGTCCTGGGCCTGGCCCTGTTCCTCAATGTTCATTTTATATTCGTCCATAACGAAAAAAATTGTTAATAAATTCGACTGCAAATTTACAACTTAATACCCTTGTAACAAACTGATTGTTAATATATTAACTATTATTTGCCTATTCAAAGAGACCACCCTGATAGCCATCAGATAGTCATCAAAAAACCGCCTTGTCAGGGCGGTCGGGTTTGGTGATTTTTACAAGGCTCAGTGTCCGCAAGCGCGGCGTTACGCTTATGCTTCGGTCGGTACTAATATTTTTTAATTTTTCAGCGAGTTTTTGCTTGTATTCTACGACTGTCGCCTTCGTCAAGCGTATCGCTCCCGAGAGATTACGCCGCTCCTTATCCTTCAGGCAAATATCGTCCTTGAGCATTTCTTCCCAAAGCTGAACGGACTTTTCCTTATTACGTATCATCGATTGGTAATAGACTTTCACCATAGCCTCATTCCGCAGCCGTTCACTTTCAGCGGTCCGTACCAGGTTTACGGTCCGGGTGGCGCACTCAATGGCCACCTCCCCTTCTAGATTATTACGGACGTCATGCAGAAGGTCTTCACCATACAACTCGTCGTCAGGGTAGAACTCCTCACCGGCCACCTGGCTGATGCCGTATACGTGCTCGGCAGCAGTGCGCCCCTTTACAACCTGCCGCTGATTGACATCGAAAAGAATAGGATAGTTTTCTGTGGAAGTCTTTATGACCCCATGGACGGTGCGTTGCGTCACAAGTTCAAAGACCGCCAGATAGTAGGGGCCCGCAGGGGGTGTATCGGCGTCAGCAGTGATGGTATAGGAGAACGTGTTACCGAGGTTCTCGCCCTTTCGTTCATAGTATTCCAGGCAGGACCGTATTAAGGGGTGGTACATATTGACATATATCAGGCTTCGGTCAAAGTACGCAGCATTTTGACTGAAGGTAAAGCGGAACGTGGGCTTCAAATAGATCTTGTCCACAAAGTCAGCGAACAAGCCTGCCGCCTCGCCGCCGATGGGCTGATACTTCTGTAGAAATTTCTGTAGGCCATCCGGGGTGGCCGCCGGAATGGTGAACTCACAGACGCCCTTTCCCACGTCCTTGATAGTGTAGCCTGGCAACTCTCGCGATAGCACTCCTTCCATCAGGCGGCGGAGTTCTGTGTCCGTCACAAAAGCATTATTCCTTCGGAGCCGGTTTATCTGTTCTACTATGTAGGCGTCCTTTGTCACACATTCGTTCAATCCCTCGTCAAGTTTCTGAACGTTTACTTGCTCATTCTCTACAGCAAGAGCAATTTCGTCCAGTTTGCGGATAACCTCCTCATGGGTTAGTTTTCCTGTATAGAAGTCCTTTTCATAGTTCTCTATTGCAACAGCAAAGGACACCACACCATATTCACTTGTGTTAAAGGGAGCGTCCAATATTGCCTCCAAATCACCGATGGAATCACGGAATAGGCCAATCCTGTAAAGAAGTCGGGAATAAATATACTCCTGGATAGAGCCCTCGACCACCATATTATATATATGTACAACCGGCGACTTCTGCCCAAAGCGGTCCAACCGGCCTATACGCTGCTCTACCACCATCGGGTTCCAAGGGAGATCGTAATTGACCATGGCCGAGCAGAATTCCATATCCAAGCCCTCACCGCCCACTTCGGACGACAGCAGAAATTGAATATCCGGATTGTCACGAAACTCCGTTATTATTTGCGTACGTTGGTCCACGCCACCATGAATAATCCGGCTGGAATAGCCGTGTCTTTTCAAACGCAACTGTATATACTTCAGCGTCTTGCGGAATATAGCAAACACAACCATCTTCCTGGGACCGCCGCAGTTCTTGGTGTGCCCCTCAAAGATTTGTATCAGGCGCTCAACCTTAATATCCTGTTTATCGTAGTATTCATCCACCTCATCATCCAGGTTCGCCTCAGTATTACAGTACGCATAAGTACTGCTGGCCAATTGTCGCTCTACCTGCATACATCCTAACTGGGCGATAGGCGCAAGCAGACGGCGCACCTCCTGCAACGGGAGAATCCACGCCAAGTGCTCCTTATTAGGGGCACAATGTGTAGCGACATAAAACCTAATAAGGTACTCGGCCAAGTCCGCCTCTTCTTGGGTAGGGTGAATCTGGACAAAGTGTGGCTTGCGTTCTGCCTGAGACATATCCATTGTCACCTCCCTCTTTCTGGTGCGGGAGAAGATGTTGTTCATGTTACAGACGGAGTTGAGAAGATCTTGCAGTCGCGCCCTCGCCTCTGGGGATTCAGCGCCATCAAGCAGAACCATTATTTCCTCGAAAATCGGATCTCCTTCAAAAATATCTGTTAGGGCTTCCTGCTTATAATAGAAATCCTCCCCATCCTTGGTGGAGTAGGAGACTTCCACCGTGGCTGCCGTTAGGTGCTCCTTGATATCGGCAAAAGGCTTATTCTTGGCAACTTCTCCTATGGCGAAGACGAACGGCCGGGCCTGTCTCAAAAAGTTCTCAAAAATCTGCGGGTTGTCATATTTCACGTTATCCAGGAGGTGCAAGAGATTGAAAAGGTTTTGTGTCCTTATCATTATAGGCGTAGCTGTGAGGAAGAGTACTGCATCCGCCTGATTCATGACAATCTCTGCGCCCCTGTATGTTTGGGTGTCCTTGTTACGGAGCCGATGTGCCTCATCACATACAATTAGGCCGAAGGTGGTCTTATTCTGGGTAATGTAGTCAACGATATTGACGGGGGTGTTATTCTGCTCTTCTCGGACGGAGTTGTACTCAGGCCGCAGCCGCATCTTTTCGTAATTTATAATAGCATGCACACGGCCATCCTTATAGCGAAGATCCTCCAGCAGGTCCTTGTTGGAATTGTAGATTGTGAACTCAATACCAAATTTCTCCCGCATTTCATTCTTCCACTTCGCCTTCAAAGATTTCGGAACAACAAGCAGGACGTTACCAAGTTCTCCACGGGCCTTGAGTTCGTTCATAATGTTTCCCGCCTCAATTGTCTTTCCCAGTCCCACTTCGTCCGCAACAAGAAGCCGGCGGTTGGGCGCATTCAGGAATTTCAGTAGTGGCTTCATCTGGTATGGCTTGAATAGCGTCCTTGATGCCAGCATTGACGAAAACGTCGAGTTGTTGGAACTCTTAATTTTACTGGTGGTATTCACTCGGGTGTAGTCGGCGTAGGAGCCAAAATGACCCTGAGCAAACAGGTCGTAAGGAGTTAGAGTTGGTTCGGCCACCTTCCCGGTGTCCGCATTGCTTTGTGGGTGGCCCCCTTGAAAAAGTGTTTTTTTTACCATTATGATGTAATATAAATAGGTAAAGCTTTCCGTCGCTTCAGCTATAGAAGCAGCGTACAAAGGTACAAAAGAACAATTATTAATGTATTGATACAAAGCTGTTTAACACTATCCCTTGAGACCATCGCATGGGCCCTCCAGATAGTCTTCGGATAGTAAAAAAAAAGACCGCCATAATTGGACGGTCTAATTATTTTCAAACTGGACGGCGATATTGCTAATCCTTGAATAAAGACGGATAGTGCTTTGCCAACTCCGCCGCTTTATCATGGAATCCTTTTCCACCCTGTATTGTTTCAGTCACCTTAGCCTCGGTTTTATCACCTTGTAATTTTTTCTTTTCAGAGCTATCAATACCGGAGAAAATTGTAAAACTATCATCCTTTAGGTACTGGAACTTTGTTCTTGTGGAATCGGCTGAGATTTTTTGAACGACATAAAAAAGGATCCTGGCATTCGTTAATGTGCCATCCCAGCGAAGATGCTTTCCGGCGTCATCAAACCTTCTGCCGGTGACAAACTGCAACAACGCCTCCATATCTACGTCGTTGGTAATACCGCCATACTCGGCCATCTGGTTCATGAAGCGTTTAAAGTTTTCATATCCCTCTTCGCTCTCAAAATCCTTTTCCACATCCGGCTGGAGCTTTCTTATGCAGTAGGCTTGTAGGTGTTCCTTCTGTGAAAAGTCTTTCAATGTAGGCCATTTTTTATACTTGTAAGGTATGGATAGTGTTTTCGCTTCTTTTTCACACTCAGAGAAGAAGCCGGGGAAGTACGGTGAACGAAGAATACGCTCTATCACGTCCCACTCTATATCAAGATATACCCCCTGTTCTCTTTTCCATATGCAAGTAGTGGCTACTTTGCGGCCGAGGTTTGCAAAAACGAGAAATGCTTCACCTATACGTCCGCCTTCCAGCGTAAGACTGGTAAGTTTGTTTACGGCATCCCGACATTCCTCAATTTCGCTTATTTCCTCTTCTTCAAATTCTGCTGGACGTTGACTCCTAATCAAAGCGCTGAACAGATCCGGCAGTAAACAGATTTCATCCGGACCCAATTGCCCGCCATTCGCTAAATCCTGATAATCCCGCTTCATTGCTTCAAGAGCATCAGCTTCTTTTGGATTACCAAATTGAAGGATGCGTTGTTTTACCTGTAGTAACGGGAAGGTAATGAAATAATTAAATATTAGGGCTTGGACTTCTTCATCACCAGTATCTACCTCGCCGGGGTTCTGCTTTAGTTCGGCAAGTTCGGCTTCTAGTTCAGGCGTAGAAACAAACGCTTCCAATCCACCAAAGCCAGGCTCTGCGGCCGCTCTTAATTGCTCCCGGTACTCAATTAGCCGCTGCAAACTTATATTCTCCATAGAACTATGCTTTTACATCAATTTTATCTTCAAGTATTCCTATGCCCTGGTTACGGCTTATCCCTCCTCAAGAAACAAGACCTCCTTCCCCTGGCTCCTGGCGTACTCGATCTCGCTCCGGGTGCTCTCTCCGATGTAGCCGCCCACGTTGATGACATAGATTGCGTCGGCCATGTCAATCTTACGCTTGTGCATATCGTCCAGCATCTCCTTTGTTCCCGGTGTCCAGACCTCCGCATCCCCACTATGTCCGAAAAGCCCAACACTAATGACGATGTTCCCGGCGAGGGTAAGACGCTTCTGAACCTCCAAGAACTGCTCCTTGAACCGGGTACTGCCGCAGAGGGTGATAACCTTGTACTTGCCAACCATTACGAGTCCATCAAATCATCCACGTTATCGTCGTCGAGATGAAATACAAGACGATTGCCGGAAACGCTATAGATGGGGACTAGGCCTGGTTTATTAACAAACTTCTTCCCCTCCTTAATCGTGGCCACTATTTCAACGGTGGCGCCGCAGTCAAAATCCGGGTCGATAAGCCGGACTGACTCAAAGTCCAAGGTGTCGCCATGAACCTTCCTCATTGCCTTCCAAGCCAGGTCACACAACTCGTTATCATCCGACAGGGCCAGGGCGATAACAGCATCCTCTTTATCAGCATAGATTTCCATTTTGCCGTTTGCAATCCTTGATAAACCCCAGTATAACGGCAGGTTGAAGGACGCATCCTTGTTAATGTCCAAGTTAAAGACGAGGTTGTTCCCCACTAAATGCAGGTTCTCAAGGGTAACGGGCAATTTGGCTTCAACGGTAGCCTTAAACGCAGCTATAAGTTCACTGTCTTTCATATAGGTTTTTATGTTTTACGTTATTACTGGAACAGACCACCATATTCGGCAGTAAATCCCTTCTCTTCGAAGATTCTAGCAAGATCTTCATCGTTATTGGCCAGCATCACCTTCTCCTGAACCTCCATGTCGGAAAGGTCCAATCTCTTCAGTTTGGGTTTGCCTGTGGTCTTATCCGGCAGTTGACGAATAAGCTGGATACTGTTAACCTGCATATTGTCTTTTGCATACTCAACAAAGCCTTTTGCCTTGGGGAGATTATCGGTCTTGGAACTGTCGTGTGGCTCCAAAATGTCAATGGAAATACCGGTGTCGTAATTCCTCTTAACAATCAGGAAGTCTGGATATGCCGTCTTCTGGGCGCCATTCATCTTATACGGGATAGCCAGCGACCAGTCCTTTCTGGGAGGATTCCGGAGCCACCCCAGGAACAGCGGGTCTTTACGCTCCTCTTCCAGCAGACTCTCTTCCCATGAGGATCCAAGTTTGATTCGGATACTGCCGGTGGCGTTGTTCACGTAGAGGTGGTCACGGTATTCTTTACCATTGGGGTCAGACACATAACTATAATCCAGTGGCAGGTGATATACGTGGGGAGACACCTCAGAGGAGTTGGATACAATCTTCTTGTACTCATTCACAGTAGCCTCGTTGCACTTGTTGGCAATCAACAGCCTGTACTTCTTGTGTAAATCAAGAAAGCGTTTCTTCGCCCATACGTTCAAGTCCTCAAGAGCAGACTCGTCATTGGCAAACAGGATGACGTCCACCATGTACGATGTCTCGTCCTCGTCGGTAGCATAGAGTTTTCCATACATGTCGCCGATACCCTTCTTGCCCAGGGTGGCGTCTGCTGCCCGGAACTGGATGTCCACGTTGCCGTCGTCATTAAAGGTGGAAATCGTATCGGCCTTATCAATATACTTACCAAAAGCGTCGTAATAGCGAGAATGCAGTTTAAAGGAACGGATGTTATCTGCAAGTTCCCCATATTTCCCGCTTTCCCGGATGCCGTCAGCGTACTTGTGAATAATCTCTGCAACCTCCTTCTGAATCTCGAACTTTGCATTAGGATACAGCATCACACGAGTAAGGAGTGCTGACAGGTTCATCAGGCAGGCGAAGTAGGTTTCCATCTTTATCTCTCGCACCTTGTAAGTGGTGAGATCCATGTCGTTGATCGCCCTGATGATGGATTCCCGGTTGTATTTTTTCTCTCTGGCCGGTTTCCCTAAGGACATGGCTGGTGTGATGTGGGGATGTTTCTCTGTCTTCGGTGATGATGTTGGCGCCTTCCATTGAACAGTGTAAATCTCGTCAATAGCGGCTTCATCATGATAATCCGGCCCCGGCGGCATGTGTAGTGCTGGTGCATCATCCCAATCTTGACTGGAGAACAATGAATTTTGCTGCTCGCCGGAGTAGGGTTTCACCACCAGCGGAACAGCCTCACCGTTATCCCCTGGTCTCACGGTGGCCACTTTAATATCACCACCACTGAGGGATTCATCCAGGATCTCCGGAATCATGCCCGTCTCGGATGAATTGAGCGCCGTAACGATGTCATCAACGGTTTCCTCGTCGAAGAATGGCAGGAAAAGATATACATCATTCAGTGTAGGGTCTGTGTTTACTCTGGCGTGGATGGGGGTTCGGATAACACGACCGAGCAATTGGGCAATATAGGTGGAGTCCTGAGCTCGCTTAAAGGACACCATGGTCTCCGCTCGAGGGCAGTCCCAGCCAGTTGACAGGTTCTCTTTAAAGAACACTACCCGCACCTTCATATCTTCAGATATCTTTGACGGTTCGATATATGGGATTTCCAAACCAAAGGCAGTCAAGGTCTCCGTAGTTTGCCCGAAGGTATGAATGACCTCACCCTTTTCGAAAGTAATACCAGTCGCTTCCTCTATCTTTTGGATGCAATCATCCAAGTTGGTCGTAGTAAGCACATCTTTCGTTCCATTTTCCACCTGAACTATGAAGATGGGTTTTACATGGGCGTGGTGCTGCTCCTGGCAGAAGAGGTTCCAGCGGTCCACTTTATTTTTCCATTCTGTGGCTGCTGCCTGAAGAACTGCAATCTTCCTGTTGGTGCCATCATCATCTGGATACTTTATTATAATCCTGTCTTTCAGAAGACCAGAAGCACGCACCTCTTCTGGAGAAACACGAATAGGTAGGATTGTGGAATCTGTGGTACCGGCCAAAGTATTGAACCGCTCAATGGTAGCAGACATACCTATCACGACGGGCATCTTGGGGAGGCCGTCATCCGGGGACCCCTTAATAAACTTCTGCATGATGGTCTGTGCTCTGGATGCATCCCTGCCCTGTGCCCCACGGTGTGCTTCGTCGATTATCACGATGAAACGCTCTGCTTTTTCAGATACCGTATTCCGCAGGACCTCCCAGATGGTGTACTGCCTGCTATCGGTGTGCTTAGTGAGATTGCTGTTCACACCAAGTTTCTGAGTATTAAGGAAGTATACATGGCCGTCTTCCAGGCGTTCACCCTTGAAACTATCGTCCAAGATTACACATTGTCCAAGACGGAGCCGGTCTGCCTTCAGGTCGAATTTCGTCTTGGACTGCTCATTGAGTTCCGGGGAGTCCGACAGCCAGAGGAATACACAGTCTGACATCTCTGGGAAGATGGCAGTCTTATTCTGAGCCTGAATGTAGAGCTCGTCTCCATTGAACACGCTTTCCACCAATGCGGCCATGATAATGGTCTTACCAGCGCCGGTTGGTGCGGTAAATGATAGAATCTGAGGGATCTGCATTTCCCGATAGCTGGATATGGCACCATTCAGACGCAGGCGCAACTGGCCTAGTGCTTTCTGCTGGAAAGATAAAAGGTCTACTCTCATAATGCTTTATCTGCTATGGTTAATACGGAAATTGTCAAGGTAGTCACGATACAACTGGAAGGTATTGGGGATTCCCAGCTCGTCGGCCATGATGGCGTATTCGCGTTCAAAGTCAGTAATGATAAAGAGGGTCTCTATGCCGGTGGCCTTTTCGATCTCCTGCTTGAAAGCATAATACTGGTTGTCATCGATAAGGACGGCCACCTTATTCTCCGGCAGGATTAACCAGGTCGGAAGGTCTTCTGTCTCCAACTTAGGGCACGGGCCGACGGCGCCTGCCTTCATCCAGAGAACAGGAAGTAACTCACGGAACTGACGACCAAGAGCAACGGAATTCTTATCCAGAAAGCCGAGTTTGAAGAAGGCTGCGTTGCTCTTGAACCCTGAAGACATAGGAATTTCTTTGTCGCTAATATAATTTCCCTTAAGAGGATTGCCTTTAATGTCCACACCCTTAATACTACACAGGGTTCTTGGCCAGGTGACGTAACGGGCTATGCCGAGCTTCTCCCAGTCTTCGTCGCCAGGCTGGATGCCTCTGGTTGTAAGAGATTTCGCTTCGTCTACGGAAACTTCATTGTTTGTGACCATAATGCAGCGACGGTGGCCACCGTCCTCAGCGTTAAGAAGATTGACGGCATGGAGAGTTGTGCCAGAACCGGCGAAAAAGTCAAGGATGAGGGCGTTAGGCTTGTTGGCAACAAAAAAACGTAGTGCATCATGGACGGCATATAAAGATTTTGGGAAATGGAATCGCTTCGTACCAAAGATGTTCAAAAGCATCGCGCTTCCATATGTTCCAGCATTGTGAGATGCGATTCGCCATTGTGTACCACAGACTCGTTTTTGTTTCTCCTCTGCTTCACTGGTAATTATTGATCCATCCTCTCTGCGGCCAATTACCTGAAAAATGCCACTTTCTACCTTATTCTGCTCATTTCTTTTCAGATAAGAGATAGACATCCCACCGACAGAATCAAATTTCCCCAAACGAACATATCCATTCTTCATTTTTTCAGACAATTGCTCTTGTGATATCTGCCAGCGCCCCTCTTCGCCATTACTTCTTAAAGGCCATATAGTGATACACCCTGGCAAAGATGCAACGGAAGAACGAGGCATGTCTTCGGGTAGAGATTCTCCAATTCTAACAATATGAGTTCCGTCTTCGGAAACATATATTGGGTAAAAGAGGCCTGGTCTATCAGCCCTTGAAGCTCCACTTCCACGACGTTTTAATGAGTCCCAAACAATTGATGTAGAACCAGCTAATGTCGAAGCTCCTGCCGACCATTCTTCACTAAGTGCAAGTGGTTGTGGTGCCCCGCTTCCGAAGCCCACAAAGAATATGTACTCATCCGTCCTACTGAACTGTTTTTCTCTGGTGGCGCCCTGGGGACTAATAACACTACTTATCATCTGAATGTGTGCCTCCGGAAACATCTGCTCCAGAAGGCAACCCAGATGCAGGTACTCTTTCTCATCAATGGTAACGATAAGTACAGAGTCCTTCGGATTCAGCAGTTTCTTGGCCATGGCCAGCCGCCGTTGCATAAAGGAAAGCCACTTGCTGTGACGGTATTCATCGGCACCATCCACATAATCATTATTATATTTCCAATCTCGGGCACCTGTGTTGTACGGAGGATCGATGTAGATGCAATCAACCTTACCTGCGTACAGGTATTCCAGTAGCTGAAGTGCATGATAGTTGTCCGCCTCAATCAGCGTATGCCAGAGGTCGCTATCTGGGGCGTTGCAGATGGAATCAATCGGCTTAAGGTAAGGGTAGATTGGTGTTCCAAATTGAGCGATTGACACCAACTCGGCCACATTGAATGTCTTTGCCACCTGGGTGCTGGAATCTATACATTCGGCAATCCCGTCATCTACAGTGAGGACTTTGTATACATTCTTCCCGCCGGATTTCTCCATCACGATAGAATTCTTCTTGACGGGGACATCATATAATTTAACAGATTCCGGCAGATGCTCCTCAAACACAAGCCCGAACTTCTTTTGCTTGTTCATGCGGTCCAGTTCAGCCTGTATCCTTGCCCGCAGCTCCGGATTATCTATCTGGGCAATCAAATCATTTATTGCAGCCATTGTAATATGGTATATCTCGTTAGGGTATATTATCCTTCAAATTTAACAAAATTCTACCTTATTTCGATGATGTACGTATATAAAATGCAAATTTGAACGATATTTACGCCCCCAAACAGACCGGTTTCAAACAGTTGTAAGCCTTATCTCTGAGAAAGAATAAACCGACCTGTAAAAGTTCACTGACACCGGCCCGAGGAGGGATACCGGAGTAATGTCAAAGCCGATGCATCGACCCTGCTCACTCATGATGGGTAACTGGTGAAGATGTATCACTGGTCGAAGAAAAGAACCGTTTTGTGTTTAAGCCCGCTAAGGAGAGTGTGGCTGGCGGTTCTTTTATTTTTTCTCCTCCCCCAGCACTCCCTTCATATACGCCTCAATCTCCATCAAAGTCTTCTTCCCCATATTCCGAAACATTTCAAGCTCGGACAGGGAATAGACGGTAATATCAGCGGCGGTCTTGACATTGGCGAAACGGAGACAGTTCTTGGCACGGTGGGAAAGGGGCGTATCTTCAAGCGGGGTAAGGAGCGAGGGATGTTTTTCGGCGAGTTTTTCAATAGCGATATCGGTCATAAACATATCCCATAACTCTTGCAGCTCCACCCGGTATACTTTGAAGAATTTCTCTTTTAGGGCCGAGGTGGTGGTGTCAAAGTTAATGTCCTCGACGAAGGGAGCTATAAACGCATCCTTGGAAATTTTCTTATACATGGCGCTGGGGTTAGTCGGATACAAAGATGCAGGATTTCATTGAGGCGTCCAAATTTTTCTCCTTCCCGACACCTCTAAACGCCTTATCTTTGGAGAGAGAGTCCGACATTGGTACCATTTCTACTTGCTTTACCGCCTTTGTCTTTGGTGGGATTACATCGGTACCATAACCTCTCCACAGCCCTCGGTCCTGTAGTT
>ODAJ012059720.1_pt1 | contig 59863 bp, 54 predicted proteins | sample 1539241 | NCBI WGS metagenome assembly ODAJ01 (sample SAMN02144231, study PRJEB22623) | gut metagenome | biome: sheep rumen | host: Ovis aries | place: New Zealand | reverse complement strand
AAGGAAGTTTGGGTGAGTGGCTGAAACCACCAGTTTGCTAAACTGACGTGCGGGTTACCGTACCGGGGGTTCGAATCCCCCAGCTTCCGCCAGAGAGCCACTCAAATTGCAAATGGCGCTTTCGTCTAGCGGCTAGGACACATGCCTCTCACGCATGGAACACGGGTTCGATTCCCGTAGGCGCTACAGTGATATGGTAGTAAAAGAGTTTGACATCAGCAATGATTCAAGCTCTTTTTTCTTTTTATAAATTCTTGTCGTTTTATGACGTCATTCTGAAAAGCCCTACCATCCCACGACAATAACGGGAAATTGCATATTATAATAAAAATAAGGTATGGGAGAATCTTTGTGTACAAAGAAAAGCGTACCTTTGCAAAATAAAATCGAATATGCACAAACGAGAATACATACAGGCAAACATCGACTGGCTCAAAGCCAAGTCTAAGGAAGAAGGCGTCAAGGCACTTCCCAAAGGTATCTTCTACAAGGTATTAAGCGAAGGCAATCCCAATAGCGCTAAGCCAACTGTCAGAAGCATTGTCACAGCACACTATACAGGCAAGACGATCGATGGAAAACAGTTCGACAGTAGTCGTGGCGGTGTGCCTTTGGCATGTAGGCTCTGCGACCTGATAGAAGGCTGGATAATAGCCATGCAGCAGATGCACATTGGCGACAAGTGGGAAATATACATCCCTGCTGAGATGGGATACGGCAAGTTCTCACAACCAGGCATCCCAGGCGGTTCCACATTAATTTTTGAAGTCGAATTGATAGGAATAGCATAGAAGCACTAATAAAGTGAAAAACTATGAATATACTCATCTTATCTGGAAGTCCACGCAAGGGCGGTAATACAGATTTGCTTGCAGAAGCATACAAAATTGGGCATTCCGTTTAAAAGACATTTTCCCTAAAACGCCGCTTTAGTTCCTGGGCAATCTGACGCATAACATTGATGTCAATCTAATGATTCATAAAGTAATCAATCTTCAGGATTTTGCCCTGCTTGTTAATACCATCGCTTAGTATTTTTCTTTTCAAGAAAATTCATATTGTCGTGATTTTAGGTATTCAGTTAACGGTTCATCAACAGACGCCCAACCCCACACAAAAATTCACGACATAAGATACGCATCTATAATATATTCACGTACCATTGCAATAAACAAACAAAGAGCCGATCAAGACGAATCAGCTCTTTGTTTTATTTCTATATCCTTCAACTCATTAGAAAGGAAGGTCTTCACCCTCAGCCTGAGGAGTGAAGGGAACGGTAGCGTCAGCAGGAGCTGCTGCAGCAGGAGCCTGTGTAGGAACGGGAGCACCACCGAAGGGAGCTGTGTCGGGAGCTACGGGAGCAGCGGCAACAGGAGCTGCCTGAACGTTACGATCAACACGGAAGGCACGTACACCATTGAACCAACGACCCTGATACTCACGGGCATCAATATCGAAGGAAACGGTCATAATCTCACCCAACTGGATGTTGAACTGTTGCATACGGTCAGAACCGAATACCTCGAAGAAAAGCTTACGAGGATACTGATCCATAGTCTCCAATACGTACTGACCGCAAATCCACTCACTACCTGTTCTGCTTGATGTACCCCTGCGTGGCTCGAGTACAGCAATAATTTTACCTGTTATTTCCATTATTTATAATATATTTTTTGAATTCGTGCCACAAAGGTATGAAAAAATAACTTACTACGGGATTTTTTCTGAACGTTTTTTTTGATGTACAGGAAAAATGAGTATCTTTGTACCATAATAAATAACACTTTAACAATATGGAATTCAAAGTATCAAGTTCAGCTCTTTACAGCCGCCTGACTGCGGCCAGCAAAGTTATGGGGTCTAAGAACTCCATGCCCATCCTTGACTGCATCCTGTTTGATGTAAAGGACGGCAAAATCACCATAACCGCTTCTGACAGCGAGAAGTACTATATCACCACCGTTCCCACCATCGAGCAGGAGGGCGATGCTCGTTTCTGCATTCCAGCAAAGACGATAATCGACTCTATCAAGGAGTTGGCCGAGCAGCCCCTGAACATCAGCTTCAATGCCGATTCGATGGAGGTTAAGGGGGTACACAGCAGTGGTTCGTTCAGTGTGATGGCACAGGATGCAGCCCCCTATCCTCTGGCCAAGCCCGTCAGCGAAAGCGCTACTCGCCTGACCATGCCTGCTGAGGTTTTGCTGAACGGTATCAACCGTTGCCTCTTCGCTACAGCCAACGACGAGATTCGCCTGGTTATGAACGGTATCTATGTTGACATCAACCCCGATTACTTAATCTTTGCTGGTACTGATGGCCGCAAGTTGGTTCGCAACACCAACCATACCATCAAGAGCGGCATCACAGCAGGCTTTATCCTGCCCAAGAAGGTATGCGCCATCCTAAAGACCGTTCTGAATAAGGACGAGGAGCAGATTGAGGTACTCTTCGATACAGACAAGGCAACCATCAAGTCAGAGGATATGACCATGCACTTCCGCCTGATCGAAGGCCGTTACCCCAATTACAACGCTGTAATTCCACAGAGCAACCCCTTCAAGGCCAACGTGGACCGTATGGCTTTGGTAAGCGCCCTGAAGCGCGTGGCAGTATTCTGCAACCAGAGCAGCGGCTTGGTAAAGGTAGAACTGAACAACAACAGCATGAAGCTGACTGGCCAGGACAACGAGTATGCTACCAGTGCCGAGGAGTTCTTGGTTTGCGACTACACAGCCAGCCCCATCAGCATAGGATTCAGCTGCCAGTTCCTGCTGGAGATTGCCAACATCATGGAGAGCGACAACATCACTCTCGAGGTTGCAGACCCCAGCCGTCCAGGTATCATCCGTCCTGCTGAGGACAACAACGAGGATGAGGTACTGATGTTGCTGATGCCCATGCGTGTAGAGGACTAATAAGGATTTGCCGGCATGAAGCTCAATCTAAAGAACGCCATCATCTTCTTCGACCTGGAGACAACAGGCCTGGACATCACCAAGGACCGCATTGTGGAACTATGCTACATACGCGTAGAACCCAATGGCAACGAGGAGTCCAAAAGCATGCGCATCAACCCCGAGAGGCACATCCCCGAGGAGGCAAGTAAGGTTCATGGCATCTACGACGAGGATGTCAAGGACTGCCCCACCTTCAAGCAGGTAGCCAAGACATTATGGCAGACCTTCGAGGGATGCGACTTGGCAGGCTTCAACAGCAATAAGTTCGACATCCCCATGCTGGTGGAGGAATTCATGCGTGCAGGCGTAGATGTTGACCTGAGCAAGCGCAAGCTGGTGGATGTGCAGAACATCTACCACAAGTTGGAGCGTCGCACCCTGATTGCCGCCTACAAATACTACTGCGGTAAGGATCTGGAGAACGCACATAGCGCTCTGGCCGACACGCAGGCTACCTATGAGGTGCTACAGGCACAGTTGGATAAATACCCCGACGAGCTGAAGAACGACATCCAGTTCCTGGCAGATTACTCGAAGGTTAGCAACAACATAGACTTTGCCGGCAGGTTTGTTTATGACGAGAACGGTGTAGAGGTGGTGAACTTTGGCAAATACAAAGGCAAACCCGTAAAGGACGTCCTGCAGAAAGACCCTGGCTATTACGGATGGATTATGCAGAGCGACTTCACCATGAACACCAAACAGGTATTAACGAAATTGAAATTCAAATATGCTGCAGGGTAAAAAAATTGTACTTGGCATAACCGGAAGCATTGCTGCCTATAAGGCATGCTACCTGATAAGAGGCTTGATAAAGCAAGGTGCCGAGGTTCAAGTTGTGATAACACCCTCAGGAAAGGAATTTATAACTCCGCTTACCCTGAGCACCCTCACAGGCAAGCCCGTGGTAAGCGAATTCTTTGACCGCAGGGACGGCTCGTGGCATTCGCACGTGCAGTTAGGACTATGGGCTGATGCCATGGTCATCGCTCCTGCTTCCGCCAGCACCATTGGCAAGATGGCCAACGGCGTAGCGGACAATATGCTCATCACAACCTATCTGAGCATGAAGGCACCCGTCTTCGTTGCCCCTGCCATGGACTTGGACATGTATGCCCATCCCAGCACACAAAAGAATCTGGAAACCCTGCGTTCCTACGGCAACCACATCATAGAGCCTGGTACAGGATTCCTTGCCAGCAAGTTGGAGGGCAAGGGACGTATGGAGGAGCCTGAGAAGATAATCGAGGTGCTGGACAACTTCTTCGAGGAGCAGACGGACCTGCAGGGAAAGGAAGTGCTGATTACAGCAGGCCCTACCTACGAGAAGCTTGACCCCGTCCGCTTCATAGGCAACTACAGCAGCGGCAAGATGGGCATAGCCTTGGCCGAGGAATGTGCCCGCAGAGGCGCAAAGGTCGAGCTGATTTGTGGCCCTGTGAGCATCAAGACCAGCCATCCTAACATCCACAGGACGGATGTAGAGAGTGCCGCTCAGATGTATAAGGCTGCCACAGAGACTTTCCCTAACGCAGATGCCGCCATACTCTGTGCCGCCGTGGCCGACTTTACGCCTGCTAACGTAGCAGACAATAAGATTAAGCGCGAAGGCAACAAGCTGACTTTGGAACTGACTCCTACCCAAGACATCGCCAAAGCCCTTGGCCAGATGAAAAAGGAGAATCAGGTGATGGTGGGCTTCGCATTGGAGACATACGACGAGGAGAACCACGCCAAGGAGAAGCTGCAGAAGAAGAACCTGGACTTCATTGTCCTGAACAGCCTGCAGGACGACGGCGCTGGATTCCAGCACAACACCAATAAGGTCACACTCATCGACAAGGAGGGCGAGGAGAAGTTCCCGCTGAAGTCGAAAAAGGAAGTGGCCAAGGATATTGTAAACAAATTGGTTGCAATCATAAAATGAGAAAATTACCGTTCCTGCTTGTTTTCATAGCCTCTGCTCTTGCCAACGTTCAGTTGAACGCTCAGGAGCTGAATGCGAAGGTGAATGTGAATTATTCCCAGTTGGAGAATACCAAGACAGACATCTTCCCTAAGCTACAGACGACCATCGAGGAGTTCCTGAACAATCACAAATGGACGGAGATTGCCTATCGCGACAACGAGAAGATTCAATGTACCTTCAACCTGACCATCAACGAGTACAACATAAACGAAAATACATTTAAGTGTACCCTGCTGATGTCCAGCAACCGTCCGGTCTTCAACAGCAACTATAACACAGTATGCTACTCGGTTAACGACAAGGAGTTTGTTTTCAAGTTCTCCGAGTTCGACCAGTTGGAATATCAGGAGAACCAGATAGACAACAACCTGGTGGCACTGCTGGCCTACTATGCCTATATGATTATAGGAATGGACCTGGACAGCATGACTCCCAAGGGCGGGACGGCCTGCTTCCATACGGCAGAGAATATTGTATCGGCAGGTCAGAACCTCGAGTTCCCTGGCTGGAAAGCATTCAGCGACAATGGCAACCGCTTTGGCTTGCTGAACGACTATATGGATGGTTCGATGGAGCCGCTGCGCGACTTCCAGTATATCTATCACCGCAAGGGATTGGACCAGATGGCAGAGAATCCCGACACAGCCAGAGCCGTCATTACAGAAGGTCTCGACCTGTTGCTACAGGCTTACAAGGCCAAGAATATGAACAAGATTGCACAGCTCTTCACGGAATACAAGAGACCCGAACTGGTGAACATCTATTCTGGCAAGGGAACGCCTGAAGAGAAAAACAAAGCCTACGATGTGCTCTTTACCATAGATGCCTCGCAAGAACAGGAGTGGCAGAAAATAAAGAAGTAAGTCTTTATGCTAAAACATCTTTATATCAGGAACTTTGCTCTTATCAAGGAACTGGATATTGACTTCCAGTCGGGATTCTCCGTCATAACAGGTGAAACCGGTGCAGGAAAATCCATCATGTTAGGAGCCATAAACTACCTGCTGGGACAAAGGGCAGACATAAAGAGCATCCTGCCTGGTGCAGAGAAATGCACCATAGAGGCAACCTTTGGGATAGAAGGTTATGACCTAAAGGACTTATTCGAGGAATACGATATCGACTCAGACGGACAGGAATGTATCATCCGCCGCGAATTTACCACCAGCGGAAAGAGCAGAGCCTTCGTGAACGACAGCCCTGCCAATCTGACATTCCTGAAGGAACTGGGTTACCAACTGATAGACATACACTCGCAGCACCAGAACCTGCTCATAGCCAAGGAGAACTTCCAGCTGCACATTCTGGATGTTATGGCGCAGGACAACCAGCAACTAGAGGAATACCGCACCAGCTTCTATGCCTACAAGAAGGCTGAGCAGGAGCTCAGAGAAGCTAAGGAGATACTCGCCCAGTCAAAGGCCGAGGAGGATTACCTGCGTTTCCAACTGGAACAACTGGAGGAGTTGAACCCGAAGGCTGGCGAGGACGAGGAATTGGAGGAGGAGCAGAACGAACTGAGTCACGCCGAGGAGATAAAAAGTGTCTTGTATCAGGCAGATGCCCAGTTCAGCAACGACAATGAGCCTGGCGGTGTAATAGAACTGCTGAAGCATATCAGCCAGGGCATTCAGTCCCTTACACGCGTCTATCCTGCCGTCGAGGAATATGCCGAGCGTATAGACAGCGCTCTCATTGAACTGAAGGACATCAGTGCCGAGCTAAACGACTTGGCAGAGAGAATCGAATACAACCCTGCCCGCTTGGAGGAGGTGAACAACCGTTTGGATAAGCTCTATACCTTGGAGAAGAAACATGATGTCAAGACAGCCGCCGAGCTGGAGGCCTTCATGCTGGATGTCCGCAAGAAGCTGGATGTCATCAGCAACGGAGAGGACAAGATCGACCAACTGGAGAAGGAAGTGCAGGAGAAACTTAGCCAGACAACGGCATTGGCAGATAAGTTGAGCCAATGCAGAAAAGCTGCTGCTAAGGAGGTGGAAGCCTCCATTGGCCAGATGCTGACACAGATGGACATTCCCAATAATAAGTTCGAGGTGCGGATAGAGAAGAACGCGCAGCTTACAGAAAGCGGTGCCGACCAAGTGACTTTCTTCTTCTCTGCCAACAAGAATATGGCCCTGCGAGCTATATCCGAGGTTGCCAGCGGTGGTGAGATAGCCCGTCTGATGCTTGCCCTGAAAGCCATCACCAGCCAGCGTGAGAACCTGCCCACCATCATCTTCGACGAGATAGACACGGGTGTCAGCGGCAAGGTTGCATCATCCATGGCGCACCTGATGAGGGAGATGACGGCAGACGACCAGCATCAGGTAATTGCCATCACGCACCTGCCCCAGATTGCTTCGTGTGGCACAACACACTACTGGGTTTACAAGGAAGATACAGAGGAACAGACATATAGTCATATAAGAGAACTGACACCCGACGAGAGGGTTACCGAGATTGCTCACATGCTCAGCGGCAACGAAATCTCTGAGGCTGCCATCCTGAACGCAAAACAATTATTGAAACAATGAAGAAATACATCCTTTTACTCATCTATACATTATTTATAATACCATGTCTGGCACAGTCCCCCAAGTGGCTCAAGAAGGTCAGAGGTGCACAGGTAGCCATCATGGTTTATAACAAGAATGGCGAAATGACAGAGACACAGGGCGTCTTTGCTGACGACAAGGGTACCATCCTTACGGAATACGATGCCCTGAAATATGCCACACGTGCCGTTGTGGTGGATGCCGCGGGCAAGGAATATCCCGTCAAAGAGATTCTGGGCGCAAGTGCCATGTACAATGTGGTAAAGATGCAGGTCGCTTTGGAGAAGAAGAGCAAGATAACATACTTGCAGCAGGCCGCCACACCCGGAACTGCTGGCAGCCTTGTTTATATCCTGCCCTATGCCAAGGCCAGCAAGAACGCCATCTGCACAGAGGACACCATAGCCAAACTGGAAACCTTCAAGGACAACTACAGTTACTACACCATAGGCAAACCTTCGAACGAGCGTCTTAAGAACAGCGCCGTTCTAAACGAGGAGGGCGAGATGTTAGGCCTCCTGCAGCTGGCTGCCAAGGAGGGAAAGAATGCCTATGTGATAGACAGCAAATTCATTGCCGACATGAAGATAAAGCCTATGGATGCTGGCAACAACGACCTAAAGGCTATCTACATCAAGAAGGCGCTGCCCGAAACGGAGGAGGATGCCCTAACTTATCTGTATCTGCTGGATAAGAAGGACAGCATAACCAGCATGGCATGTGTGGACGATTTCATCCAGAAATACCCCCAGAACACATCGGGCAGAATCCTGAAGGCAGAAAAGATGATTGAGGCTGCCAACTATCAGGAGGCTGACAAGCTTTACGAGGAAGCCCTGAATGCCGAGGGCATCAAGAAGGACGAGGTGTATTTCTCGAAGTCTAAGGCTATCTACGCCATTAACCTGAACAAGGCGTATAACAAATACAACGACTGGGATATGGAGAAGGCGCTGGCAGAAACCCGTAACGCCTACAGCGTTAATCCTTTACCTATCTATATCGAGCAGGAGGCTAACTGCCTGTTCGTGCTGAAACGCTACGACGAGGCAAGGGAGAAGTTCATCGACCTGACAAAGACAAACCTGCGCTCGGGCGAGATGTTTCTGAATGCTGCCCAGTGCAATATCGTACAGAATAAGGAAGAGGGTGTATTGGAGCTCTTGGACAGCGCCCTGGCATGCTATCCCACGCCCTACCCTTCGTCAGCTGCCAACACCATCCTGATAAGAGCCAACGAGCTGGCTAAGGCTGGCAAAAACAAGGATGCCGTCTTAGGGCTGAACGAGTACGAACGATTGGCAAAAGGAAATCTGAACGCCAATTTCTATTACGGAAGAGAGCAATTGGAGATTAAGGCCAGAATGTATTCTCAGGCACTCTCCGACATCGAGAAGACCATCATGCTGGAGCCCAAGGAGCCTTTGTATTATGCCGAGGCTGCTGCTCTGAACTACAGGGTCGGACAGATGGACGACGCCATCGAATATGGCAAGAAGGCTATTGCCCTGGACGAGAAGTTCGCCGACCCCTACAGGATTGTCGGAGTCTGCTACAACCAGAAGGGCAATAAGGCAGAGGCCAAGAAATACCTGCAAAAAGCCATTGACTTGGGCGACACCTTGGCAGAGGGTGTTATCAACGAGATAAAATGATTGAGAAGGTAAGGAAATACATACAGTCAAACCAAATCCTCAGCCAGCAAGAGCTGGTGCTGGTTGGTGTAAGCGGAGGGGCAGATTCCGTTGCCTTGCTCATTGTCTTACAACAACTGGGCTACACGATTCAGGCGCTGCATTGTAATTTCCACCTCCGAGGCGAAGAATCCGATCGCGACGAGAGGTTCGTATCTGAACTTTGCCGCCAAAGGGACATCCCTCTGCTGACACGCCACTTCAATACCAGGGAATATGCCAGTCAGCATAACATCAGCATAGAGATGGCAGCCCGTGACCTCCGTTACGACTGGTTCCACGAGGAGATGACGGCAACTCACGCACAGTGCATTGCTGTGGCTCATCACAAGAACGATCAGGCAGAAACCCTGCTGCTGAACCTCGTTAGGGGAACAGGCATTAGGGGACTGGCAGGAATGTATCCCCTGCGCAACAAGGTTGCTCGCCCCCTGCTCTGCGTAACCAGAGACGAGATTATGTCCTTCCTTGCTCAGATGAACCAAGACTATGTAACGGATAGCACGAATCTCGAGCGGGAGGCAACAAGGAACAAGATTCGCCTGGATGTGCTCCCCCTATTGGCACAGATAAACCCCAACATCATCGGCACGCTCTCCGACACCTGTTCGATTATGACAGAAAGCCTACCCCTTTACCAGAAAGCCGTGCAGGAGGAGCTGCAGAAGGTTCTCGTCAACAAGAACGAGATGAACATCTCCCTGCTGCAAGGAAGCAGAAAGACGGACATCCTACTCTACGAGTGGTTGAAGGACAACGGGTTCACCAACGCACAACTAAGGGAGATTTCCGAATCGTTGGACAGCACCTCTGGCAAGATATGGGAGAGCCGTTCGCACAGGATGCTGAAGGACAGAGACAGGCTGATACTACAAGAGAGAGACAGCCATCCCGAGGAGATAGAAATCACCCAAGAGGAGGTCGAGTCCATCACCGAAACAGGGCCCCAGATAGCCTATTTCGACAAGGACAAACTAACCTCTCCCATCACCTATCGTATAGCCAAGGAAGGTGATTGGTTCGTACCCTTCGGCATGAAAGGAAAGAAACTCATAAGTGATTATCTCACAGACATAAAGGCAACACGTTTTGAAAAAGAACATCAACTCCTCGCCCTATGTGGAGAAGACATCATCTGGGTAGTCGGCCACCGCTCCGACAACAGATACAGAGTGGACAACAAAACCCGACGAATCGTCAGGTTTAAGATAAAAGAGAAAAATTAAAAGAGAAAAATTATCGGTTAGCGGTTAGCGATACCACCCCGGAGTAGCGAAGCGGTCCGGTTAAAACAATAAAAATAACATTTAAACACTATAAATCATGAGCATGATAAAATGTCCTGAATGTGGCGAAAGAGTGTCAACAATGGCCGGCACATGTCCACATTGCGGAATCAATATCGCAGGAAACCTGAAGCAGTGTCCCAACTGCAACGAATATTGTCTGAATACGCAAGAGAAATGTCCCTATTGCGGAGCCACCCTCTCAGTCGAGACAGAAGAGAAAATCGAGCCTCAGCCGGAACAGACTACGCAAGAGGCCGCAGAGAGCAAGGAGAAGCCTGCTGCCAAGAATCGCAAGTCGCTTATCTTCTCGATAACCTTTGCTACGGTAGTCCTGATTACCATCTGCGGATTGTATTACATGGATTACAGGAACGACATCGCCAGGGAGGAACGCGAGTATGCTATGCTCGAGAACACCTCCAACCCCGAATACTACAACGACTTCCTCGCCAAGTATCCCAAGAGTGAACACTATCAGGAAGTGAAGGAACGTCTGAACGTCCTTTTGGACGAGACTGAGGAGTGGAACAAGATGATGCAGAATGTCTCTCGCTCCGAGATAGAGAAGTTCATGAGTGCCCACCCCTATTCACGCAGGCTGCACGAATGCGAGGATATGATAGACTCCATCGATTGGAACGATGCCAAGAAGCTCAACACAGAGGAGGCCATCGTAAACTACCTGAACACCCATCCCAACGGCAAGTATGCAGAGGAGGCCTCAGCAAAGAAGAACGAGCTGGGACTGATGAAGATAACCGCTCAGGACAAAGCCATCATCAGAGGAGCGCTGGAGAATTTCTTCACCGTTGCCATGAGCAAGCAGGATGTTGCCCTCATCGCAGATGCCATACCTGAGAAGATGGAGAACTTCTGCGGCACGCAGGATGCAAACCCCGATCAGATTGTAGCCTTTGCCAAGAACAAGATGGCGTCCGACGTTATGGGACTCCACTATACAATAGACAACGACTTCGATGTCCGCAAGCAAACCATCACCGATGGCACTACGGGCTATGCCGTAACCTTCACCCTGCAGGAGCTCATTTCACGCTCAGACACCAACCAGCCAGGCAACAAGTCCTATCAGGTCACAGCCCTACTGAATGCCGAGCATAAGATTATCCGGATGTCCATCCGATAATCCATCGCCCTACGCCAAATACGGAATCTTCACGCACACCTTCCTAACAGGCACTGGACATCCGTCCAGCGCCATGCATGGTTTATGGGCATCCGAGGGGTAAAACACCTGGTAACTTATTGGGCTTACCACCACCTGGCGTGCATTATCTGCTTCTGCGTATAGTATATAATCACCTTCTTCGTTGTACTCGCCCTGTGGTTCCTTGGCAAGCTCCTTGTCAGCTACGAAGACAGCCTCGCATCCACGTGTCAGCAGTTGCACATCTATGTATCTGCGATGCAGTTCATATACGTTTTGCAACTTCGTCTCGTACTCAGCAACATTGGCAAAGGCACCATTGCCAATCTCATTGCGTCCAATAGGCAGCGCATCCAGGTCATTCTCTTTCAGAAATACAGCCACAGCCTCCCATGCAGCAGGGTTTAGTTCAATCTGGCGGTCCAACTTATCCATATCGTTGTCCGCAGACAAGGGCAGTGCACGCCATAAAACTTTAATCTCTGATGTTGTCATGTTTATATGGTTATCATTTAATATACTATTCCGCCTGCAAAGATAAATAAAATTCAGTACAACAACCACAAAACCGTCTACGAATCAGCTAATGAAGAGAAAAAATGTCCAACGTAAGACACCTGCTTATTACACACAATTAAACCTAAAAGTGGTCAAATTAGACCACTTACCCCCCCGAACTTATGCAATTATGCACTTACCCACTTAGGACATTTAGGTTTTGAAATTACAATGGGGACGAGAATGATCATGGCAAATATCGCTATGTAATGAAGCCCGAGATGTACGGAAGTCTGACGCAGGCTAAGGTTATCAAGGAGGGCTGCCCTGCGCAGCGGTGTGAATCAGGGCGTGATGAAACTTGAAACCAAGGTCGAAGACCTCTGAAACCTGAAACCAAGGTCGAAGACCTCTGAAACTTGAAACCAAGGTCGAAGACCTCTGAAACTTGAAACCAAAAGGAGGACTGACAGAATTGCCAGCCCTCTTTTTTCATACTTACACACAAAAAAAAGAAGCATCCCCTTATGCAGGGAATGCTTCACAATCACACACAATAAACACAAGGGAATGAAAATTACTCCATATCACCTTCTATTATAAGTCTGGTAACTTCTGACACAGCATTGGAACGAATAGTTATGGTCTTCTGGAAACGACCGGGGAACTTGTCTGTTCCGTTGTAGGTTACATCTATAACGCCTGTTTCGCCTGGCTTAACGGGTTCCTTGGTAAACGTGGGAACGGTGCAGCCGCAGCTGGCAAAGGCCTGATGGATAACCAAGGGGGCGGTTCCGGTATTCTTGAAACGGAAGCTGCACTTTACGATGGGATCCTTCTGACTGAACTTGCCAAAGTTGTGACGCAGCGTGTCGAACTTTATCTCGGCATAGTTCTCGGCCTTGGAAGCGCCAGTTACCTTAACCTCGCTGGTTGTTACTTTCTGTTTCTGAACTTGTGCCCCTGCCATTGATGCAGACATCAAACAGAGGGCTATAATCAAAAATTTTTTCATCTTTCTGAATATTTTGTCACCGCAAAGATAATGCGTTTTCCTGAAATTATGACGCAAGAATACAAGAAAAGTAACCTTATTACCTTATATTTTAAGATAATTTTGTACTTTTGCACATTAAATTTACGGTTTAAAGCAATTTTGGAAAAGATAATCCTTGGCATAGACCCCGGTACCAACATCATGGGATATGGCGTACTGAAGGTAACGGACCACACAACGGAAATGCTGGCGCTGGGCGTTATAGATCTGCGTAAGTATGCCGACCACTACCTGAAGCTGGGACACATCTTCGAGCGTGTGAGCGGCATCATAGAGTCTTACTTGCCCGACGAGATGGCCATAGAGGCTCCTTTCTTTGGCAAGAACGTGCAGAGTATGCTGAAGCTGGGACGTGCACAGGGTACGGCCATGGCTGCTGCCATAAACAGGCAGGTGCCGATAACGGAATATGCTCCCACGAAAATTAAAATGGCCATCACGGGCAACGGCAATGCCAGCAAGGAGCAGGTGGCTGACATGCTGCGACGCATGCTTAAGCTGGACAAGGAGGAACTGGGTAAGTTCCTGGACGCCACAGACGCCTTAGGAGCCGCCTATTGCCACTATCTGCAAATGAACCGTCCACAGACAGAAAAGAAGTACCGCTCGTGGAAAGACTTTGTGGCGAAGAACAAAGAGAAGACCAGAGGCCTGAATTAAAAATTAAAAGAGAAAAGAGAAAAATTAATTCTCAATTAAAAATTGATAAATTCAAAATTAACTAAGGCCTAAAGCCTAGTGTCTAAGGTCTAATTCTTAATTCTTCTCTCTTAATTCTTAATTTAAAAAAGATGATAATAAAAGTAGATAACGGGATAACACGCCATCCGGACTGGAGAATGGCAGAACCCATAAACATAGAGATTCAGCAAGGCGAACAAATAGCCATCGTTGGTGATAATGCAGCCGGCAAGAGCCGACTGATAGAGGTACTGACCGGGCACTTCCCGCTGCTGATGAATGAGGTGAAATACGACTTCTCCCCCAGCCCACTGAAAATGGTGAGCGAGAACCTGAAGTACATCACCTTCCGCGACTCGTACGGGGAATCGGACGGTGCCTATTACTACCAGCAACGTTGGAACCAGCACGACATAGACGAGAACACTCCGACTGCAGGACAGCTTTTGCAGGAGGCTTTCCGACAGGCCGATGAGAATATAGGTCGCGGACTAAGCGACGAAGAGAAGAAAGCTGCACAAGAGCAAAGGAACGCGCTGCGAAATAAACTGACAGAGATGTTCCATCTGGACAGCCTGATGGACAAATATATTATTACGCTGAGCAGTGGTGAGTTGCGTAAGTTCCAGCTGATGAAAGCGCTGGGAACAGGCCCTCGCGTGCTGATTATGGACAATCCGTTCATTGGCTTGGACGCTGAGACACGCGACCAGCTGCGCGACCTCTTGGAACAACTTTCGAGAGAAACATATCTGTTAATCATTCTGGTACTTAGCAAGGTTGATGACATCCCAAGCTTTATATCACACGTTATACCCATAGAGGGCCTTCGCATTCTGCCTAAGATTACCCTTGGGGAATACCAACGGCAACTGGAACAGAAGACCTACGATGGACTCGCAGAAGAGAAGCGAAACTGGATTCTGCAACTGCCACACAAGGATTTAAAAAAAGAGGACTTCTATCCGCAAGACGGTCAGGAGATTCTGAAGTTCAACAACGTAAGTATCCGATATGGCGCACGCACCATCCTGAAGGACCTGAACTGGACGGTTTGCGAGGGCGAGAAATGGGCCATGAGCGGCGAGAACGGCGCAGGAAAGAGTACCCTGCTTAGTCTGGTTTGTGCCGACAATCCACAAGCATACGCCTGCGACATAGAGCTGTTCGGACACCGCAGGGGAACGGGCGAGAGCATCTGGCAGATAAAAAAACACATCGGCTATGTGAGCCCCGAGATGCACCGCGCCTACCTGAAAGACCTGCCTGCCATAGACATCGTGGCCAGCGGACTACACGATTCGGTAGGCCTCTATACCCGTCCACGCCCCGAGCAAAAACAAATCTGCCTGGATTGGATGAACATCTTCGGGATAAAGGAACTGGCAGACCGTACGTTCCTGAAACTGAGTAGCGGCGAACAACGCCTGTGCCTGTTGGCACGCGCCTTTGTAAAAGACCCCGAACTGCTGATTCTGGACGAGCCTCTGCATGGCCTCGACCTGAAACACCGTGTCCTGGTAAAGGACATCATAGACACCTTCTGCCAGCGTCCACACAAGACTTTAGTGATGGTTACACATTACAAGCAGGAGTTCCCGAAGTGCATAGATCATAGCATATTTCTTAAGAAAAACGATTAGCGTTTTTCTTAAATTAAAAATTAAAAGAGAAAAGAGAAAAGTTAAGTTTACTGTTGAGCGGTTAGCGGTTAACGAACATCAGACATCAGACATCTTACATCAGACACTGTTGAGCGGTTAGCGGTTAGCGGTTTATCGTGATTTCGAGATATCGTGATTTCGAGATATCGAAACAAGGTACTTACACTCGGGAATAAAAGAAAAAACTTGTTTTTCTTTGTATTCCACCCACTTTTTCGTACCTTTGCAGGCCGAAAAGCGTAAAAAGATGAAAGTTGCAGTAGTAAAATACAACGCAGGAAACATATATTCCGTAATCCACGCCCTTCAGAGACTGGGGGTAACACCCGTTCTGACAGACAATTCTGAAGAGCTACAGAAAGCAGACAAAGTACTATTCCCTGGACAAGGCGAGGCAAGCAATGCCATGCGCTACCTAAAGGAACATAACCTGGACAAGGTAATCCGCGACCTGAAGAATCCCATCTTGGGCATCTGCATAGGTCAGCAGTTGATGTGCCGCCACAGCGAAGAGGGCGACACGGATTGCCTGGGTATCTTCGATGTGGATGTGCTGCGTTTCCAGCCTCAGAAGCATGAGGACAAGGTGCCTCACATGGGATGGAACCAGTTGAGCTTTGCTCAGAATGAAAAATTAAAAGAGAAAAGAGAAAAATTATCACTCGTAGAGAGTGGTCTGTTTAAGGGATTTTCGGAGGGCGAGTTTGTGTATTTCGTACACAGCTTCTATGTTCCTGTATGCGAAAACACCATTGCAATTACCGACTACATCCTACCCTATAGTGCAGCCTTGCACAAGGATAACTTCTATGCCACACAGTTCCACCCCGAGAAAAGTGGAAGCGTGGGCGAACGTATCATAAAGAATTTTCTGGAACTATGATAGAACTGATTCCTGCCATAGACATAATAGGCGGAAAATGTGTCCGACTTACCAAGGGTGACTACTCCACCAAGAAGGAGTACGGTGACCCCGTAAGTATGGCCAAAGAATTTGAGCAGCTGGGATTCAAGCGCCTGCATGTGGTGGACTTGGACGGCGCCAAGAGCAAGCATGTGGTGAATGACGCCACCCTGAAGGCTATCACCCAGGCAACAAACCTGACGGTGGATTTCGGAGGCGGTGTGAAGACAGAAGACGACCTGAAGAAGGCCTACGATGCTGGAGCAACATTAGTAACAGCAGGCAGCATAGCCGTTACAAATCCCGAGCTATATCTAGAATGGCTACAGAAATATGGTGCCGAGCATCTAATCTTAGGCGCCGACGTGCGCAATGGCAAGGTTAGCATAAACGGATGGCTGGAAGACAGCGACGTGGAACTGACCGACTTCCTGACCCGATATATGAAAGCGGGCACACGCAACGTGCTCTGCACAGAGATTAGCAGAGACGGCATGTTGCAGGGAACTGCCGTTGACCTATACAAGCGAGTTATGAAGGCTCACCCCAACTGCCACCTTATCGCCAGCGGCGGCGTTAGCTGCATAGAGGACATAGTGGCGCTGGAGGAAGCTGGCATCCCTGCCGTAGTATTCGGCAAAGCCATTTACGAGGGTCGCATAGACCTGAAAGAACTGATAAAAAAGTACCCCCAAACATGTTAGCAAAACGAATCATACCCTGCCTGGACGTTAAGGACGGACAAACCGTAAAAGGAACCAACTTCGTAAACCTGAGACAAGCTGGCGACCCTGTAGCATTGGGACGCGCCTATAGCGAACAGGGAGCAGACGAACTGGTATTCCTGGATATCACAGCCAGCCACGAGGGACGAAAGACCTTTACCGAGATGGTGCAGCGCGTGGCTGCCGAGGTAAGCATCCCCTTTACTGTTGGAGGAGGAATCAGCGAACTGAAAGATGTAGATAAGATGCTGTCGGCAGGAGCAGATAAGGTGAGCATAAACAGTGCTGCCCTTCGTAACCCCAAGCTGATAGACGAAATAGCCTATAACTTTGGCAGCCAGGTTTGCGTAGTAGCCATAGATGCACGTCTGGACGAGAACGGATGGACTTGCTACCTGAACGGAGGACGAATCCCTACGGAGCGCGGTCTGTTTGAGTGGGCACGTGAGGCCAACGAGAGAGGCGCCGGCGAGATTCTGTTTACCAGCATGAACCACGACGGCGTGAAAGCAGGCTTTGCCAACGAAGCTCTGGCCCGCTTGGCCGAAGAGCTGACCATCCCCGTGATAGCCAGCGGCGGAGCAGGATGCATGGAGCACTTCCGCGATGCCTTTGCCATAGGACACGCAGATGCCGCACTGGCAGCCAGCGTATTCCACTTTGGCGAGATAGGGATACCCGAACTGAAAGAATATTTAAGAGCAGAAAAGATAAACGTAAGATTATGAAGATAGATTTTGAGAAATGCGGCGGACTGGTTCCCGCCATCATTCAGGATGCAGATACAAAGAACGTACTGATGCTAGGTTACATGAACCAAGAAGCCTTTAACAAGACAAAGGAGACAGGACTGGTAACTTTCTACAGCCGCTCGAGACAATGCCTGTGGACAAAGGGCGAGACCAGCAACAACTTCCTGCACGTAGTTGATATTAAGAACGACTGCGATCAGGATACATTATTGATTACTGTTCATCCCGACGGTCCTACCTGCCACACAGGAACAGATACCTGCTGGGGCGAGAAGAACGAGAAGAATCCCCTACTCTTCCTCTCCGAGCTGAGCGACTTCATCGAGAAGCGCCACGAGGAGATGCCTGAGGGCAGCTACACCACCAGCCTCTTTAAGGATGGCTTGAACCGCATGGCTCAGAAGGTGGGTGAAGAGGCATTGGAGCTGGTAATTGAGGCTACAAACGGAACTAACGACCGCCTTATCTACGAGGGCTCTGACATGCTTTATCACCTGATTGTGCTGCTTACCAGCAAAGGCCTGCGCATAGAGGACATGGCTGCCGAACTGGCCGAGCGTCATAACCCCGGGTGGAAGAAACATTGATAATTATGAATTAAAAATTAAAAGAGAAAAATTAATTCTCAATTCAAATTTGATAAATTCAAAAATCAAAATTATTCGCTAACCGCTAAACCTCTCCTCCATCACGGGAGGGGTCGGGGGTGGGTCTTTAAACGGTAAACTAAAATGATTTTAAGCTACAAGAACATTAACATCTGCCAAGGCGAACATCAGGTGCTACGTAATGTTAACATCAGCGTGGAAGAAGGTGAAATGGTTTACCTGATAGGACAGGTAGGTAGTGGCAAATCGTCGTTACTGAAGTCCTTCTATGCAGAAGTGCCCTGCCAAGGCGAAGAGGCTAACGTACTGGGATACAACATGCTGAAGTTCAAGACTTCGCAGCAGCCAGCACTACGCCGCCAGATGGGCATCGTCTTTCAGGACTTCCAGTTGCTGACAGACCGTACTGTCTTTGAGAACCTGAACTTCCTGCTGAAAGCCACAGGATGGAAAAAGAAAGCAGAAAGGGAGGAGAAAATCCTGGAAGTGCTGAAGCAGGTGAGGATGGAAGACAAGATGGACAACTTTGTCTTTGAACTGAGTGGAGGAGAGCAACAGCGCGTCTGCATAGCACGTGCCCTACTGAACAACCCCAAGGTTATACTGGCCGACGAGCCAACAGGAAACCTGGACATGGAAAACGGCGAGATGATACTGGCACTGCTGGATGAGATACGCCGTCAGAACCATACAGCCGTCATCATGAGCACACACAACTGGCAATGGATTGACGACTTCCCCGGTACAGTTTACAAATGCCAGAACAACGAACTAATAAAATAAACCATATACTAAGATGAAAGTACTGAAATTTGGCGGTACATCCGTAGGTACGCCACAAAGAATGCAAGAAGTCTCGAAACTGGTAACAGCAGACGGAGAAACAAAGTTGGTCGTATTGTCAGCAATGTCAGGCACGACAAATACATTGGTAGAAATCTCAGACTACCTGTACAAGAAGAACCCCGAAGGTGCCAATACGCTTATCAACAGACTGGAGGAGAAATACCTGCAGCACGTAAAGGATCTTTATAAGACCGACGAATACAAGCAGGAGACAGAAACCTTCATACGTGATGAGTTCAACTACCTGCGCTCGTTTACCAAGGTTCACTTCACCTCGTTCGAGGAGAAGGTTGTCCTGGCACAGGGAGAAATCATCAGCACCAATATGGTAACAAACTACCTGAAGGAATGCGGTGTGAAGGCCATCCTGCTGAATGCCCTGGATATGGTAAGAACAGACAAGAACGCTGAGCCCGACTTCCTTTATATTAAGGAAAAGAGCAATCAGATACTGAAGGATAACGACGGCTATGAGATCTATATCACACAGGGCTTTATCTGCCGCAATGCCTACGGCGAGATAGACAACCTGCTTCGTGGCGGCTCTGACTATACAGCCTGCCTGATAGGTGCTGCCATCCAGGCTGAGGAGATTCAGATCTGGACGGACATCGATGGTATGCACAACAACGACCCACGTATCGTAGAGCATACAGAACCCGTTCGCCAGCTGCACTTCGAGGAAGCTGCCGAGTTGGCTTACTTCGGTGCCAAGATTCTGCACCCCACCTGCATCCAGCCCGCCAAATTTGCCGGCGTTCCCGTTCGCTTGCTGAACACAATGGCTCCCGAGGCTCCAGGTACTATTATTAATAATGAATTCCAGAAAGGCAAGATAAAGGCTGTAGCTGCACGCGACAACAACATCTGCATTCAGATTACCAGCAGCCGTATGCTTCTGGCCTATGGTTTCCTGCGTAAGGTTTTCGAAATCTTCGAGACCTACAAGACCAGCGTAGATATGATCTGCACAAGCGAAGTAGGCGTATCAGTTACCATTGACAACTCAAGCCGACTGGGAGATATCCTGGACGAACTGAAGAAGTACGGTACCGTAAATGTTGACTATGACATGACCATCGTCTGCGTAGTTGGTGACCTGGATTCTAACAACGTTGGTTTCGAGGCTAAGGCCTGCGAGGCGCTGAAGGACATCCCCGTTCGCATGATCAGCTACGGAGGTTCGAACCACAACATCTCGTTCCTGGTTAAGTCTGAAGACAAAAAACGCACGCTGCAAGCATTAAGTGAAACCCTTTTTAATCAGAATTAAAAATTAAAAGAGAAAAGAGAAAAATAAGGCCCCTCTCCCCGCTCCCCCAAAGGGGAAAGCCCAATTTTGAATTTTGAATTAAAAAAATAATTATGGACCATAATGAAAAGGTTATTAAAGGATAACACATCGTTGGTAGAGAAGTTCGGCAAGATAAGAACTCCCTTCTACTACTATGACACGGAGTTGCTCGACCAGACGCTGCAGGCAATAAAGAACGAGACAGACAAGCACGAGGGCTATCATCTGCACTATGCTGTGAAGGCATGCACAACACCCAAGGTGCTGAGCCACATCACAAAGGCTGGTTTCGGAGCCGACTGCGTAAGCGGCGGTGAGATTCAGGCATGTCTGGACGCTGGCTTCCCTGCCTCAGAAATAGTTTTCGCTGGTGTGGGAAAAAGCGACTGGGAAATCGAATTGGGACTGAAAGCAGGGATTCAATACTTTAATGTAGAAAGCATCCCCGAGCTGGAAGTCATCAACGAGATTGCTGGCAACATGCAAAAAGTTGCTAAGGTCAGCTTCAGAATCAACCCCAACGTAGGTGCAGACACTCACGCCAACATCACAACAGGCCTTGCCGAGAATAAGTTCGGTATTGCCATGGAAGATATGGAGAAGGTGATTACACTGGCTGACGAGATGAAGAACGTAGAGTTCGTAGGATTACACTTCCATATTGGAAGTCAGATTCTAACAATGAATAACTTTGTTGCTCTCTCAAACCGCATCAACGAACTGCAGGACCGTCTGGAGCAACAGGGATTCAAGACCATCAAAAACATCAACGTAGGAGGTGGCCTGGGCATCGACTATGACAATCCCGACGAGAATCCCATCCCCGACTTCAAGGCATACTTCGATACCTACGCCAAGCACCTGAAGCTGCGTCCCGGACAGCAGTTGCACTTCGAGTTAGGACGTGCCGTTGTGGCTCAGTGCGGTTCGCTGATTACAAAGTGTCTTTACGTTAAGAAAGCCACAGCAAAGCAGTTTGTTATTGTGGATGCAGGTATGACGGACCTTATACGTCCAGCCCTTTACCATGCCTCGCACAAGATAGAGAACCTTACCAGCAATGCTGCAAACGAGACTTATGACATCGTAGGTCCCATCTGCGAGAGCAGCGATGTGTTTGCAAAGGGTTACTCTATAAATGCAACCAAGCGCGGCGACTTACTGGCATTGCGCTCTGCTGGTGCCTACGGACAGATTATGGCCAGCCAGTACAACTGCCGTGCCCTGCCCGAAGGATACACAACGGAGGATTTAAAATAAATAATGTTAGGAACGGCAACCATAGTACTTTGTGCAAATATCGTATTGTGGGTTCTTACCATAATACTAATGATTCACTATACTCGCCTGGGAAAAATGAGCAGGCAGAGTATGGTGAATATTAGTAATCCTACCCTTCCAAGCGTTGCCATAGTTATCGTGGCACAGGAGGAAGCCGATAAATTGCGCAAGCACCTCCCTGCCTTCCTGAATCAGAAATATCCAACAGAGTATCAGGTAATTGTTGTTGACATACATAGTACTGACGATACACTAAAACTGCTGGAGCAGTATGAGGAACAATACCCTCACCTCACCCATTCGTCGATACCTGCATCTGCCAGGGATATCAGCAAACAGCGACTGGCTATGATGTTAGGCATGAAGACCTCATGTTCGGAATGGGTTATCTTTACGCAGGCAGACTGCTGTCCGGAAAGTGATGAATGGTTAGCCAGCTTCATGCACGCCGGCACGAACGGCACGAACGCCATTATAGGACTGACGAAATATGCGCCAAGCAACAATTGGCTGATGCGTAAACGCCAGTTCCTGCGTCTATGGCAACAGATGCAATGGATTCCGTTTGCCGTGGATCACCATCCCTACTGGGCAGACAACACATTATTGGCATACAGGAAGGAATACTTTTTTGAACACCACGGATTTGAATCGGACTCAAAACTGCTGGTTGGAGCAGCACAGCTCCTTGTCAACAAGAACATCTCGAACAGCCAGTGCGGTATCTCCGTCAATAGGAATACCATTCTGATACAGGACAATCCCCTGCCCCACACATGGCTTCAGGAACGTGTCTATTCAATAGTAATAGGCAAGAACGCCAGGAACAAATACCTCTACAACTATTGGTATGCAGTAAGGACGTTGCTGCCAATCCTCTATACATTAACCACCATAGCATCCTGCATCCTGTGGATAAGCTATCCTTTTGTTGTAGGAGCATTGATAATCATGTGGCTAAGCACGCATATTGTCGAGGACATCACCTTTAACCGCACAGCCAAGCAATTCGATATTAAGGCATATCATATAATGCTTCCATTCCTGTGTTTCGCCATTCCCGTATGGGACATTCAGGCATGGATAAGATGGCGTTTCACAAACAAAAGAGCATTCAGAAAGAAATTTGTATAAAATAACAATATGGAGAGCATACCTTTCATAGCATGGTGTCTGGAGCACCTTAATTATTGGGTTATCACACTGCTGATGGCAATAGAGAGTAGTTTCATTCCCTTCCCCAGCGAAGTGGTAGTACCACCCGCAGCATATCTTGCAGCTACTAATGGCGAGATGAATGTTGTGCTGGTCGTTGTCTGTGCCACCATTGGAGCACTGATAGGTGCACTCATCAACTATGCCTTGGCATACACACTGGGACGCCCCTTGGTGTATAAGTTTGCCAACAGCAGACTGGGAAACATGTGTCTGATAGATCAGGCTAAGGTGGAGAAAGCCGAGAAGTACTTCAACGACCACGGAGCAATAGGCACGCTGGTAGGCCGTCTGGTTCCTGCTGTAAGACAGCTAATCAGTATTCCTGCTGGTCTGGCAAAGATGAAACTAAGCAAATTCGTCCTATACACTTCACTTGGTGCTGCTGCATGGAACAGCATCCTGGCAGCCTTAGGTTATTATATGGCCAGCGTCGTACCCTACGACCAATTAGATGCCAAGGTGGCCGAATACAGCGGAGAAGTTAAGATTGCCATGATAGCCTTAGGCGCATTTGTCGTAATCTACCTGGCTTATAAAGGACTGAAACATTCTAATTCATAATTCATAATTCTCAATTCATAATTTTCGAAATATCGAGATATCGGACCCTCGATATAACGAAATCTCGAAACATCGAAATCTCGAAAATAACTTTCAATTTTCAACTTTCAATGAAGAGGGTTACTCTAATCATATATACGCTAACGTTTGTGTGCCACAACATGATGGCACAAAACATGTGGGACGATATAGCAACATCGGAGTACCACATAGATTCGACAGACATAAAGGCGCTGCAAGTAGAAGTTGATAACCTTAGCTTCTTCCATGATAACGAATACACAGGAAATCTGTCACAAGGATACTCTTTGCCTGGATTGTGGGTTCAGGCAAAACTGACATACAACCCCATCAAGCAGATTGGACTGGAGGCTGGTCTGCATGCACTAATCTTTAACGGAGCCAACAAATATCCATGCTATGCCTATCACGACATTGGCACGTGGAAAGGCAATCAGTACCAATCCGGCGCACATCTTCTTCCTTGGTTCAGAGCAAAGGCACAATTCAAATACCTGACAATTGTTTTGGGTAATATCTACGGAGCGCAGAATCACAAGTTGATAGAGCCACTGTTTAACCCAGAACTCAACTTGTCGCAAGACCCCGAAACAGGATTCCAGCTACTTTGGGACAGGCCCCATGTTCATGCTGACCTCTGGTTGAACTGGCAAAGCTATATCTTCAAGATGGATACACACCAGGAGGCCTTCACAGTGGGTATGAATTGGATTGTTAAGTATAACAAGCCTGAAAACGAGATAAACTGGACAAGCCCAGTACAACTTGTCATACAACACCGAGGTGGAGAGCAGAATATCGCACAACGTGGCGTTCAGACCATATGCAATGCCAGCGCTGGCGTGAACATGAAATGGAATGCCAATCGCAAGGCTTTAAAGCAACTAAGCACAGAAATCAACTTGTTGGCAGCCTACCAGCAAAGCGGCAACCTATGGCCTTTCAAGACAGGCTTTGCCGGACATGCAGGAGTAAATCTCAACCTCTGGGACTACCTGGGTGTAAAAGCAGGATACGTCTGCACGCCCAAACACTTTGTCAGTCTATACGGCAATCCGCTCTTTAATACCGTCAGTCAGATTGACCAGACCAGCTACAAGGGAAACAACACGGTATACCTAGGGGTAAGCTACCACCGTGTAATAGCCCAACACTATGTGATAGGTGCTCAGGCACAGGCTTTACAAACGTGGCTACCCGGAAATCAGAATCTTAACTTCAACTTTGGATTATACCTCAGAGTCAATCCCAGCTTCTTAATTAAGAAGTGGTGATTAGAACTCTAACACCAAGCCATCATAGGCCAGATGAACATTCTCTGGCAACAAGGCATCCTCTTGGGCATGAAGGCCAAGATGGTGGCTCATGTGAATGATATAGGTAGGAAGGTTAGGTGCCAGGCTTCGAGAAAATTCCACTGCTGCTTCAACCGTTTGGTGGGTAGCATGAGGCTCGTGACGTAACCCATTTACCACCAGCAGTTTTATTCCCTTCAGCAGTTCGCGGCTCTTATCCGTAATGTCAGTCATGTCGGTGATATAGGCCAAATCTCCAACCCTGAAACCCAGAATAGGCAACTTGCCATGAATCACTTGCAAAGCTGTCACGGGGATATCTCCCAACTTGATGGTATCTCCCTCTGCCATCTCGTTTAATTTCAAAGAGGGAACACCTGGGTATTTATTCTCCACAAAACAATACGGAAGACGCTCGCGCAAATGCTTGCATGAATAGGCATCGGCATAGATGGGCATGTCATGTACATAGCTATAAGGACGCAAATCATCTATACCTCCTACATGATCATAATGTTCGTGGGTGATAAATACGGCATCCAGTCTGTCGCAGAAATCCATACGCAACATCTGCTCACGAAAGTCAGGGCCACAGTCCAAGAGCACATTCGTCTTGCCATCCTGCACCAAAGCAGAACAGCGCAGCCTCTTATCCTTAGGATCAGAACTTGTACATACCGTACAATGGCATCCCATCTGAGGAACACCACAACTGGTTCCGGTACCAAGAAACGTTATCTTCATGACTCGCCAATAAAGTTTACTTCGGGTGACAACTGTATGCCGAACTGACGAAGGACAGCCTCCTGTACAGCTCTGCACAAAGTCAGGATATCTTTTCCTTTTGCACCGCCCTTGTTCACAAGAACAAGTGCCTGTTTGTCATGTACGGCAGCTGGACCTAACGACTTACCCTTCCATCCGCATTGTTCAATAAGCCAGCCTGCAGGAACCTTTACTCGTTCAGCATCGACCTCGTAATATGGGACGTTTGCAAATTGTTCCTGTAACCTATGTAGTACCTCAACCTTAACAATGGGATTCATGAAGAAACTTCCCGCATTACCCGTTATCTTGGGATCTGGCAGTTTATGCTGGCGAGTTTCAATGATGATATCACGCAACATCATAGCAGTAAGTCCCTCCTCAGGAATCTGTTTCTGCTGCAAGGAAGCCTTCAAACCGCCATAATTCAGGCAAGGTGTGAAGTGCTTCTTCAGACGGAACACAACATGGCATACAGCATACTTGCCTCTAACAGAGGCCTCCTTGAAGATGCTATGACGATAGGAATAAGACAGTTCATCATGATTCCAAACACGTTCTGTTCCGTCCTCTAATGATATGGTGCAAACCTGCTGTATCAAGTCACCAGCTTCGACGCCATAAGCTCCGATATTCTGTACGGCAGAAGCTCCAACCTGACCAGGGATAAGGGAAAGATTCTCCAATCCATACCAACCCTTACTGATGGAATACAATACAAAATCATCATGAGTAACACCTGCTCCTACACTAACCAGTACAGAATCTTCGTCCTCAGAAAGCAAGGTGATATCCTTAATCTCGGAGAATAGAACTATGCCAGGATAATCAGCCAGAAAGAGAAGATTGCTGCCTCCGCCTATATGCAAGAGAGGAAGCTGGTTGTTCTCCTGATGATATTGGCGCAGGAAATCTGTCAATTCAGCCTCGCTATTGTACTTCACCATCAGATGAGCTGTCGCATCAATGCCGAAGGTGTTATATTCCTTTAATGAACAATTCTTCTGGATATCCATACTCTTTAATTTTCATAGGCAGTCAGGCGCCACTCATCATCTTCCTTGGTAAAGAAAAACAACTCCTGCAAGCCATTAGACGAACCTGACTTCTGCATAATCATCTGCTTGGGCCTATACCTGTGCTCGCCATAACGGATATTGGATATTATTCCGTGGGGAACATCAGGGCAGAAAGACCTCCATTGCTCGGCATTTATGGTTCCTTCGATATAGGCATCATCTTCCTCTGGATCGAGAACCATCACCCTAAGGGGCTGTTCCACATGAGCCTGCTGATACAAAGAATCAGAACTAAAGCGTGCATAGAAGGTAAGGAAGTCGTAAATGTCGCTCTCATGGAAAACCACATCGCGCATTGATGTCAACTTCCACTTCCTCGAAATCAACTTAAACTCATAAGCCCTAAGTTTCTCCTCCAGCAAATCAATTCGTTCAACAACTACCAACGAATCATCGGTAGCAAGTTTCTGCTCTTCTATCTGTTTCCTGTCGGCATACATAACAGTAAAGAAATCACCCTTCAGGAAACGAAATTCAGAACTGGCGTTCAAAGAGGTTATCTTCCTGACATCGCCATCAGCATTTGTGAAGGAAAGTGGCCATTCTATGCGCTTGCTCTGTAAACGGTCACTATGAGTGAACGCAAACAGAAAATCGTCAAACGACATATCCAGACGGTCGGCCTCGTCAGCCTCCTCAATCTCTTCTTCCACCTCGGTCAACGTGTCTGTATCAAGGCACGCCTCTGTCTCTGTCGAATCCACATCCGTTGCAGATTCTGCAGTTCTTCCGTTATGGCAAGAGAAGAGCAGAAGCACCATAACTGAAGGTAATAATACCTTGACTATTCTGTACATCTTAAAGACCCATGTCTAAAAATCGCACAAAAGTACACTTATTTTTTCACATTACGTTCACTTTTTCCATAATAAATGATTACCTTTGCATGGAAATTTCAGAAAAGAACAAAATTATGCTTGAAAAGATAGAAAAATTGATGTCGGAGATAGCAACATTAGCAGCCAAAAATGCTGATGAGGCAGAAGCTCTGAGAATCAAATATCTTGGTAAGAAGGGAGAAATTACAGCCCTTATGAATGACTTCCGCAATGTTCCCGCAGAACAGAAGCGCGAGATTGGTCAGAAGTTGAATGTACTGAAGACTGCTGTTCAGGATAAGATTAACGAATTGAAAGAAGCTGCCGAGGTTCAGAAGAATGCCGGTTCATCTGTTGACCTTACCAGAACACCCTACCCCATCTCATTAGGTTCACGCCATCCGCTAACCATTGTTAAGAATGAGATTGTGGATATCTTCAGCCGTTTGGGCTTTACCTTGGCCGAAGGACCTGAGGTAGAAGACGACTGGCACGTATATAGCAGCCTGAACTTTGCTGATGATCATCCAGCACGTGATATGCAGGATACGTTCTTCGTGGAGTCTCACCCTGATATCATCCTGAGAAGCCACACCAGTAGCGTACAGTCACGTGTTATGGAGAACACACAGCCTCCTATCCGTATTCTCTGCCCTGGACGCGTATATCGTAATGAGGCCGTAAGTGCACGTGCACACTGTTTCTTCCATCAGGTGGAGGGCTTGTACATCGACAAGAACGTTAGTTTCACAGACCTGAAGCAGGTACTTCTGCTCTTTGCTCAGGAACTTTTCGGGCCGGACACTAAGATTCGACTTCGCCCCAGCTATTTCCCCTTTACAGAGCCTTCGGCCGAGATGGATGTAAGCTGTACAATCTGCGGCGGTAAAGGTTGCTCCATGTGCAAGGGGGCCGGTTGGCTTGAAATTCTGGGCTGCGGTATGGTCGATCCGGCAGTTCTTGAGGCCAACGGCATTGACAGCAGCGTTTACACTGGCTATGCCTTCGGTATGGGTATAGAGCGTATCGCCAATCTGAAGTATCAAGTTAAGGATTTGCGTATGTTCAGTGAGAATGATATTAGATTCCTTGACGAGTTTACAAGCGCAAACTAAAGAATTTTTTGATACACCATAGCATCCTGCCACTCTTCTCCGTTGCGAAGCCAATGCTGAAGAGTGGCAGTTTTATTATACCCAGCCTTAGAGAATAAAGCCTGAGCTGCAGTATTGCCACAGGATACAAATGCATAGAGCTGATGAATATACAGATGATTGTATGCATACTCCTCAAGAATCTGCAAGACTTCATTTCCCAAGCCCTGACGCTGCCACTCGGGCATGATAACAATACCGACCTCAGCCCTACGATGGCGCAGGTCGTAATTCTGTAAATCAACAAAACCTATGGCATTACGATTGCTGCTTAGGGCTATGACCAGTCGAACCTGACCGTCAGTATTAATGTCGTTACTTGTCTGTTCTATGAACTGACGAAGGGCAAATCTGGAATAAGGAACATTCGTATTACCAAATTCCCACAGAGCAGTATCGTTCTCAACCAGATACATCAGATCCAAATCCTCTGGCTCTGCAGCACGCAGCATTATCCTTTTTCCTCTAAGCATAAACCGTATTTCATTTTTCCGACATGGGAATGACCTCGCTATGACGAATCAGCATAGTGCCATCGTAAGACACTATCTCCGCCTCAGACAACCTCTCGCCCTTACCGACCTTCTGATTGCGAAGGACAGAAAGCATCTCTGTAACAGATGTCTCTCGTAAGTCGAAACGCAGATAGGAAGCTGAACGCTGATTATTCTCGGGTAGAATCTTGTTGAGAAGTCTGATAAGCATATCTATTATTGCCCGTACAATAACAGCCAAGCGGACAAGTAAAGCAATAAACAGATATTTTTTACCGAAATGCTTGTTGAAGAAGATAAGCATGGCATTATAGAAAACATGTACATATCGGAAACTGCTCTTCTCCGTACTCTCGCCTTTATAGTGTAAAATATAATAAGGTAAGTAATAGTTCTGCCACCCTCCCATCAACATACGGTAGCTCAGATCTATATCCTCACCATACATAAAGAAATCCTCGTCGAGCAGACCAATAACATCCAATGCCTTACGTCTGAGCATATTAAAGGCCCCTGAGATAACTTCAATGGGATTAGCCTCTTCCTCGTTAAGATACCTCATGTAATACTTTCCGAAGACACGACTCTTGGGAAACAGACTGGCAAGTCCCGTCATCTTACAGAAACTGGTGAAGGGCGTAGGCAGACCTCGTCTGCTCTCTGGGGCAAAGGTGCCATCAGCAGTCAACATACGAACGCCTGTTGCTCCCACCTCGGGGTGAGCGTCCAGAAAGTCTATACACCCTTTCAACGTATCTTCTGCTACGATGGTATCCGGATTCAGCATTAGGACATACTCGCCACAACTCTGTCGGATAGCCTGATTATTTGCACGTGAGAAACCTACGTTTTCCGTATTACTGATAATATGGATATCAGAAAACTTGGCCTGTAAGTATTCCACGCTACCATCCGTAGAAGCGTTATCCACCACCCATATATCGGTCTCCAATCCCTCAGAAGCCTTCTTTACACTTCTGATGCATTGTTCCAGATGGTACTTTACATTATAGCTGACTATGACAACGCTTAGTTTCATGCTTAATAATTTAATCTTCTGTGGCAGGCCAGGTGAACATATATGCTATGGCAAGAACAGCCAACAAGTATATCAGATTGGTATCGAAAAAGAAATAATAGTCCAACAAGACCATATTCACGCCGCTCATCACAAGCGCCATCCTAAGAATAGGATTCAACTGCTTCTTTCTAATGGCAAGATATGCTGCCACAATAACAGTCAGGACAGTTGCCATGCCAAAAATATACTGAGCCTGAGCCAAGTTGTCTATTCCTCCCAGCAAAGGCCCCCTATTGTCAGTCAGGAACTCCAAGCCCAATGCTAAAAGCAGCTCAATGACAATAAATAGAAAAAAGCAAATCTTCTTCTTGTTCATATTATATTCAGTATCAATTACATCTTAAACGGTATTCTTCCTGCAAGAGCTCTTCCCAGGGTCACCTCGTCTGTATATTGCAGTTCATCGTTCTGGGCCACGCCTCTTGCTATTACCGTAATCTTCACACCCAAATCTTGCAACTTCCTGTATATAAAGAAATTGGTGGTATCTCCCTCCATCGTAGGACTCAATGCCAGAATCACTTCATCTATACCACCTTGCCTTACACGCTCAACTAACGAGTCTATCTCCAAGTCGGCAGGGCCTATACCATCCATGGGGCTGATAATACCTCCCAGAACATGGTAAACACCCTTATATTGCAAGGTTCCTTCAATGGCCATCACATCACGCACATTCTCAACCACGCAGATGGTTGCCTTGTCGCGTGAAGCATTGCCACAGATTTCGCATACATCCGTATCGCTTATATTATGGCAAACCTTGCAATACCCAATATAATGGCGTAGTTCCTTAATGCTATCAGCCAAGGCATCAACCTCCACCACATCCTGCTTAAGCAGATGAAGAGCCAAACGCAATGCAGTCTTGGAGCCAATGCCAGGAAGACGGCTGATTTCCGTAACAGCCTTCTGCAATAGTGTGGATGGATACTGACTTTGGTTCATGCCCAATTTTCAATTTTTAAAGATCAATCGCAGCCTTCAGTTCTCAATTCTCAATTCTCAATTCTCAATTCTCAATTAAAGAACCCCTTTGCTGGAGGGAAGATAGAAATGAGTTACATCCCGTCTTACCGCCATGCGGATACTACGGGCAAGTGCCTTGAAGATGCCCTCTATCTTGTGATGCTCATTCTCGCCCTCTGCTTTGATATTCAGATTCATGCGGGCACTATCAGAAAGGCTCTTGAAGAAATGCAGGAACATCTCCGTTGGCATCTCTCCTACCTTCTCGCGCTTGAATTCAGCATCCCATACCAACCAAGGACGACCGCCGAAGTCGAGGGCTACCTGGCATAGACAATCATCCATGGGCAGACAATAACCGTAACGCTCTATGCCACGCTTATCGCCCAAGGCTTTCAGGATACACTCTCCCAAAGCCAAGGCCGTATCCTCTATGGTGTGATGTTCATCAACCTCCAAATCCCCCTTACAACGGATATACAGGTCAACCATACCGTGCTTAGCTATCTGTTCCAACATGTGGTCAAAGAAGCCCAGTCCCGTCTGGATATCGCTCTTTCCGTTGCCGTCCAGATTCACGCGAATGGTGATATCCGTTTCCTTGGTGGTACGTACTATCTCTGCGGTACGTTCGCCAGCGAAGAGGAGCTCTGTAATCTTCTGCCAGTCCATATCCTCGCCAAGGATGAGGCTCTTACAACCCAGATTCTCAGCCAATTTGGCATCTGTCTGACGGTCACCAATCACCCATGAGGCAGAAAGGTCATAGTCACCTTTCATATATTCTGTAAGCATACCTGTGCCTGGTTTGCGTGTAGGCAGATTGTCTGCAGGGAAGCTTCTGTCGATGTGTATAGCATCAAACTCAACGCCTTCGCCCTTCAGAATATCCAGCATCAGATTCTGAGTGGGCCAGAAATCCTTCTCGGGATAACTGTCCGTTCCCAAACCATCCTGGTTGCTCACCATTATAAACTCATAATCTGTATGCTGACGCAAGAACTTCAGAGCACTGATGACACCAGGCACAAACTGAAACTTCTCGTAGCTATCTATCTGTTCGTCGGCGGGCTCCACCAATATGGTGCCGTCACGATCTATGAATAATGCTCTTTTCATACTTATCAAACTCTAATGTCTAGCGTCTAATATCTTACTTAAACTGACGTAATGCGCTTAACAGTTCGTTGTTCTCAACCTGAGTACCAATGGTGATACGCAAGCAATTTCCGCAGAGTTGAACCTTGTTTCTATTACGAACAACTATGCCCTTATGTATCAAGTAATTGTAGATAGCGGTTGCATCTGTTACTTGAACCAACACGAAGTTAGCATCGCTGGGGTGAATCTTCTTGCAAATAGGCAGTTCGCTGAGGGCTGGCATCATGTGTTCGCGCTCACGCTTTATCTGACGTACCCACTGGTCAACCTTTACCCAATCATCCATCATCTGAATGGCTTTGTCCTGAGTCAGTTTGTTTACGTTGTAAGGATACTTCACCTTATTGAACAAGCCGATAATCTCCTCGCTGGCAAAAGCCATACCCAAACGAATACTAGCACATCCCCAGGCCTTACTGAAAGTATTCAGTACGATCATGTTGGGGAAACGGTCCATAAAATGACGGAAGGGCTGCAAGCCAGAGAAGTCGGAATATGCCTCGTCTATGACAACAATGCCAGGGAACTCCAACAGGATACGCTGCATCTCCTTCTTGTCCAATTCATTACCCGTTGGGTTATTGGGAGAACACAACCAGATAACCTTGGTATTGGCATCCGTAGCATCCAGCACTTTCTGAGCCTGTAGCTGATAATTCTCATCCAGAAGGACAGAACGATAAGCCACATTGTTAATGTCGGCACATACCTTATACATACCATAGGTGGGAGCAATAGCTACAACATTATCCTTACCTGGTTCGCAGAAGATTCTGTAAACAAGGTCTATAGCTTCATCGCTACCATTACCTAAGAATATCTGTGATGGTCTGACCTGCTTTATGGGCGAAAGCTTCTTCTTCACCTCTTCCTGCAAAGGATCTGGATAACGATTGATAGGTTCGTTATACGGACTCTCATTAGCATCCAGGAAAACGTGTGCATCCATCCCCTTGAACTCATCGCGTGCGCAACTGTAGGGTTCCAATGCCCATATATTAGGTCTTACCAGTTTTTCTAATTCAAAAGTCATAATTTAGTTTATGAGTTTATAAGTTTGTGAGTTTTTGAGTTGGAAATATTTGTTTACCGTTTTTTAATTAAGAATTAAAAGAGAAAAGAGAAAAATTAATTTTCAATTTTCAATTTTCAATTTGAAAAACTCTTCATTTTCTCATTCTCACCGTCATCGCATTCTTATGTGCATCCAATCCTTCTGCCTCAGCCATCAACTCAACGGTACGGCCAATGCTTTGGATACCCTCTTCCGTAATATGCTGGAAGGTTATCTTACGATTGTAGCTATCCAGATTGACGCCATTATAAGCCACAGCATAGCCGTTCGTAGGCAACGTGTGATTGGTTCCACTGGCATAATCGCCTGCACTCTCGGGTGTAAGACTGCCCAGGAAAACGCTTCCTGCATTAATCACCTTCTCAGAGAGTTCCATATAGTTCTTGGTTTCTATGATAAGATGCTCAGGAGCATACTGATTGGTAACATCCATCATCTCCTCATCATCACGAACCAGAATAATCTTACTGTACTCCAAGGACTGAGCAGCAATCTCATTACGAGGCAAAAGAGCTAATTGGCGCTCTACTTCCTGCTGAACCTTCTCTATGATCTGCTCGTTCTTGGTAACAAGCAAAACCTGACTGTCCACGCCATGCTCGGCCTGACTCAGCAAGTCGGCTGCTACGAAGACAGGATTAGAGCTATCGTCGGCCAGCACCTCCACTTCGCTGGGACCAGCGGGCATGTCTATAGCCACATCATGCAGACTAACCTGCTGCTTGGCACACATCACGAACTGATTACCAGGACCAAATATCTTGTACACCTTAGGCACAGACTCTGTTCCATAGGCCATAGCGCCGATTGCCTGCACACCGCCAATCTTGAAGATTTTGCTCACGCCAGCAATACGGGCAGCCACCAAAATAGCAGGATTAACCTTGCCGTCACGAGCGGGAGGTGTACACAGAACAATCTCCTCACAGCCCGCAATCTTGGCAGGAGTAGCCAACATCAACACCGTGCTGAACAAGGGTGCTGTGCCACCAGGGATATACAGACCCACCTTCTGAATGGGCACTGACTTCTGCCAGCACTCCACACCATCGGTAACCTGAACATGCTCTGCCTGGAACTTCTGTGAGGCATGGAACTTCTCTATATTCTGATGAGCCAGCACAAGGGCCTGCTTCAAATCGTTGCTTACCAACTGCTCGGCCTCCTGCATCTCAGCCTCTGTAACAGCCAAGTCCTGCAGACTTACATGGTCGAACTTCTCCTCGTACTCCTTTACTGCAGCATCGCCTTTAGTCTTTATGTCTGCCAGTACAGCAGCAACAGTAGCATTCAGCTGACCGGCATCACGCACAGGACGCTTTAGCAGTTCTTTCAGTTCCTCACGAGTGGGATACTTATATATTTTCATTGAAAGTTGAAAATTGAAAGTTGAAACTTACAGAATCATCTTCTCGATGGGAACAACCAGGATACCTTGTGCACCCAGGTCCTTCAACTGACGGATAATCTCCCAGAAACGCTTCTCGTCAATAACAGTATGAACGCTGCTCCATCCTTCTGTTGCAAGAGGCATCACTGTGGGGCTCTTGGCACCGGGCAGGATATTAACAACCTCTTTCACCTTATCGGTTGGGACGTTCATCAGCACGTATTTCTTGTCCTCAGCATTCTTTACAGCCTCTATACGGAAAAGCAGCTCGTCCAGCACAGCCTTCTTCTCATCGCTCATATTCTTGTTACCGATGAGCAAAGCCTCGCTCTTCATTACCACTTCAACCTCTGCCAAGTTGTTGCTGACAAGGGTGCTGCCGCTACTTACGATATCAAAGATAGCATCAGCCAAGCCAATACCCGGACTAATCTCAACAGAACCTGTTATAACATGGATATCGGCAGCAATATGGTTTTTCTGCATAAAACGACGCAGGATACCAGGATAGGACGTAGCAATTTTCTTACCCTCAAACCATTTCAGGCCTGTATAATTAACAGCCTTGGGGATAGCCAGGGACAGACGACACTTACTGAAGCCCAAAGGACGGATAACCTCTGCATCCTCCTGACGCTCCTCAAACTCGTTCTGACCAACAATACCCAGGTCGGCAACACCTGTTGCCACGCTCTGTGGAATATCATCATCGCGAAGATAAAGAATCTCTACGGGGAAGTTACTGCTCTGCACCAGCAAAGTACGTTTGCTGCTGCTAACCTTAATGCCTGCCTCTGCCAGCAGCGCCATTGTATCCTCAAATAATCTGCCTTTCGACTGTACTGCTATTCTTAACATTTTCTCTTAATATTTGAACCTTTCTACCTTATATATTTATTTTGGGGTACAAAGGTACGAAAAAGCGAGCGAAAAGCGAAATAAAAGTTTATTTTTATTTCCTTTTCCGAGCGAGAGTACCTTCGAGACGCAGTCTCAAAGTTACGAATAAGTGAGCGAAAAGCAAAAGAAAAGCTTGTTTTTCTTTTCTTTTCCGAACGAGAGTACCTTCGAGACGCAGTCTCAAAGGTACGAATAAGTGAGGGGAATACAAAAAGCAATGGAGGCGAAATCACCTCCATTGCTTGTAATTTTATGCCTCGCTGAATTCATCTTTACCAACGCCGCAAAGTGGACAAACCCAATCTTCTGGCAGATCTTCGAAAGCCGTACCTGCTGGAATGTTGTTCTCAGGGTCTCCAACTTCAGGGTCATACTCATAACCGCAGACATCACAAACATACTTTTTCATGTTCTTTTTGTTTTTGAGGTTTAACATCTAGTGGATACTCTTACGATGCAAAGATAACGTCTTTGTCCGAAACCACCAAATTTTAATGTAACCTTTTTGTGCGAAGTTGACATGAGAGGGGGTTATACAATACCCTGAGCCATCATAGCCCTGGCAACCTTCATAAAGCCAGCCACGTTGGCACCCTTGACGTAATTGATGTAGCCGTCAGACTGAGTACCATATTTACAACATTGTTTGTGGATGCCATGCATAATCTCGTGCAGGCGCTTGTCAACATCCTCAGCACTCCATGACAGGTGCATGGCATTCTGGCTCATCTCCAATCCGCTGGTAGCTACACCACCTGCATTGACAGCCTTGCCAGGAGCGTACAAAATCTTATTACGCAGGAACAAGTCTATTGCGTCTGGCGTACAACCCATATTACTAATCTCGCCAACACAGAGCACATTGTTGGCAATCAATTGCTCAGCATCTTCTGCATTCAATTCGTTTTGGGTAGCACAAGGCAGGGCAATGTCAACCTTTACCTCCCAAGGTTTCTTGCCAGGATAGAAGGTGGCGCTGGGGAACTCATCAGCATAAGGTGCCACGATATCGTTACCGCTGGCACGAAGTTCCAGCATATAATCAATCTTGCTGCCTTCGATACCGTCAGGATCATAGACATAACCATCTGGACCACTGATGGTAACCACCTTGGCACCCAACTCCGAAGCCTTAGTGGCAGCGCCCCAAGCAACATTACCGAAACCGCTGATGGCAACCGTCTTGCCCTTTATGTCGTGACCAGCTGTCTGCAACATCTCGTTAACGAAGTAAAGACCTCCAAAACCTGTTGCCTCCGGACGAATCAAGGAACCGCCATAGTCGAGTCCTTTGCCCGTGAGGACGCCACTGAAGTCGCGTGTCAGCTTCTTATATTGGCCAAAGAGGTAGCCAATCTCGCGGGCACCAACGCCTATATCGCCAGCAGGAACATCAACCTCAGGACCTATATAACGATACAGCTCGCTCATAAAAGCTTGGCAGAAGCGCTCAATTTCGCCATCGCTCTTACCACGTGGAGAGAAGTCAGAACCACCCTTTCCACCACCCATAGGCAATGTTGTAAGGGCATTCTTGAAGGTTTGCTCAAAACCAAGGAACTTAAGGATACTCAGGTTTACAGATGCATGGAAACGCAAACCGCCCTTGTAGGGACCAATGGCACTATTGAACTGTACGCGATAGCCCAGATTAACCTGAACCTGCCCCTTGTCATCAACCCAAGGAACGCGGAAGGTAATGATACGTTCGGGTTCTACCAATCGCTCCAAAAGGGCTTTACGTTCAAATTCCGGATGCTGGTCGTACACATCTTTTATAAAGACCAACACCTCGCGAACAGCCTGCAAATATTCTCTCTCGCCTGGATGACGCTTCTCCAGCTTCTGCATGAAATCATTAATGTCTAACATAATATCTTATTAGTTTAAGTTGTTTAATTAGTTTAAAAGTATAACACAAAATTACTAAACTAAATCTTCATGTCAAACATTATACGGATAAAAATTATGCACATACCTATCATTTTGTAAAGTACAAATTGTCAAAAACGCCAACACAAGGGCAAATTTCGTAACATTTTATCACAACAACAAGCATTTACTGATTCGTGATTAGTGCTTGCAAGAATGCGTAGACACAAAAAAAAGAAGCCGTTGTGGCTTCTTCTTGGTTGCGGGGGTCCGACTCGAACGGGCGACCTCCAGGTTATGAGCCTGGCGAGCTACCAACTGCTCCACCCCGCGATGTTTCTTGTTTGCGAGTGCAAAGGTACGTCGATTTCTTGGATTGTCCAAATGTTTTACCAGAAAAATGCTTTTCAACATATAAAATAAAACCATTATCGGCACAAAGTGTTAAATATGTGCAAAAAAGCGGTAAGTTTTTGCACACTTTCAAAGAATTGTGCTAACTTTGCAAAAGTTATGGCAGTAGTTAAGACAAGAAAGAAACTGGTGGATGTAGCCAGACAACTCTTTGCCAAGAACGGTCTGGAGAATACTACAATGAACGACATAGCCCAAGCCTCTGGCAAGGGAAGGCGTACATTATATACCTACTTTAAAAGTAAGGAGGACATCTATTGGGCCGTAATTGAGGAGGAATTGGACATCATGTCGGAACGCATGAATGCCGTAGCAAGCCAAAAGATGGAGCCGGAAGACAAACTGGTAGAGCTCATCTACACACATCTTGACTGCATTAAGGAGGCCGTGCAACGCAATGGCAACCTGAGGGCGGAGTTTTTCCGTAACATCATCATGGTGTCTAAGGTTAGAAAGAATTTTGACCGTAACGAACGCAACCTGTTCTCCAGCATCATGATGGAGGGCGTACAGAGCGGGCGCTTTGTTGTGGAAAGCATCCCCCTGGTGGTGGACATCCTACACTATTGCATAAAGGGTCTGGAAATACCTTATATATATGACCGCTTGTCAAAGGGACTTCCCAGCGGTGTCAGTCGTGGTATTGTACAGAAAATCCTGCACAAAGCACTGGCAAGGAACGAGAGACATGTAAATTATTACTTGTAACCCTTTATCATAATTCATAATTCATAATTCATAATTCATAATTAGGAAATACATATTAATTCAAAATAAATAAAATGGGATTATTACAAGGAAAGACTGCAATTGTAACTGGTGCAGCACGTGGTATTGGTAAGGCAATTGCTTTGAAGTTTGCTCAGGAAGGTGCTAACATCGCTTTTACTGATTTGGTGTTGAACGATGAGATGGCTGCCGGCATGGAAGCCACCCGCAAAGAGATAGAGGCTGTTGGCGTAAAATGTCTGGCTTATGCAGGCAACGCTGCTGACTTCGCCGAGACTGAGGAAGTGGTAAAGAAGATCAAGGAAGACTTCGGCACCATCGATATTTTGGTTAACAATGCAGGTATCACCAAGGATGGTCTGATGCTGCGCATGAGCGAGCAGCAGTGGGATGCCGTCATCAATGTAAACCTGAAGAGTGCATTCAACTTCATTCATGCATGTGTACCCATCATGATGCGTCAGAAGAATGGTTCTATCATCAATATGGCCAGTGTTGTAGGTGTTCACGGCAACGCAGGACAGTCTAATTACGCTGCTTCTAAGGCAGGTCTGATTGCTTTGGCTAAGAGTATCGGACAGGAGATGGGTCCCAAGGGTATCCGTGCCAATGCTATCGCCCCTGGTTTCATCGAGACAGCCATGACAGCCGCTCTGCCCGAGGAGGTTCGTCAGGAATGGGCTAAGAAGATTCCTCTGCGTCGTGCCGGTCAGGTAGAGGATATTGCCAATACTGCTTTGTATCTGGCCAGCGACCTGTCAAGCTATGTCAGCGGTCAGGTTATTCAGGTTGATGGTGGTATGAACATGTAAAATAATTCATAATTCTTAATTCACAATTAAGAGTTGAACGTATTATACGAAGATAATCATATTATTGTTGTAAACAAACAGAGCGGGGAGATCGTGCAGGGAGACAAGACTGGCGATACTCCCCTCTCTGATATTGTCAAGACCTATCTGAAGGAGAAGTACAACAAGCCCGGGAACGTTTTTCTAGGTGTGGTGCATCGTCTGGATAGGCCTGTATCAGGTGTGGTACTATTTGCCAAAACCAGCAAGGCCCTACCCCGCCTGAACAAACTCTTTGCCGAGCACGAGAAGGTAAAGAAGACATACTGGGCCATTGTTAAAAGTGAAGAGTCTTCTTCTAATTCAAAATTCAAAATTCAAAATTCAAAATTAAACAAGATTGAGGCTAACAATGTTCAATGTTCAATGTTCAATGTTCAATCAGAGAAAGACACTAAACCCTCAACTCTAAACTCTAAACTGTCCCAATGGCAAACCCTAACGCACTGGCTTACTCGCAACGAGAAGAACAATACAGCCAAAGCATACGACCGCGAAGTACCCAACTCTAAGAAGGCTGTACTGAGATATCGTTTCATAGGTCATTCTGAACGATACTCCTTGGTAGAGGTTGAATTGCTGACGGGCCGCCACCACCAGATTAGATGCCAATTGGCAAAGATAGGATTCCCCATAAAAGGCGACCTGAAATATGGTGCTCCACGTAGTAATCCGGACGGAAGCATTTGCCTGCATGCCCGTCATTTGGAGCTGGAGCATCCCGTAACACACGAAATACTAAGCATAACGGCACCTGTTCCTCAGAATGCGTTATGGCAGGCATTTGCAAAGGATTGACTTCTTTTCAATCGTTAAAAATGTTATCTTTTCTGTAAAAACAGAAAAAAATATAACAGGAAGAACCTTCCGTATATCTCTTTTTTATTACCTTTGTATAAAAATATAGAGGTATCCTTTATGAAACGTGCACTGAAATGGGCCTGCGCCATCATTCTGACACCAGTAATAGCGATAGTTTTACTGATGGCAGCCTTCTATATTCCGCCCGTGCAACGTTGGGTAGTAAAGGAAATCTCGGAATATGCCAGCGAGAAGAGCGGCCTGAACATCACTATGCAGAAGGCTACCATCACCTTTCTGCTGGATCTGGACTTACACCAACTACATATCGACGACCACGGAAAGGATATTCTGAATGTGGAGAAGGCCACCGTGGACCTTGACTTCTGGCGTATCCTTGCCCTGAAAGTGGGCGTAGAAGCCGTTGTACTGCAAAACGGAGACATAGACACCAGAGACCTGATAGCCACCCTGCAACTGAAGGGAGAGCTGAAGGACTTTCACCTGAGGGCAGACAACGTTGACCTTCGCCACAACCTGGTAACACTGAACGGAGCAACCATCGACGGATGTAATCTTGACATCGCCATGAAAGACACCACGGTGGTAGATACCACTGAAAGCGAACCCGTCAGATGGGGATTGGATATTGAGCAAGTTGCCATCAAGAAGAGTCAGATTATGCTGCACATGCCCTACGACAGTATGACCCTTCAGGCAGGATTGCAGGAAGCATTACTGAAAGGCGGCGACATAGACCTGGAGAAAGGCATCTATCGCATCCAGAAGCTGAAGATGCAGGCAGACTCCCTGCACTACGACCTACCCTACGAGCCCCGTCTGAAGGAAGGTCTCGACCCATCACATATCACCCTGTACAATCTGGCACTCGACTTAGAGAATACCATCTTCAAACAGCAGGACAACTACCTGTCCATGAATCTGAAGAACCTGCAGATGAAGGAGAAATGCGGCCTGAGCATAGATACGCTGAAGGCCAACCTGATGATGGACAGTCGGAGCATGCTGCTTGAGGGGCTGAAGTTGGTTACGATGCACAGCAAGGTCAGCGGCGATGCCAATGTGGAATGGAGAGCACTGAAAGGCAGAGGCGAGCTGTCTGCCGTACTGAGGGCACGCATAGGACATCAGGACATTCTGGCTCTGGCAGGCAACTACCTCCCCAAGGACCTGAAACGTGTCTACCCCCAGCAACCCATAGAAATGGATGTGGCTGCATACGGCAATGTGGATAGCCTGAATATTACAGAAAGCAGGATTACCATGCCTACGGTCATAGACATACGAACCAACGGAAACGTCACGAATCTAACGGACAGCCTTCACCTGTCGGCAGACATGAAGTGGGATGTCAAGACCATGAACCTGAACTTCATCAGGCAATACTTGGGACTCAACAACGTGAACCTGCCTCCAATGATTTTGCACGCAGACACCAAGCTGAAGGACTGCAACCTACTGACTGCAGACGCTCTGTTGCAGGAAGGAAGGGGCAACGCTCATCTGAGGGGCAACATAGACCTGAACCGGATGGCCTACGATGCCAAGATGCTCATCAACAACTTGCAGATACACGACTTCCTGCCACATGACAGTATCTACAACCTGACTGCCAATGCCAGCATCCAGGGAGTTGGAACAGACATGCTGGCCGCAGGGACGAGGATGGAAGCCAAGGCACACATCGAGCATTTGAGATATGCCAGTTGGAATCTGGACAGCGTACAGGTTCAGGCCAAGCTGAAGCAAGGTGAAGGTCGCCTTGAGATGACCAGCAACAACGACCTGTTACGCCTGCAGGCCTGTGCGGAGACCAGCATACGACAGAGGAAAATGACAGCCTCCAGCTTCAATCTGGATCTTAATCACATTAATATGTATGCCCTTGGCTTGGCAAAGAAAAGAGTCAGCGCCAGCATGGTCATGCACATGGAGGGCGACTCGGACTTCGACCAGACGCATAATCTGACAGCCAGCATCAGGGCGCTGCAGATGAATGTCAACGACACCATCTTCTACCCAGAGGACCTTGCCCTAACAGCACATCTGACCCCCAGCAGCATAAAAGCCTACGCTGCCGCAGGCGACTTGGTATTCCACATGGAATCTGAGCAGGGATTGGATTCTCTCTTGGCCAGAAGCAACAACTTCACAGAGGAGCTGGGCAGGCAGATCGACAGTCTGCACCTCGACCAGGACAAACTACGCACGCTCCTGCCCTATGCGAATATTCATCTGCAGAGCGGTCAGAAGAATCCCGTCTTTAACATCCTGAATCATGTCTTGGGGTACAAGTTCAGGGAGATGCACATGAACCTTACCAGCAATCCAGAGAGCGGACTGAATGGGGAGGGCTACATGTACCATCTGAATACAGGAGCCATCCTGCTCGACACCATTTCGTGCCAAATCCGTCAGAAGGAAGAAGGACTTACGATGCAGGGAAGGGTCAAGAACGGCCCCAAGAACAAGGTTGTCTGCTTCGAGAGCGTTATAAATGCCAGCCTCACCACCAATGGTGCTGCCGCCCATCTATTGTTCTTGGATGCCAAAGGCAAGAAAGGCATCGACACGGGTCTGAAAGCAGAGGTAACGCCAGAGGCACTGAATGTTCACTTCACGCCACTGAACCCCATCATTGCCTACAGGAACTTCAAGCTGAACCCCGACAACTACATCCGCCTTATCAAGGGTAATAAGGTGGAGGCTTTGATAGACCTGCTGGCTGACGACGGAACAGGTCTGAAGCTTTACTCCACCAAGAACGAAGATGCCCAGCAAGACCTCTCGCTGAGCGTCAACAGACTGAATCTGGGCGAACTGTCATCCGTCATGCCATTCATGCCCATGGTAGAGGGATTCCTGAACGGCGACCTCCACTACATGCAGGCAGACAGCACCATCACCATTTCTACCGACATGAAGGTGAAGGGAATGAAGTATGAGGGTACCAGTATGGGAGACATGGGCTTGAATCTGATATACCTGCCTAATGAAGACGGCACCCATCATGTCGATGGTATAGTATCGCAGAACGACCGTGATATTGCCTATCTGAGTGGTACATATTGGGAGAAAGACAAGGAAGGACAGATAGATGCTACAGCCGAACTGAGCAGGCTACCCTTCAGTCTGGCCAATGCCTTCATGCCGCCAGAGACCATCGCACTATCGGGCTATGCATTAGGAAACCTCGAGGTAAAGGGAAATACCAGCAATCCCATCCTTACGGGCAGCATTGCCACAGACTCGCTGAATATTACGGCCGAGGCATACAACATCAACCTGCGCATCCCCAACGATACGTTGTATATTAATCATAGTCATATAGACCTGCCTCAGATAAAGGCTTACGCTGCCGGCAACAACCCGCTGACGCTGGACGGAAACATCGACTTCAGCAACCTGGAGAATGTGCAGCTGAACCTGAATATCGCTGCCAAGAACTACCAGCTGATAAATGCGCCCAAGACACGTAACGCCCTGGCATACGGTAAGGTATATGTTGACATTAACAATCGCATCTGGGGAACACTGAACGACCTGAAGATGCGAGGCGCACTGAATGTTCTGGGTAACACGGATGTCACGTATGTACTGAAGGATTCGCCCCTTACCGTCGAAGACCAACTTTCCGACTTGGTAACCTTCTGCGACTTCACAGACACCCTGAGTGTTGAACCCGAAGAGGCTTCGAATCAGCATCTGGACATTCAGATGAATATAAACATCGACCCGACGGTGAAGGTTCACTGCCTCTTGAGCGATGACGGACGCGACCGCATAGAGCTACAGGGAGGCGGTAGTATCACCATGACCTACGATCTGCAAAACGAGCTGCAACTGTTCGGACGCTACACCATAGACGAGGGTACCATGCGCTACTCCATCATGGCTATTCCGCTGAATGACTTCAAGATAGCCAACGGCAGTTACGTCGAGTTTGTGGGCGACATAATGAATCCACGACTCAATATTGCAGCCAGCGAGCGTGTGAAGGCCAGCGTTACAGAGAACAATGTACCCAAGAATGTAGCCTTCGACGTAGGACTGAAGATTACCCAGACGCTGGAGGATATGGGTCTGCTCTTCACATTGGAGGCACCAGAGGATATGACGGTACAGAACGAGCTTTCTGCCATGAGCGAGGAAGAGCGCGGACGTATAGCCATCACCATGTTGGTAACAGGTATGTACCTGAACGACAAGAGCGGCATGCAGGGAGGCTTCGACTATACCAACACCATGAATGCCTATCTGCAGGGAGCCATCAACAATCTGGCAGGACAGGCACTGAGCAACAGCGTCGACCTGAACTTCGGAATAGAAAACAACACGCAGCAAGGCGGCGAAACGACAACAGACTATAGCTTCAGCTTCAGAAAACGATTCTGGGGCAACAGGGTAAGCATCATCATAGGCGGAAAGATTAGCACAGGTAAGAATGCCGTAAATACAGGACAAACCATCATCGACAACGTATCTATGGAATACCGTCTCGACAAGAACTCTTCCCGTTACGTACGCCTGTTCTACGACAGAAACTACGAGTCCCTGCTGGAAGGCGAGATAACAGAAATGGGAGCCGGTCTGGTACTCAGGAAACGTGCCGAGCGGTTAAAGGATTTGTTCATCTTCCGCACAAAGAAGAAAGAGGAAAAGAAATGAAAAAATACTTCATATTCATATTAACAACACTATGTCTGACAGCATGTTATACAACAAAGAATCTGCCAGACGATGAGGTGTTGTACCGAGGCATCAAGAAGCTGGACTACGATGCGCCTCTTAAACGCGACAGCATACAGGGGCAAGGCGTTATCACGGCATTGGCTGATGCCTATAACACCGTAGAGGGATTGCTGACGGGCGATGCCAGCGCGCTGAAAACAGACGAGGCCGACAAGGCTGCGCTGAAAGACAGTCTGAAAAAAGCAGACAAGCAGGATGCCCTGAACTACGAGACGGCCAAGGAGGAGATAAAGGCTGCCCTTGCCTATTCTCCTAACGGAGCCATCATGGGCAGCAGTTATTATACGCACCCCTTCCCCGTAAGACTTTGGATCTACAACAAGTATGTCAACAGCACCAGCAAGTTCGGCCGTTGGATGATGAACCACTTTGCCGCCACACCCGTGTACGTAAGCAGCGTCAATCCGAAGGTCAGAAGTACGGTGGCACATAACACACTCAGGAACTATGGCTACTTCCGCAACAAGGTGACGTACGACACCATACCTATGACCAATCCCAAGAAAGCCAAGATTTCCTATCACGTCACGCCTGGTCCTGTATTCCATTTAGATACTATCAAGTATCTGCCCTTCTATCCGCAGGCAGACAGCATCATACAGGCTACCATGGGTCAGTCGCTCCTAAAGCAGGGAACGCCATTCAGTGTTCAGAACCTCGATGCAGAGCGCAGAAGGCTCCAGAAGGAATTCCGCAACAACGGATACTTTTACTATAGGCCGGAATACATCTCCTTTAGGGCTGATACCGTTATGATACCACAGAAGGTGCAGATTCAGGTACGCCCCCTGCCAGAAACGCCCAATCAAGCCGAGCATCCCTATTATATAGGAAATACGCGCATCAACATCTATAAATACAATAAGTTCCAGCTGACGGACAGCGTTACCTTCAGAGGGCAGACCTATGCTTATAGCAATACAGAGAACAAGCCTCCTCTAAGGCTACGCGCCATCCTGCCCAACCTCTTCCTGAAGAAGGGTGACCTCTACCAGCAAACCAATCAGGACGTAACGCAGCAGAAGTTGGCAGACATGGATATATTCTCGTCCATGCGCGTAAGTTTTGTGCCACGCGACACCACCCTTACCAACGACACGCTGGATGTCGTAATCTCTGGCATGCTGGACAAGCCATACGACGCCGAGTTCATCGGCAAGATAACCAACAAGAGCAACAACTACGTGGGCCCTGGCGTTAGCTTTGGCATGCGCAAGCGCAATGCTTTCCGTGGCGCAGAGACCTTGGGACTGAACGTCTGGGGTTCATACGAATGGCAGACCGGTGCACATGTCGAGGGTAGCAACTCACTCATTAACTCCTACGAATACGGAGCTACGGCATCACTATCCTACCCCCGCCTGCTATTCTTCGGCCTAGCCAAGAAGCTGTGGCGCAGATCTATCTCCAGCACCAACTTCGAGCTGAACGCCAAGTGGGTGAACAGAGCCAAATACTTTGGCAGGGTATCCTTTGGTGCATCTGTCTCATATACGCTGCAAAGAGGCAAGAACATCAAGCACGAGTTCACCCCCTTTAGTCTGAGCTACGACCTGCTGCTGAACAGCACGGAACGATTCGATTCCATCATCAGGGCAAACCCCGCCCTATACATTTCCATGCGCGACCAGTTTGTACCCAGCATGGAGTACACCTTCACCTGGACGAAGGAGAAGGAAAGGCATCAGCAGACCCTGAAGATAAACCTGAAGGAGGCTGGTAACGTAACATCTGGCATCTATGCCATCTGCGGACAAGCATTCAGCAAGCCCGAGAAAGAGCTCTTCGGCGTTCCGTTTGCTCAGTTCGTAAAGGCTTCTGCACAATACACCCACCGCTTCCAGCTCACCCCACGCAGCTGTCTTGCCACACGCGTGTTTGCAGGTATTGTGTACAGCTACGGCAACGCCTCCACGGCACCCTATAACGACCTGTTCTCCATCGGAGGAGCCAACAGTATCAGAGCCTTCTCCATCCGCAGCATCGGCCCCGGCTCTTACCACCCCGTAAGAAGTTCCTACTCATACATAGACCAGACGGGAGACCTGAAGTTGGAGGCCAACCTCGAATACCGCTTCCCCATTATAGCCAACCTGTACGGTGCCGCCTTCCTCGATGCCGGTAATGTCTGGCTCATCAAGGAGAACAGCAACCAGCCGGGTGGCAAGATAAATATGTCAGAGTTCGGAAAGACCATCGCCCTGGGCACAGGAGTGGGACTACGGTACGACCTGGACTTCCTCGTTCTCCGATTCGACCTCGGAATTGGTATCCATGCACCCTACGACACAGGCAAATCAGGCTATTACAACATGCCCAGTTTCGGCAAATCGCTGGGTTATCATTTCGCAATCGGATATCCATTCTAAGCCAGAACGGACTAAAAGAAGGAACATTTTTGCAAAAAGAACGCAGAAATTCATAAAATAATTGTACTTTTGCAACATGGAATTTATTAACATTATTAATTATATACAACAAAACAAGACATGAAACCTACATTGTTTCTTTTGGCTGCCGGTATGGGAAGCCGCTACGGAGGCCTTAAACAGTTAGACACATTGGGTCCTCAGGGACAAAGTATTATGGACTATAGCATCTATGATGCCATTCAAGCCGGATTCGGCAAAATCGTTTGGGTAATCCGTCGCGACTTCGAGGAGCAGTTCCGTACACAGATTCTTGCCAAGTACGAAGGACACGTACCCTGCGAGCTTTGCTTCCAGAGCCTCGATGCCCTGCCAGAGGGATTCACCGTTCCAGAAGGTCGCCAGAAACCTTGGGGTACCAACCACGCCGTACTGATGGGTAAGGACGTTATCAAGGAGCCCTTTGCCGTTCTCAACTGCGATGACTTCTACGATCGCGACGCCTTTATGGTTATGGGCAAGTTCCTCTCTAACCTTCCCGAGGGTAGCAAGGGCAAGTATGCCATGGTGGGCTTCAGCGTAAGCAACACCCTTAGCGAGAGCGGTACCGTTAGCCGCGGCATCTGCGAAAACGACGAGAAGACACACTTCCTCACCAGCGTTGTAGAGCGCACCAAGATAGAGCGCCGTGACGGCAAGGTACAGTATCTCGACGAGAACGACCAGTGGGTTTCCATCCCCGACAACACTCCCTGCAGCATGAACTTCTGGGGCTTCACTCCCGACTACTTTGCTTATAGCGAGGAGTACTTCAAGCAGTTCCTCTCCGACCCCAAGAATCAGGAGAACCTGAAGGCCGAGTTCTTCATCCCCTTGATGGTCGACAGCCTGATTAAGCAGGGCAAGGCAACCTGCGAGGTATTGCCCACCACCAGCAAGTGGTTTGGCGTAACCTATCCCGAGGATCGTCCCGAGGTAGTAGCCAAGCTGGCCAAGCTTCATGCCGATGGTCAGTACCCCGACCAGATGTTCTAACTCTGGCTATCTAAGCCAAATAGATACGAACAAAAGAAGAGAGGTTCAAATGCTGAGCCTCTCTTCTTTGTTTTTCGTAAATTTTATTTGTACCTTTGCAATATATAACAACATATCCACAAAACGAAGCCACAAATGCCCACCTCCAAAGAAGAACTTCTACGCAGAGGATTAAAGCCACACGATATCCAGCACAACCAACACCGCCGAGCAGAGTGGCAGGACTATGGGGGCTGCGGCCTGTATATGATTACCTTGTGCATAGAGGGGCGGCATCCTTTCTTTGGCCATATAGAAGGCAACATAAAAGCAACACGGGGAACGGCGGACTTCCCCCATATAGTACCCAGTCCCCTTGGTCGTACTGTTCTGGAAAACGAGCTTCCCAAAATACACCGTTTATACCCACAAACAGAGATATGGCAGGCGGCAATTATGCCAGACCACCTGCATTTACTGTTATACATCCGGGAGCCTCTGCCACAAGGGAAACACCTGGGCCATATTATCAGCAGTTTTAAAGGGGGCTGCTCACGTGCATGGTGGGCACTGACGGCAACAGGGAAGACCGATGCTAACGCAACGGGGACAGCGGCAACAGACACAAGAGCCGTGGTTCCTGCAGCATCAGCTGCGATAAAAGCTACAGGCCCTGCCCTTTTCGAAGCCGGCTATCACGACCGCATCATCAAACGCCCCGGAATGCTCGAAACAATCAAACGCTACATGAACGACAACCCGCTACGTGCCCTTATGCGCAGGCAATTACCATATCTGATGGAGCGACGCCTGCACCTGCGTATCGGCACACACGAGTATGCTGCCTTTGGAGCCCTCTTCCTATTGAAACGTGCAGAAAAGGAACAAGTCTTCTATCATCGCAGAGACAAAGACACAGGTATTCCAACAGAACAGACCGAAGGTTACAAACGAGAAATGGAACGCCAGTTGGCAGAGGCACGTACAGGCGTAGTGCTCGTATCACCTGGGATTTCAAAAGGAGAAAGCCTTGTGATTAATGCTGCCATAGAAGAAGGGTTACCCGTTATACATCTTCAGAAGAAACCTATAGAACGCTATTGGAAACCAGAACGTCGCCGTTTCGAGGCATGTGCACGTGGCACATTACTCATCTTAGCGCCATGGGGTCTGGACGAAGAAATAATGAGTACCGCACTAAAAAGCACGGGAACGCCATCCGATTACGCCCGTTTCCATCGCCTGAACGACCTGGCAGAAGAAATCTGCAACACCACAGACGCCACCATCCTAAATGCAACAACCATTGCATAAGTCCACTTCATCATAAACCACAACCGCAGTTCCCGATGTTTTTACATCGGCCCGTTGCTTATCATCCCACTTCATCATCAAACCACAACTCACTGGTATTCGAGTCATGGCAAGACGAAGTTGTATATCATTCTATTTCATCATCAAACCACAACTATTTAATAGAATAATAAGCTAATCGTTTGTTGTATATCATTCTATTTCATCATCAAACCACAACCTTAATGTATATTAATATTTTATCGTTTTGGTTGTATATCATTCTATTTCATCATCAAACCACAACTGTATAGTGTTTATTTGATGATGCCTTACTGTTGTATATCATTCTATTTCATCATCAAACCACAACTACTCATGGTGAGCGTGTAGGTTGGAATAAAGTTGTATATCATTCTATTTCATCATCAAACCACAACGCTTTTTATGATATTTAAAAAAATATATTAGTTGTATATCATTCTATTTCATCATCAAACCACAACTCTCCGTGTTCCTTTATCCACTGGGCCACAGTTGTATATCATTCTATTTCATCATCAAACCACAACTGTATGATGTATATTAATTTTATGAATAAAGTTGTATATCATTCTATTTCATCATCAAACCACAACTATTTTGTCACAAAGAGCGAAATCGCAAAGGTTGTATATCATTCTATTTCATCATCAAACCACAACCACTCGGCATGACATTCTGTCTGTAAGCTGTTGTATATCATTCTATTTCATCATCAAACCACAACAGTAATGGCTGAAATTGTTTGCGTATGTGGTTGTATATCATTCTATTTCATCATCAAACCACAACGGCAGGTTCGCCAATTAAACAATAACCGATGTTGTATATCATTCTATTTCATCATCAAACCACAACTTATCTGGATGGTATTCTCCTGCCGGTCGGTTGTATATCATTCTATTTCATCATCAAACCACAACGGTAATGTGGGATGAGACGCTGACCACTGAGTTGTATATCATTCTATTTCATCATCAAACCACAACACGTAGTCGGGTAGTGCCTCGGTGATGTCCCGTTGTATATCATTCTATTTCATCATCAAACCACAACATGTTGTCCCAGATGCTCGGCTCGTTGTTGGTTGTATATCATTCTATTTCATCATCAAACCACAACTTATCAGTATTTCACTTACTCTTATAATTTGTTGTATATCATTCTATTTCATCATCAAACCACAACCTCTCATTTCCTCAAGTGTGAGGAACTCTGTTGTATATCATTCTATTTCATCATCAAACCACAACATACTCCGTCAGACTCATGCCGAGTATCTGTTGTATATCATTCTATTTCATCATCAAACCACAACATAGCCGGGCTGGTTCATCTGTTCGGTCAGGTTGTATATCATTCTATTTCATCATCAAACCACAACCGCTCGCAGGCAGAAATGGAAAAGGCGGCAGTTGTATATCATTCTATTTCATCATCAAACCACAACAAATAATGTCTTCATAACTTGTAAATGTTGTTGTATATCATTCTATTTCATCATCAAACCACAACACTAATGCCTTTACTAATCTTGGTGCTTCTGTTGTATATCATTCTATTTCATCATCAAACCACAACCCCGAAGCTTCGGTTGGTCTTGGTTCTACAGTTGTATATCATTCTATTTCATCATCAAACCACAACCGCTATGCTAATTATAAGTATAAGTTAGGTGTTGTATATCATTCTATTTCATCATCAAACCACAACTTGCTCTTATTAATAGTTTGCGTTTTTATTGTTGTATATCATTCTATTTCATCATCAAACCACAACAACAAGTTATAATTGATGAATATTATCCTTGTTGTATATCATTCTATTTCATCATCAAACCACAACTCATATCGTGACAAACAAAATGTGTGTCATGTTGTATATCATTCTATTTCATCATCAAACCACAACTGTTACACCTCATGTTCAGTATTATCAAGGGTTGTATATCATTCTATTTCATCATCAAACCACAACCTGCGTTTAACAATCCCGATTTATTCATTAGTTGTATATCATTCTATTTCATCATCAAACCACAACTCGGAAACTAAAACGGGAATGCAAGGTTATGTTGTATATCATTCTATTTCATCATCAAACCACAACCTATATGGTGTATTTAGCTCAAATTTAGCCATTTATAATACATTTTACATACAAGAAGTGGCGTGATTCGTATCATATCCGTGGCAAATATATCAAAAAAACTCTAATTGCACTGGCCTTTTCTGCACTTTTTGTTCAATTTCCCCCCAAATATTAATAATACCAGAGTATTGTTTATCTGTAATAGTAAGAAGACTTAGCCTTCCTTTATTTGGCATAAAAGACTTAACACGTTTTACATGAACATCTCTTGCCTCTAAAGAAGCGCAAAAACGACAATATACGCTGAACTGATGCATAACAAATCCATTCTTTTCCAGATTCTTACGAAAGACCGCATAATCATGACGTTCCTTTTTCGTCTTGGTTGGCAAATCGAACATAGCTATAAGCCACATTATTTTATATGCATTTAAACGGACTTCACTCATTTAAGCATAGGTAATGTGAGTAATTTCTGCTCTCCAGCATAACACTTAGCCAAGGATGCCATTGTAATAGATAGACCTATTTGTAATGGTCGAGTTACCTTGGGAAAATATGTATCGCATGAAAGAATCCCTATGAGCTCGCCCTTTGTTTCTTTGTCCAATTCCAACTTCCCCTCTTCACACAAATGATAGACTATTTCATCAACAAAAGGACGATAGGGTTCCATAAGATCGTCAGCTAAAGGAAAAGCGTTACTTCTATTATGATGGAATATACCCAATGAAGGTGTTAATCCTGCGGACACTAAGGCTCTCGCGGTAGCTGCACGGAGTATGGTATAGCCATAATTAAGTAGCGCATTGATTCCAGGAAGGTCTCTGTCTCTAGCAAAATCATCGCCAAACATTGCGCTCCAATATAATCTGGCTGCAATCCCTTCTCTGTTGTCACTATCTCCACTTTTCACATTCATGTAGTGAGGCCTCAGTAAATCGCCTTTTTTATGGATCTTTTCTAGCAAAGCTGATTGGTTCTTAACCTTTGCCTCTATAATTTGTTTCCATAATTGTTTACGCAGGACTTCCCCAACCTCCACTTGATTACGCAGGAATTCTCCCTGAAGATTATGCCCGTCCATATTTTGCAACATGGCATGAGGCAAACCTTTTCTATCACATAGAACAACGGCAACTCCAGCATCAACCAACTCGTTTAACAATGGAAGTGTAACAGAAATCATCTGATTTTCTATTATCACCATACCAATGTCTTCTATTGGAATTGTTCTATTCTCTGCCGGCACTTCTTTGAAAGAAATCACTAATTGCGAGTTCTTTAATGACAACTGAAGCGGGGTTGTAAAAACCAATGTTCGTTTAAGCATAATCAGTGTTTTAGAATTATCTCACCTGTTGGGGTAATTTGGAAATCAACGCCTTCGACAAGAAATTTGAACTTAGACAAGCTAACATGTATCATTGGACGAGTTGCATCTTTTAGCATGAAAGGATCTGCGTTAAGAAGTTTGTTAATCTCTGTCACAGGACGTGCTTCTGCACTATGTCTTAATGTCAACCTCCCATCCTTCTCTAACTTGGTTATCGTAAACAGCCTCTTGAAAAGTTCTTTTTGATTAGTTGTTGAGATATATTCCTCATCTTTCTCTTGCATTAGAATCTGAGTACCTTTTCTTACAAGACATTTAAGTTTCTTACCCTTGTATTCCTCTTCCACAATTGTGGGATAGGAATTTCTATCTGTACTTTCTTTATAGAAATTGACAGCATCGAGTGCAGTTATCATTTGCATCTTGCCACCTTCATAAATTGCCATCATGTAGTTCTCATCATTTACAACATAGAAAGGACGTTTATATTCTTTTCTACTAAGATCACGTCGTTTGCGCTCACGAATCTGAAGTGGCTTGGTAACAGTAGGTGCATAACAACGTACCTTCTTGACAAGTACACCTTTATCCTTATTCATAAAGATAGGCTCCGCTATTGCCTTTTTGAAATCTTTTCCTTCAACGGCGTTAAGAATAGTCCGTCGGACAGCATCATCCACTATATTATCAAGATCCTTTATACTTTTGAAAGAAGACAGAGGCTTACGCACAACATACCTAATACTACCATCCCGCTCTATTGCACCATAGTATGTGTCTTGATGTAGGCTACCACGAGCACAATCACCTTTGGCAACTTTCTTTCCTTTTTTTGTATCGATTATACGTGATGCCTTCTTGGGCATGTTGTCTGGCGTATCATGCACGACAAGGAGTTCTTCGGTAAGTTGCTTAAGGTCATATGTGAATGTCGGCCAAGGCTTTTCAAAGACAGGCTTCTCCCTCTTTCCTTCATAATAGTTAAATATATCACGATAGAATTCACCCATCTTGTTAAATTCATTCTTACCTATACAAGCAATAACTATGGCATCTATGCAATGGTGAGTATGGCTGTCTCTTGACTTCTTTTCATACTCATCCTGAATGCCCCACATCTTACGAAACTCATCTGTTATTGTTCCTTTTATGCTGTATACTTGTCTGTTTTCAGGATGAAGCGTATCATGAAAATAGCTCTTAAGATATAAGGCTGCATATTTAGAAATCAATCCAATTCCAGTTCCCTGACGACGGGCAAAGCCTTCCGGAACCTCAGTCATTGTAAACCGATTGTATTTCCCTTTCCAATATTTAAGTTCCAACTTCAAGCGATTCTTTCTACGAATCCGAGCATCTTTTGTTGTCTTATCCCATACGTACTTTGTTCTAATTTGGTCTATCTGTTTGGTAAGATCATCAATGCGTTTTTTCCAAGGTTCAATACGAGTCATGATTTCCTCATGTTCAGGTAAAGATGTTGGTATCTGTGCTTTCTTTACGAATCTGTTATAATGATTATCACAGAGCGTCATATTCTCTTGTGTGCTATCACCGCCAACACTCTGAGGGATGGTATGCTCGATGTCGAATTTGGGACCTGCACCAATAAAATCTGTAATGCCAATTTTCTTACCAGTGTATATACAAAAATGCTCTTGTTCTTCCCAAAGTTGATATTTCAGGATATCTGTTTCAGTTGGTTCTATATCCTTTCCTGTTTCCTCCTTATAGAGGGTGCGTATTTCATCGGCAAACTGTTTATGCTTCTTATCATTCTCACGCTGCAAGTCGTTGATAGCAGCACGCATATTCGCATTGTTAAGTTCGCGAGCATATTCAACATGCACCTCAGTATCAGGACCGATTTTCCCCTCTTTTATTAGTGTATTCACAACCTTACGTACCTCATGTAAAGAACGCATTGCCATGGGATTCTTAATGGCATTTGTGCGTGGGCTTCCTAATAGAACAACGCCATCCTTGTTTGGTCGGGCATCAGGATACGTTTCTATCATGGAAGGATGATACATACACTCCAATTTTTCTTCCTTAATACCATATTCCTTAGATAAAAGGTCTTTTATACAGATATCTAACGTTTGACGGAGTCCTTTTTCCTTCTCAATTGGTGCATCTGCCATTTTGCATATCTCATCTATAATATGATTACGCTGCTTTTCGTCGTTCCAAATGGCAGGTCCAACAATTTTAGGGATATTGGCCATAAAAACCGCATGACTATACAACATACCCATTTGTAAGAATGGAAGGATATTTCGAATTGCTTTAAGTGACAACGAAGCGTAATCTCGGCTTAACCGTATCTTTGAAAACTTCTCCGCTTGTTCCTCGTCTAACTGCAAATGTATCTTACCGAATTCACTTACTTTATCTTTGCTGTCAAAAGAAAAAAGAACATTCCAGACATCATTCACCATGTCATCAATGGACTTCAGGGAGCCATCTTTCTTCGTATTCAGAGTATATGTTTCTGCAATATTTTGTTTCCAATCGTCGCCAAAGACATCACGCAATTGGGCCATAGTTGGACATCCAGATACACCCTGTGACATACGATAGTTGAATTTGTAAGGAAGATCCAACATCGTTTCCCCCTTCCATTGATACTGCTTGGGTCCTGCAATCTTTTTGGCAATATCTTCAAAATCGAAATTAGGCTTGCTTTTTCTATAAAACAAGGGCTCGATTTTCTTTAGTTCCTCCTCATTGAGAGGTCGATAACCGTTTACATCCCAAGGCCCTTGTATTCTAACATTATTAAGGAAAGAAAGCATACGATACTCTTCATACATAGGGTGAGAGTCGCTACAACGTGGTTTTCCCTTTTCAAAAGTACATTTCCCCACATTTTGGCGTTGGCTCTTAAGGGGACGTTGAAAGTAAAGAGCTCCGGTCAGTTCCTCAACCATTTGAGTAGGTAAATTCTGCTTTTCACAAATGGCAAAGAATTCCTTCTTGTAATGTTCTTCACGGTCAGTATATCGCGTACGTATCCGAACTGTATTACCCTTTTCTTTGTATAGCTTATAGAAGTATTCACCAAGGTAGATACACCCACTATCTTTTATTTCCTTATTTAAATCTGCAATACCACCTTTAACAGTGCTATTCTCTTGCTCCTCCGTAGTGTCTAATCTATTACTTAGGAATCCTCTGCGCTGAGCCATATGATAGAATGCTCTACCTAGTGTATATCTATCTTGTTCTTTATTCAAATTAAGGACATCATTTAGACATATATAACGACAATGGTATGGGTTTATATCGTCATTATCACTTGTACGCTGCCATAACATAAAATCATCCTTCTTTGGATAAATCTTGCGCAGTTTCCACGATTTTAGGTCTTCTTCATCAAGAGCAGGACAAAGATTGTATTTAACAAGCACTCTAAGAACTTCTATTTTACGTAAACGCCTACGGAAGTACTGTCTGCGAAGAGCTCTGTATCCTGTGCGTTCAGCTGCTTTACTAGACTCTATACCCTTCTCTATTTTTACGCCTTCCTGAAATATAACAACACCTTTATCTATCAAAGAATATTGTCCATTCTCTTCGCGATCGACAATTGCCCATCCCAGACTATTTGTACCAGTATCAAGACCTAAAATACGTTTTTTCGTCATTTTTATAGCGTTTTATTTGTTAGTTTCAATCAGATAATATACTTTTGCATCAGAAAGATATTCATCATCATATCACAATAAGGCTATATGCCGAAGGATGAAATCCTACTGCCTCTCTTCTGGAGAGGCTTTTTTATTACCCTATTTCAAATAAATGATAATAGCATCTGGTACTAGTTTAGCTAAATTCTTTAGGCAAAGATATAAAAAAATGAAAAATGAAGAGTGAAGAATGAAGATTTTTCTTCCGAACACAAAAACATTTCTTGTTGTAGGGATAAAAAGGCACCGATAATTATACCTTAGCAAATTAGCAACCGTTTTAGCAATACGGCGTTTCTCTGGGAGCGAAAGGCCGTTTCACTCATAGCAACATGCCGTTTCTCTCATAGAGAAAGCTATAAGCACAAAAAAAGCTCGCTATTTTTATAACGAGCATATATATATTTAAAATGAATATTGCTTGAATATACCAACGATGCCAGGTGTCTGCCACCTACGAAACTTCAACCTTGTTACGAACTTGGTACGACGGCGGAACGCCCTTGCTACCCCCTCGCTATGGTTCTGTATCTCTGCCGGGGATGATTGGAGACATTAGTATGTTCATTGTTCTTTATTTGTAAATAGTACATGTATGCAAGCCGAAGGTTACAAAAATCTGTCTTACCCTGAAGAAAGTTGACTCATATTTCTATTTTAGCCTCCCATAATACAAAACACGTTTGGAAAGCCGATGGTTATCGGGATTATAGGACGGGAGGTGTTGTTCCAAGACCTCCCGTATCACCTCCCGTTGGTTTAAAATCCATAGTAATATATATATCTTGGCATCAAAGAAATACGGGAGGTCTTCATGAGGTCTTAGAGCAAGACCTCCCGTCCCGTGAACAACCATGGTTGTCGAGCTAAACGATAATTATTGAATATGGGAGGTTATTTCACAAGAAAAAGCATTAGGCGATAGACCTTTGTTTCTATGGAGAGAAACATATCAGCTACTTACCAGCAGCTTCCCTTACTCCTTCCTCGTTGCAGAAAAGGAGCACCCTTAATTGATGTTCGGTACTTGTTCGGTATATATCCGGTATATGTCCGCTACATGTCCGGTGTAGAACCGAACATATACCGAAGAACAATCGCACTTCTACCGCACAAAATCTGAGGCTAATACCTTGCTACATTAAGGGAACACTGAGGGTAAGGTAAGGGAAGTACGGAATTAATATTGGAGTATTGTCTTAAAAATATCTTGACACCACACTACCCTGCCAAAATATAGCGCCAGCCCCAATAGCCTACGAGTATTTGCCACCAAACGAGGCAGCAAAAATTCTCTAACCTGGCAGTAAATTTTCTCTAACCAGAAAACAAAGCAATGCCAGATGTTCTTTGGAAAATTATTTACACAGTTATTTTCTATTTTTCAACCCGTTTTCCCTTAAACAGAAGAAAGGAACGGGGATGGGCAAGGAATATTATGTTTTTTTCGTAATTTTGCAGCGCGAAACAGACAAAAGATATGAAAGTTAAGATTCAGACTATGCTGGGCGATATTGTGGTTCGCCTGTACGACGAGACTCCCATACACCGTGATAACTTTGTGAAGCTGGTGAAGGAGGGATACTACGATGGGACGCTGTTCCACCGCGTGATTAAGGACTTTATGATTCAGGGCGGTGATCCTGACTCGAAGGGTGCTCCTGCCGGCAAGATGCTGGGCGTGGGCGGCCCCAACTATACGCTGGAGGCTGAGATAAAGGACGGTCTGTTCCATAAGCGCGGCGCCCTGGCTGCCGCTCGTCAGGGCGACGAGGTGAACCCTGAGCGACGTAGCAGCGGCTCGCAGTTCTATATCGTCTGGGGGCAGGTGTACAACGAGGGACAGCTGCGCCAGTACGCTAAGCAGATGAGGATGCAGAAGGTGCAGGCTGCCTTTAACGAGCTGGCAGCACAGCATCGCGACGAGATTATGCAGATGCGTCGTGAGCGCAACCGCGCGGGATTGCAGGAGCTGCAAGACAAGCTGGTGGCTGAAGCAGAAGCCAAGGTAACGGGCGAAGGCCTGACAGAGGAACAGCGCAAGGTGTATTCTACCATCGGCGGCACACCACACTTGGACGGACAATATACTGTATTCGGCGAGGTGGAGGAAGGACTTGACGTGGTGGAGATGATTCAGAATACTGCCACAGGACGAGGTGACCGCCCCATTGACAACATTGAAATGAAAATTTCATTCATTGAACATTGATCATTGAACATTGAAAATTTGGTTAGCGGATATAGGTCACACAGATTCCACTGATCTAAATAGATCTTTTTTAAGTCCCGCAGAAATAGCAGAAATAGCAGAAATTTTATTCGTAGGTCAAATGATTCTTGGTTGATAGAGCAGCACTTTCGTGCTTCCGTCATCGGCTTGGATTGTAGCTGATTATGAGCAAGCTCCCATCAGCCGCATTCCAACCCGCTGCCCCGTTCCTTCGAACTCAACTCTCTCATCCAAGAATCCGGTAATTCTATGTAATCCCATCTAATGGAGGTGGTTTGTGGAATCAGAGTCTGACTATATCACATCGTAGTCTCATATATCTACATAGAAGTTTTAGGAGAAAATAGATAATGCTTTGGCGTTGTGCTAAGTGATGGTCACAGCACTGATGTTGAAAGGGCGTGGTTTTATCTGGATGCTT